>Ga0116155_10001747_pt1 | contig 15332 bp, 16 predicted proteins | sample AD_UKC032_MetaG_FD_89890 | JGI IMG/M metagenome (GOLD analysis project Ga0116155, IMG submission 89890) | Active sludge microbial communities of municipal wastewater-treating anaerobic digesters from USA - AD_UKC032_MetaG | ecosystem: Engineered > Bioreactor > Anaerobic > Digestate | place: USA...
GGCTCTGTTGGAGATGTAAAGTTTAATTTACAGGATGAGGTCTATGGCATCTCCACGTCTGCCGATACTTTCGAGCTAAAATTAGCTTCCTAAAGTTCTAGTTTGATTAGTTTAAGATCACTATAATTCAATTCTGACAGACATTTTAGCTACATGTTAAAAATCAGTTTTTAACAAATTAACGCAAACTTATTTGAATTGGTATAATTTCATATTTTTATAAAAACAGCGTCAAGCTATGCTTGAATTTCAGACATCAAATTTTATTTCTCGCACAATCTGACTTGGCATTACTTCTGAAAAGATTTCATTTTATTGTCATAAAAAGATTTGAAACGGTCTTCAATAATTGCCTGCCTTGTTTGATTCATAAGATTTACAAGAAATTCAATGTTGTGAATAGACATCAAAATAGAAGCGGTAGCTTCTTTTTGACGGAAAAGATGTCTTATATAAGCTTTTGAATGGTTTTTACAGGCGTAACAATCGCAATTTTCATCTAATGGCGAAAAATCTTCTTCAAAACGTTTTATTTTAATATTCCCTCTGCCCTGTGACGTAAAAAATGAACCGTGCCTTGCAATTCTTGTCGGCATGACGCAGTCAAACATGTCAATTCCTCTATAAACTCCATCGAGGAGGTCTTCGGGAGTTCCTACGCCCATAAGATATCTTGGCTTGTCTTCCGGCAAAAATGGGACGGTGAATTCCACAATCTTATTTTTGATTTCAGTAGGCTCTCCTACGCTGACGCCGCCGATTGCGTAGCCGTAAGCTTTTGCTGAAGAAATTACTTTTGCGCTTTCTTCCCGCAAATCTTCGTATACGGACCCCTGAACTATTGGAAATAAAGCCTGGTCAGCTCTTTTATGAGCGTCAAAACATCTGTAAAGCCAACGATGGGTTCTTTCCATCGCTTCTTTTGCCTGATCATATTCACAGGGATAAGGAGCGCACTCGTCAAACGCCATAATAATGTCTGCTCCAACAGAATTTTGGATTTCCATTGAAATTTCAGGATTTATAAAATAAGAAGTTCCATCAGTCGGGTCTTTAAAATTTACGCCTTCGTCGTTTATTTTTCTTAAATCCGCAAGGCTAAAAACTTGAAATCCGCCTGAATCCGTAAGGATAGGCTTGTTCCAGTTCATCCATTTATGCAGTCCACCGGCTTTTTCTATTAATTTATGTCCGGGTCTTAGAAAAAGATGGTAGGAATTTCCTAAAATTATCTGCGCGCCGGTATTTTCAAGATGATCGTTAGTCATCATTTTGACCGCTGAATTAGTTCCCACAGGCATAAATACAGGGGTTTGAATCATCCCATGCGGCGTTTCAAAAATACCCGCCCTAGCCTTACTGTCAGAGCATTTCTTTTTTAGTTCAAAATTAAACATTAATTTAGCTGTATAAACCGCCCTTCCAAATCTCTTGTCCAGCCGGGTATAAGTTCTTTTTCATCAAAGAAAATTGCGATTTCACGCTCGGCGTTTTCATAAGAATCTGATCCATGCACAATATTTCTTTCCATTGTATGGGCAAAATCTGCTCTTATTGTTCCATGATCCGCATTAGCCGGATTCGTTGCGCCCATAAATTTCCTGACAACCTCTACTGCGTTGATACCTTCCAAAACCATCGCTACAATCGGTCCGCTGGTTATGAATTTTACCAGTCCTTCAAAAAAAGGCTTGCCGATGTGTTCTTCGTAGTGTTTTTCAGCAGTTTTTCGATCAAGTTGGATTATTTTTAAGCCTATAATCTTAAACCCCTTTTTTTCAAATCTTTGCATGATTTCTCCGATTAGTCCCCTTTGAACCGCATCAGGCTTTATAGCCACAAAAGTTCTTTGCATAAAAATCTCCCATAATCTTTACTTATCTAATCAGGTTGATTCTATTTTACCTAAAAATAAAAGGAATTTAAAACTTTCTGATAATTTAATTTTTTGAGGGCTTGTTAAAATAGTTTGTAAAAACAATATTTAATCAGGATAAAGCGGGAGGGAATTTATATGTCTGAAAATTTTTGGGACAGAGCGCAAAAAAGAGCTTATTTTAAATATTTAGACAGAATAAATAATAATTTGCCTTGTGATAGTTATGAAGACTGGGTTGAGGCAATAAGAGAAGAATCTCTGGAAAATAAAATTGAAGAAGAAGCTTATTTAAAATTTACGGCGGGTTATAAAAATCCTGTTGAAAACTGGGAGCATGCCCGATATGACGTATTCGACAGATTGAAATTTATTGCTTTTTACCTGCATGAAAAAGATATTAATAAATCTTCTTTTGAAAATTGGATAGAAGCTCAAAAAATTTATATTGATAATTTTTAAATTTGTAAATCTTTGTAAAGTTCTTTTTTTTGCATTATTTAAGACATAAATTACAATTTATGTCTATTTTGCTGTTTTAAATGTCAATTTTTTTTTTGTTTTTACTCAATATATTTATAAAAAAAAACAAAAAATAGGAGGTCTTATGCAGATTTATTCAACAGCAAACCATTTAAGGAACAATGTAAATACTCCAACCGCTTCTAAAACAAAACAGAATGCAGAAAACAAAAACGTTGCATTCAAGGGGAATGAGGGTAACGATTCTTTTAAATCCATTTATGAGCCAAGAAAAAATTCTCCTGTGATTTTTGTGCATGGTTTAGGCACAAACGCTCTAAGTTTAAAAAATTATTATGAAGCGGCTCAAAATGCCGGTTATACGATTAATACGGAAAATTATGATAACATAGCGCAAACAGGCGCAATAGCGGAATCAGCTAAAGAAGTTTCTTCAGACACAAATATTGCCAGAATAAATATAACTAAAAAACAATTAGATAAAATTATTCCGGCAATGAAAGATGATACGGTTTTAGAAAAATATTTCAAATTAGACCCGGCTTTAAGCGATAAAAATAAAAAAACTTTAACAGGATTAATTAAAGATACAGTTGCTTCGGTAAATAAAGTTGTTAATGATGATGATAATTCAGAGCCGGAAAATAATTTCAGTTCTCAAATAAAAGAGATTGAAACGAATTTAAAAGATCAAATTAAAGATACTGATTTGATAAAAGGAGAAAAAGGCTCTAAAACCCATGATCTTTTATGCTCCAAAGTCGCAGGCGATATAATCGAAACAGTGTCGCCAAAAGCAACAATGATCGCTCACAGCATGGGAGCTTTTGTAACGAACACAGTTGCTTTAAATCCTGAAACTTATGATGCGGGGCATGGATTAGGTTCTATTCTAACCCTTTCAGGCGCTTTAAACGGCAAAAAAATGTCTGCCACAGAGTCTTTAGTTGCCCGTAAATATGATTATGACGAATATAATAAAGGTCAGCAGCCTCTTACAAGAGAAGAAGAATTAAATGCGGCAAAAATAGTATCCCGCCGTCTGGAAGCAAGCTTAAGAAAAGGGAATGCCGCATTAGTCGACGCTCATAGCGGTTCGGATTTCTTTAAGAAGAATATTAAAGGGAAACAAGTTCCTGAAGGCGTTTCTCTTGTTTCTGCGTGGGATAAAAAAGACAGAATCGTTGAACCGAATGATTCCAAAATAATTTTAACTGATGAAAATACAAATTATCACCATGTTGAAGTAGATATTCCGTTGAATCTCGAAAAAGACACTCACGGCTTGACTCCAAATGCGGCTATTCATCTTAAAATAGCTGCCAGACCGGATGTTGTAGCCGGCAAATTTAAAGAAAATATGATAAATGATCCTTTATTCGCAACCAGAGTACTTGATGCCAGAAACAATGAGGGTTTGCGCTATATAGGGCTCGGCATTTTGAAAAATGAAGAAAAGAAAAATCCAGGATTCCTTGAAGAAAAAGGATTGATATTTAAATTAAAAGAAGTGGCGGAGGAACAACTGCCATTCACGGATTCACCATCTTATACGGCAAAAGAAATCTTATCGAATTTAAATAAAAATTAGCTAAAAGGAGAGTCAGAGAGAGTGAATATTTATCCTAAATATTGGGCTGAAACCCCCGATATTAATATTTATGCGAAAAAAAATCCTCAGGCGCAAAATTCGCCAAAACTTTCTTCTGTAAAAAACAGTCAAAATCTTTTAAATTCAGGGAATATTTATTTTTACCCTCTCAGTTTCGGACAAAAAACAAATTTTAAAGCTTCAACTTTTGCCTCAAATGCAATCATAAACAAAGTTTCATTTGGCGCGGGACTGAAAGTAACGCCTAAAACAGTTACTGACAGCATAAATCAACAACTTGACATAATAAAACCAACGGAAATACAGAATTTAATTAATTCATTCCCCGAAGAAGACAGACCTCTTGCCGCAAAATTAACCCAAAAAATGACTCAATTCGGCAATATGGAAAGCTTAAACGAAATCGCCACTTATGCAAGAGCGAACAGCAGCAATTTATTTTCAACAACGTACTTTTATAAAAACAATTTGATTAATATGTCTTCTGTTATGACATATATGGAAGAAAAAGACTTATTTAATAAAATTCCTTATGATAATTCTAAAGCAAAAAACCCGTATCAATTCTACATTTTAGATAAAGTTTCCCTGGAAGAGCTTGAAACGAATAAAGAACATTTAAAAGAAATTAAAAACAATCCGTCTGTTCAGATAATTTATCCTGAAGGCTGGATAAACGGAATGAATCCGTTTACGCAAAATGAAAATTTGTATTTAAGAATTAAAAAATTCATTCCTGAAATAAAAACGGTTCAGCAAAATGAAAATTTAGATGAAGACAAAGCGATAAGCAAGGTTTTAAATCGGGAAATTATTGAAAAAATAGATGATTTAGGATTATCTGATAAATTTACAATTATACAAAATCAAAAAACGAATAATGCTCCGGCAACAGCGGAACAAATCGCAAAACAACTGGAGCCGCCGAAGATGAAAGAGGAAAAGTTACAACAAGTTATAGACAAATTGCCGGAAGACCAAAAACAAACCGCGCTTAATTTTTTAATGGAAACAACAAAAGTTTATAGCCCGAGAAGCTTAACCCAAAATCTTATAAATATGCATGATAATTTTATTAAACATGGGTTGATAGATAAAGACGGGAATGATAATACCTATTATTTTATTCCCAAGATTGACAAGAGCTTCGGGTTAATTGGAATGATGTATAAACTTGCGAATAATATTCCAAACAACAAATTTATTTATGACCCTCAAAAAATTCCGAACAATGCTGAAAAAGTTATTATAGTAGATGATTTAGCGGCATCAGGAAATACTTACGCATCAGAACAGGAATATAATTTAAAATTATTAAACGAAAAAAAACCGCTCGAATTAATAATAGCGCCGATTTTATCAACAGAATACGCGGCTAAAAGAGTTCCTGATTCTGTAGGAAACAGCCGAAGAATTAAATGCGCAAAATGCCTTTATATGCCTAATAAGTATATAAAATCTATGCAGTCCAACGAATTTTTTAACTCTTTTGATGAAACAGAGTATCATAAAATAATTAAATTAGCCGGTTCTTTAGGCATTGAAAACATGGGATTAAGCGTAGCAATGCCTTATATGTCGCCGGATAATAACAATCAATTTTTCAGAAAGAACTTTGCGGCTATGTTTACTTTAAACGGCAAAGGCGTAAAACTGCCGAATTGATTTAAATATTGGAAGTAAAACTCTGATCGTCGTCTTCAATGCTTGAAATATCAATTGTGGTCGCTTCTTCTTCAGCATAATTCATAGGATAATCAATTTCGATATTAGTAATATCTTCTTCAAGCATTTCAATTTCTTTTTTGTTAAATTCTTTTACTCTTCCGTCTTCAAGCTTTACAACAATTGTGGCATGCAGGAAATGCAAAGCGGCAACTTTTCCAAGCCCTTCTGAAGTCATAACCCCGCATCCTACAGGAGGCATGCCGGCAGCTGCATCAATATAATTAGAGTATTCATAATTCAGACAGCAAAGCAACCTTCCGCATGTACCGGAGATTTTACTTGGATTTACAGGCATTCCCTGATCTTTTACAAGCTTTATATTAATTGATTCAAAGTTTTTTAAAAACGAGGAACAGCAAAATTGCCTGCCGCAAATGCCCATTCCTTCGATGATTGAGGTTTCATCCCGAACGCCTATGTGCCGAAGGTCTATTCTAACCCTTCTAAAGGTTTGTGTCATGTCTTTAAGAAGTTCTCGAAAATCAATTCTATGTGGTGCTGTATAATAAAACGACAATTTTTTTTCATCAAACGTATATTTTGAACTAACAAGCCGCATAGGCAGTTTATGTTTTTCAATCAACTCTTCGCATTTATTAAAAGCCACATTTTCTTTTCTTCCGATTTCTTCGACTCTTGTTTTGTCAACTTCTGTAATTATTCTTATAAAAGGAAGGGCTTCAGGCAAATTTTTGCCCCATTTTTGCACGACACAAGAAGATAGCCTTAATATTTTAGCGACTTCCTGTCCTTTTTCCGTATTAATTAAAACCAGCTGTCCATGTTTAACTTCAGTATTTTCAGGTATATTTACAGGATAAATCCTGTTTTTTAGTAACCGTACTCCATATTTATACATATTTTTAGAATATCTCCAGACAAAAATTATTAAAAAGTTTCACTAAATATTATACGTCAGAATATTCAAGTATACTAATACTTTGTTATGGCAGAGCAATTCAATTCCAAGCTGAACAAAATTAACCGAAAAAGCCACCTTTAACTTGTTTCAGGGTTCAGCCCGAGGTCTTTAATTTTAATAAATTTTAATATAGCAATTATTATTATTCAGTTGTTTTAAATATTCATAATTGCATTATAGTTTTTAAAAGCGCGCTAATCAGGAGTTTTAACATGCTATCAATTGGTTTTTCTCAAAATTCTTATAATTATGGGTTCAATGGCAAAAACGCCTTTAAAAGTTCTGAGAGCTGTTATAATGAGCCCTCAATATGGGATCGAAGAGATAATAATACTCCTGATAATTTTAAAGAAATTAAAAAAGAGTTTTTATATAGAGGCGGAGTGATTCAAAACCAGGCTCAATTAGATTTTTTAATACATGAAAAAGGAATTAAAAGTGTTCTCAGCTTCATTAATCCTTATAGTCAAGAGGATAAAAAATTTCTAAAAACAGAACTGCCTTTAATTAATAATGCAAAAGAAAAAACAGGACTAAATTTTGATTATTATGATTGTTTTTTGCGCCGTGATGAAATATATGAGAATGAACAAAAATATATAACTGAATATGCCGAGAAAATAAACAAAATGCCAAAACCAATTTATGCGCATTGTTTTCACGGAAGCGACACCTCTAAATGGATGGAAGATATATTCTGGAAAGCGCATAAGCAAAATTTGATCAAATATGATTAAATAGGAGTTTTAACATGCTATCAATTGGTTTTTCTCAAAATTCTTATAATTATGGGTTCAATGGCAAAAACGCCTTTAAAAGTTCTGATGACTGTTATAAAGAACCTTCAATATGGGAAAGGGTTCATCAGAACTCGCCCCGAAATTTTAAAGCAGTTAAAGAAGATTTTTTATATAGAGGCGGAACAATTCAAACGCAACAACAAATGGATTTCTTAATACATGAAAAAGGGATTAAAAGTGTTCTTAGTTTAATAAATCCTAATAGTGAAAGAAATAAAATCTTTTTACGGAATGAAATCCCTTTAATTAATAATGCAAAAGAAAAAACAGGACTAAATTTTGATTATTACGACTGTTTTTTCAAACAAAGTGATATATATAAAAATGAGCAAAAATATATAAATGAATATGCGGAAATAATAAATAAACTGCCAAAACCAATTTATGTTCATTGTTTCATGGGATCAGGAACATCAGATTGCATGGAAGATATTTTCAGGAAAGCAAATAAGCAAGGTTTAATTATATTAAACGACAAAACTAATTATACCAATTTAAATAAGTTTTCGTTAATTGGTAAAAAAGCTAATATTTACAGCCCGTGCCGCCCGCAGGGCGGCACGGGCTAGGTAAGAGTATAGCGGGCGTTTTGCCTTTGGCAAAACGCCCGCTAATTAAGGATTTATAAAAACCATCTTTTTTATTTACCGGTTTTTTAAATTGATTGGTATAACATGAATTGCTTACAAGATAAGGAGGCAAACTCGTTAAACGCAAACATATTAATGGCTTTTATTATAAATATGATTTATAAAGGGTTTTAAAATGATATTAACAAATTTTTCGCAAAATCCGTATACATCTAAAACCGCCAACAAAATCGGCTTTAAAAATTATGATTGTTGCTGTGATCGTTCAATATGGGACAGGAGTGATTATTGCGTACCCTCTCTTTTTAGAGCAATTAAACCGGATTTTTTGTATAGGGGCGGTAAAATTAATTCAAAAGGAGAACTTGATTTTTTAATAGAAGAAAAAGGCATTAAGAGTATTCTTAGTTTAGTTGACCCAAATACCGTTTTTGGACCAAGCCTAAGCAAAGAAATTTCTTTGATTAATCAAGCAAAAAATCACGCTGATATTGTTTTTGATTATTTTGACTATTTTAAAAACAACTTAAAAGGCGATCAAAAACTTATTGAAAGTTATGCAAAAAAAATTAATGGCTTGCCCAAGCCAATCTATGCGCATTGTTATGCAGGACTTGATCTGTCTGACACAATGACGCAAGTGTTTCTTGACGCAAACAAGCAGGGTTTAATTAAATATAATTAAAGCATCTCTAAAAACAAAAGGATTTTATTATACCGGTGTATAGACGCGCTTTAGACATCAGCCGGTTTCGTCTATGATTTCAATTACAGTATTTATTGGAATTAAAGTTTTCTCGATTTTTTTCTTTAAATATTTTTCCGCTTCACTTTTAATTTCCAAAGTATGCTTGTTTGTTTCTTTAGAAGCTTCAATTCCTCTTTTATAATCGACAATTTCAGTCAAATACTTGTTCAAAACAATTAACTGTTTATACGATTCATAATGTTTTTCAGGTTTTTCGCCGTATTTTTCTTCTAAAACATCAACATATAAATTTAATACGTTAACTTTTGCGCAAAAAAGCTGAATTTTATTCTCTTTTTGTTCTTCAAGTATCGTTTTAATTTCTCTTAATAATGTATCAATTTCTTTTATATCAGTAAGATATTTAGTGTAATTATTTATTTTATGACCCGCAGACGCTCTGGGGACAATAATTGGTAACGGTTTTGCCTGCTGAACTTCTGTTGAAGGTTGAGTTTCTGGCTGTTCCTGCGTTTTAGTTGTTTCTCCAAGTTGAGGAAGATTTCCTGTATATCCGTATCCGCAAAGGAATATGGAAACAGATAAAAATAAAGAAACAGATAAAAATTTTTGCAAAATTGAATTCCAACTATACATTTTAATAAACCGGGTTATTTATACTAAACGACAAAACGTATTACTAATTATTGTACTCATTTTTTGACAAATAACAATCTGTGTTTATTGGATAGCAGGGTTTTCGTTAATTGGTTAAAAAGTTGGTAATTACAGCCTTTTTATTTATCGGTTTCTTGTAAAGATTGTTATATCAGTCAAAAATTAACCATTATCAATTTTCTCTTTATAAAAGTCTTTATGCTAAACTTATTTTGCGTTAATTAATAAAAAAAAGAGATTAAATAATATGATTATAGTAATGGAGCCTGGCGCAAACGAAGATCAGATTCAAAAAGTGGCAAAAAAACTCGAAAGTCTTGATTTTAAAATAGTTTTTAACCGTGGAGAAATTATGACAGTTCTTGCCGCTATAGGCGATAAAAGACTTATAGACCCTGCCTCGTTAGCCTCTATGGACGGAGTAAGAGAAGTAAAACTTATTCAGGAACCGTTTAAACTCTCCGGAAGGGAAAGTAAATCCGAAGATACTGTCATTGACTTAGGCAATGGAGTAAAAATAGGCGGCAAAAACTCTCCTGTGGTGATGGCAGGACCTTGTAGCGTAGAGAAAGAAATTGACGGTCTTTTAGAAGTTGCTTATGCCGCAAAAGATTCAGGAGCACAGGTTTTAAGAGGCGGAGCCTTTAAACCCCGCACAAGTCCTTATGATTTTCAGGGAATGGAAGAAATTGGTCTTAAATATCTTGCCGAAGCCAGAGAAAAAACAGGGCTTCTTATTGCAACAGAAGTGATGGACACTCCTGATATTGATCTTATTTCTGAATATGCCGATATTTTACAAGTCGGCACACGCAATATGCATAATTATAAGCTTTTAAAAGCTTTAGGCAAAACAAATAAGCCTGTAATTCTTAAACGAGGACTTGCTTCAAGTATAAGAGAATTTCTGTTAGCCGCTGAATACATTATGTACGGCGGTAATCCTAATGTAATCCTATGCGAAAGAGGCGTAAAAGGTCTTGATTCACATTATACAAGAAATATCCTCGATCTTGCCGCTATTCCCGTTATAAAAAAATATTCGCATCTGCCTGTAATTGTCGATCCAAGCCATGCCACGGGAAGAAGATATTTAATCGAGCCTATGTCAAAGGCAGCGCTTGCGTCAGGAGCTCATGGGCTTATGATAGAAGTTCATCATGACCCGGATAACGCATATTCAGACGGCGCTCAAAGCCTAAATCCCGCGCAATTCAAGTCGCTTATGAAGCAAATAAAAGCTCTTGAGGGAATTTTAACAAATTAACAATTATTTTCTAATACCAATCAATAAAAGAAACCGGTAAATAAAAAAGATGTTTTTTGTAAATCCTTAATTAGCGGGCGTTTTGCCTTTGGCAAAACGCCCGCTATACCCTTACTCAGCCCGCGCCGCCCTGCGGGCGGCGCGGGCTGTAAATATCAGCTTTTTAACAAATTAACGAAAACTTATTTAGATTAGTATAGAACACAATATAATCAACAAATTTCTTTTTCTTCAATAGCTTTATTAAGCCTGCTGTATTGATCATAAAACTTTACAGGATCAATGGCGGCTTCTTTAAAAATATTTTCAACTTTTATAAAAACTTCTATCATTTTGGGATCAAACTGTGTTCCGCCGCAATTTTTAATTTCTTCAGCGGCAACTTCATGCGGAAGCCCTTTTCTGTATGACCTGTTTGAGGTCATAGCGTCATAAGTGTCTGCAACCGCAAGAATTCTAGCAGGCAAAGGAATTTCTTCTTCTTTAAACTGGTTGGGATAACCTTTTCCATCCCATCTTTCATGATGACAGCTTGCCCATAATGAAATATTTTTAAGACCCGGAATCGTATCTAAAATTTTTCTGGCGCTTGCCGCATGTTGTTTTATGGTGTTGTATTCTTCATCAGTAAGCCTGCCCGGCTTGCATAAAATATCTTCAGGAACTCCTATTTTTCCGATATCGTGCAAAAGTCCGGCGGTTTCTATTTCTTCAATAAAATTTTCATCTAACTCCATTTCCTGCGCCATAACAAGTGAAAACAAGGTAACACGATGTGAATGCCCGTGCGTATAAGTGTCTTTAGCGTCCAAAGCGCTGGAAATTGACTTTACTGTAGTAAAAAAAAGTTCTCTAAGATCATTTAAAAGCGTATTTTTGCTTAAAGTGAGTTCATAAGCATTAATGCCATTATTAACTATAAGCTCAAGATCGTTTGGATCAACCGGTTTTGAAATATATTGAAATAAATTACATTTATTTACCCCGTCAACCATTGCGTCAAGGTCTGTATAGCCTGTTAAAAGCATTTTTACAATATAGGGATAGTTCTCTGCAACTTGAGCAAGAAACTCTGTGCCGGTCATATTAGGCATACGTTGATCGGAAACAATCAAAGATATGTTGCTTCCTTCTTTTTTTACTATATCAAGAGCTTCTACTCCATTTGAAGCGGTTAAAATATTATATTTTTTCCTTAATGTTCTATGCAAAAGCTGTAAATTATCTTTTTCATCGTCAACAATAAGAATTGTATGGCGATTTTGCTCTCGTTCTTTATCCAGAGTATTTATAAAATATTTAAATTTTTCCAAATTATTTTCGTTTAATTTAGATTCTCTCAATAGCATATTTTTCCCTTTAAGCCATATTAAAAAATTATCGGCAAAATTATTAAATACTTTAAAATGTTAAATTATTATAAAGTATTTTCTATCATAGATATAGGCTGTTGTTTGTAGCATATATAAGGCAATTTGCTTTTAAAAACAGCTTTTAATAAATTTTTACAAAATTTAATGTTACGAATTTGTCTTTTTTGTTAACAAATATATGAAAATATTTAGGATTTTCAGAAGAACACTTTAAATTTTCAGAAAACAACCTATAATAATTATATCGAGCAGATAATATTTTTTTTGTTTGTGAGCATTTGAAATTCACAATAGTAGTAAAATAATTTTTATAAATTAAAAAAGAAAAAAGACATGAGCTTTAAAAAAGGATATTCATTAACGGAAGTTATTATAGCGACGGTTATTATCGGAGTGATAGCCGCATTTGTTGCAGGAAGTATGCCTATTTCTCTTGCTGCCGGAAATGAAGCGCAGGAAGTTTCCAAAGCGACAGAACTTGCTCAAAGATATATGGAAACAATAAAGTCAGAGCTTTCATACCAGAGCAGTTATGACCTTTTATCCGCGGGAACAACTCCTCCTGTTCCAATCACAACCGATTTTACCGATAACGGCGCTTTTACCGTTAATACCGTCGTAACTGACCTGGAAACAGCCGTAATAGGAAGCAATACCTTGACGGTTTTAAAAGAAATCGATGTTGAATATCTTAGAACCGACGATTCAATTTCTATTATTAATATAAGCATTTTAATTTCCAGACCGGAGTAGCGTGATTTAAATGTCTAAAAATACCTATAGAAAAGGGATAACTTTAATAGAAACCCTATTGGTATGCTTAATTACAGGCTTATTGGCGTTTTCTGCCTCCCAAATTCTTGCCGGTTCTTATGAAGCTCAGATTGGATATAACAAAAATATTAGGGCAAAACAACATAAAAATTCAATCTCTGAAAGAATTTCATCAAGAGTAAAAGAAGCCGCAAAAGCCTATTACAGCCCTTTGACAATCTCTGTTTCCTTTAAAGATACTATTTATGATGTTTTACCTGAAAATAATTCATTGGCGGTAATGATTCCTAAATTTGATCTTAATGGAGAAGTTATTAAGCCTTCCAGCGGAGTTACAACTTTTATCGGCGTGGCTTTTTCAATTATTCCCGACCCTGATAAACAAGACGGGACTTATATATTAATTGAAACAAACGCAGAATTTGATCTTGCAACAAGCTTAAGCGATCCGTTTGTTATAAACCAGAGCCTTCCGGAAAGCTGGGAAGCGGGCGAATCTTATGTAATCAGTGATAATCTCATGCCCGCCACCTTTTCAAACCTGGGAACTGATGCTTTTGACGTTGAGGGCGATATGGTCAATTTTGCCTTTGCGCCGATTAACGGGAATATTTATTTCCCGTCAGACAGCGGCTCTATAAGCGTAAATGACGGTGAATATATTACAAGATGTCAATTTAGGAATTTTAGAATATGAAAAAATTTGGAATGAAAAAAATACGGTTAAACGCCTACAGAAAGGGCGCCGCTCTCGTTGTTTCTTTATTTATGTCTATTCTGGCTTCAATGATAGTAATTTTAATGATGGAAATGTCCCAGACCAATACCAATCAGATTACTAACAACAGAAGCGGCTTGGTTGCTTATTATGCGGCTGAATCAGGATTAGAAGAAGTAAAAAACTTTTTTAACCGAAATATTTCAATGATGGGACAGGATTTAAACGCTCTTGACTTGCCTGACTCAAATTCTCATTCTATTCTTGCAAATAATGCGGAATATTGGGTAAGCTCTTTAACTTATGAAAATTCTAACCAAATTGCCATAGTAGAAATTATAGGTCAATTTGGCGATGGTTTCAGAAAAATAAGAGCCAAACTTGCCACAGAAAACCCTTCTGTATTTGATGATTATGGACTTTTAACAAATGGCGTGCTTACAATTAACGGTTCAAAAACCTTGAGCATGAGCGTACATGCCAATTCAGGCTTAAATTTTAACGGAACAGACGTTATTAATAATAATGCTGTGGCTACTCAATCGAGTGATCCGACCGCCGACGCTCCTCATGCGATACTTAATCCTATAGGAGGCTATGTGCCTGATGTTTATGTGCCAATAGCGCCTGTAGATGACCTGAGAGTAGAAAGCAAAAGCAATGGAATTTTACTTGACATAACTCAGGGTGATCTTAATGCGCAAATTAATAATGCCCCGGCTGGAAGCAACATATATATTACAGCAGGGACAAAAATAAATAAAAATACAATAACTCTTTCAGGAGATATGCAGGGAAAAACAATTTTTCTTGACGGAAGTGTAACGGTTGATATTAACGGCGCAAACCCGCTTTCCAACGCAACTATAGTTACATCAGGAGATATGGTTGTAAACGGAAGCGTAGATATTGTATCATCCCATGCTGATGAAATCGATGTGGTATTTGCCTGTGGCGGAGATGTAGAGCTTAATGGAAGCAGGGATTTCACCTCGCTTTTCTGGGCAAACGGAAGATTTACCCAAAATGGCGCAAGTCTTTCCGGCAGAGTTATAGCAAGTGAAGCCATTTTCCTGAACGGGTCTTTTATTCTGACCAATTCAGATAACCTTACTGATAAAAATATATTTGACAAAGTAATCGCAACATCTTCCTGGCAATTAGTATCTATGGATTAAAAAATGAAAAAATATAAAGCATACACAGTTGTTGAACTTATAATAACAGCCGTAGTTATTACGGTTATTGCCTCTATTGCTATAAGTCCTGTTCTTAAGGATTTGCCGGAACATAAAGTTAAAAACGATATTATTACAATAGAACGCAGTTTAAAAATAGGAAAAAGTGAAGCAACTAAAACTTCTGGAACTGTTATTGTTGATTTTTCACAAGCTACAACCAATAATGGTGAAAATGGCGGTTTAATTCAAATAAAAGATTCGGAAGGAACGGTTTTGGATTCATTCTTTTTGACAAAAAACGCGCTGTTTAACCCGGAAAGTTCAACTATTGCAAATAATGAGGTAAGGTTTGATTTTAAAGGGCAACCGGTTGACAGCGCAGGCTCAACAGATAATTTTACAACTTTTTCTAATACTATTGTAATTTCGTATTATAAAGATGGAAACCCTATTGCGTCAAAAAGCTTAAAAATCAGTCCTGTTACGGGAAGCGTTGAAATTGATTAATCCAAAAGCTACTGCTCTGACCGAATGATTGCATAGAACAAAATTACGTTTTTAACGTCTTGAAGAAAAAGACGTGAGGTAAGGACATGAAAAAAAGCGTATTAAAATATGAAGTTTGCCTAAATAATGACCAGA
>Ga0116155_10001749_pt1 | contig 15319 bp, 14 predicted proteins | sample AD_UKC032_MetaG_FD_89890 | JGI IMG/M metagenome (GOLD analysis project Ga0116155, IMG submission 89890) | Active sludge microbial communities of municipal wastewater-treating anaerobic digesters from USA - AD_UKC032_MetaG | ecosystem: Engineered > Bioreactor > Anaerobic > Digestate | place: USA...
ATGTTGGCGGACACCAAGCGCGAGCTCTCACAAGCGCTCGGTATTCTGCACAAAACCGATGGCGTGGATCTGCGCGCCACCTTCATTGTCGACCCACAAGGTGTGATTCGCCACGTCAGCGTGAATGACCTGTCGGTGGGTCGCAACGTGGACGAGACTCTGCGTGTCTTGGATGCCCTACAAACTGACGAGCTCTGCCCCTGCAACTGGAAGAAGGGTGACGCGACCCTGAAGGCGGCGTAGCCATGATTGCGGTGGACACCCTTCGCGACGCGCTGCCGGAGTTGGCCAAAGACATCAAGCTAAACCTGCAAGCCGTGCTCAGCCCTGGGGCGCTCACCCCTGAACAACGTTGGGGGGTCGCGGTGGCGAGCGCCGCGGCCTCGCACAACGAGCGGCTAACCCAGGCCGTGCTCAGCGATGCCCGTGCCGAGGTCCCCGAACCTGTCATCGAGGACGCGTTGGCAGCCGCGGTGCTGATGGGGATGAACAACATCTACTACCGGTTTCGCCACCTGGTCGGGAAAGCCAGCTACGCCGACAAACCGGCGCGGTTGCGCATGAACCGCATTGTGAAACCGGTCGCCGCCAAACTGGATTTTGAACTTTACTGCCTGGCGGTGAGTGCCATCAACGGCTGCGAAAGCTGCATTCGTTCGCACGAGCAAGTGGTGATCGCAGGTGGCATCACCGAGGATGGCGTCAACGACGCGATTCGGATTGCTGCCACCCTGCAAGCGGCGGCGCTCGCCTTGGAACTTCCAACGTTACCCGCGGCACTGGTACAGACCTCAGCCGCCTAGAACCAGAGACAAGAATGCGGTGATCTGCCAACAACGGACCTAGCGCCACCGCACTTCCGTCCGCCAGGCCTGCGGGTTGTCGAAGTTGACGCTGACATCGACATTCGTAGCCCCTGTAAGCTCCAAAACACCCGCAATGTAGCCCGCATTGTAGAACGTGAACGATCGAGGAGCTTCTGGATAGCCTGTCACGACAAACGCCGCGGCACCCGGCACCGCAGGATCTTGCTCCACACGGGCCTCACCCTGATCGTGGTACTGCCGCCACAACGCGGCAGCCTGCTTGACCGCATATGCCACCGTCACGACGCGCATCAGGACCTTGTACAGGCCGGTCATATCGGCATGCGCCTGCATTCGACCTAGCTCACGCAAAGCAGCGTCGCCGCGCCCGGGGTATAGAATTTCGGCGGCCTTGCAGATCATCACCATGGCCTGTGCGAGCGGGATACGGGTGCTCGGCAGTGCGGATTGATAGAAAGCTCGCTCGTCGGGCGCGAGGGCTTCGAGGTACTTCGCCTCAACATCTTTGGCTTGGCTCGGAAACACCTGTTGGCGCAAACGGACAATGACAATTGCCTTGATCTTGCCCATCGCAATTCCACCTCTGACCCGATACAGCCCGCCTACGCCCGACAACACACAGACCCGATCACCCATGCCGAGCAACGCTCAGGCTGTCACGTAGTCCCCCAAAAACAGAAACAGACCCAATGCTACACGGTGAGCCTGGTCATCGGCAAATGTAGACCCTGAGCGCGACCTCTCGAACACTTCGGCGTGCCGTGACGGACCGCCGCGCTGCGTCCAAGCCTGCTTGCCCCCCCATCCCAACGTTGCGTCCGTACGACGACAATGGTCTAAGGCGCGCATGTCGCTTAGAGATGCTACCCCCGACAATTGTGAGACCTGCGGTCGCCCAACCTTGGTGTGCGTCTGCGATCGCCTGCCGCACCACACTCCGAAGCGACGGGTCCTGATCCTACAGCACCCCCGCGAACAAGACGTGGTGCTGGGAACCGCGACGCTTGTGGCCCAAGCACTTGACCACACCACCTTGAGCGTCGGCATGTCATGGCGGTCACTCGCGCACGCGTTGGGTGAAAAGGAGGCCGACCCACACGATTGGGGCGTGTTATTCCCGGGCAAGGCCGACGATAAGCCTGCCGCGCATCCTGGCATGATTGCCACCGATCGCAACGGCGAGCGGGTGCGCGTGGACAAACTCAAAGGCATCGTGGTGTTGGACGGCTCCTGGTCACAAGCCAAAACCCTTTGGTGGCGTAACGCTTGGCTTTTGAAGCTAAATCGCCTGCAGGTCACGCCGAAAGAACCGTCGATCTACGGCAAATTACGCGAAGAACCCCGGCGTGAATTTGTCTCGACGCTAGAGGCGGTAGGGGCTGCGCTTACCGCTTGCGGCGAGACGCCTTCGATCGAGGCCGATTTGCGGCGCGCTTTCCGGACGATGATCCAACGGGCTCGGGACGCGGGCCTTGGGGCACCGGCCCCCCGTCGCCCTGTAGCGCCGAAGCCACGTAGTCGCAGGCCACGGTAGGACGCGGCACCTTGGCGTCAAACCAGCTACGCACATCCGCTTCCATCCCCAACCCATGCATGTAGTTGTAGATCGCGTTCGCCAAACCCTTGCCCAACATCTCGTGATCCGTCCCGGTGGGGTCGACAAACGCTAGGTCATTCTTGGCAAAACTGGGCTGCGGCCGTCCCACCAAGCGGATTCCATACTTCTCTGGCTGCTGGCCAAGTGCCGAATGCGTAGTCACCGAGAGGCGATGCCAAAAAGCCGAGTCCAAACACCCCGCGACAAACATCTGGCGCACGTACTCTAAGCTGTCGAGCGTCTCTTGCGCTGTTTGCGTGGCAAAACCGTAGATTAAATAGGCGTGAACACGAATCCCCGCGCTCTGCATCGCATGGGTCACGCGCGCCACCTGCGCAACCGTCACCCCCTTGTGCATCAACGCCAGCAAGCGGTCGTGCGATGCCTCTAAGCCACCGGTGAGCGCGATACAACCCGAGCGGGCCAACAACTCACACAACTCAGGCGTGAACGCCTTTTCGAATCGCACGTTGCCCCAGTAGGTCACGTGGAGTCGTCGCCGCAGAATCTCCTCAGCCAACCCACGTAGCACTTTGGGAGGCGCGGCCTCATCGACAAAATGAAAACCGTGCGAGCCGGTTTCGGCCATGACCGCCTCCATCCGATCCACGATTTGTGCGCCCGTCAAAGGCTCGTAGCGGGCGATGTAGTCCAAGGTGGTGTCGCAAAAGCTACACTGCTTCCAGTAACAGCCATGCGCCACGGTCAGCTTGTTCCAGAAGCCATCGCTCCAGAGGCGGTTCACCGGATTCAACAGGTCGATGAGACTCAAGTAGCCTGGCAGCTTTAAGTCGTCTGCCGCGCCAGCATCCTTGGCAGCGACAGACGAAGAGCGCACGAGCCCTCGATAGGAAGGCTGCCCTGTCTCTTTGAAGGCGGGATCTTGCTCGACCTCACTGGATCGCCAGACCACCTCATCACCAAGCTTCAAGCGCGTGCGTAGCAGAGCCTGCTCACCCACCCGTCCCGCATAAAAATCGAGGAGCCGCTCAAGCGGCCGTTCACCGTCGTCGTAGGTAACCGCATCTACAAAATTGAACAGACGCGGTTCGTTGAGCTCGCGCAGCTCTGTGTTCACAAAACCGCCCCCCCACACGATCTTGGTTTGCGGTCGATGCACGCGAATGGCCTGAGCCATTCGCAACGCGCCCAGCACCGTGCCGGGAAACGGCAGGCTCATCCCCACCACGTCCGGTTGCACCGCGTCGACCAGCTCGCGCGTCATGGCCTCCAAATGACGCACGGTGGGACGCACCACCGTCAATTCTTGCAGGAGCGGATCTATCGTAGGCGGGCTCGCGAGCAAGCGATCGCCATAGCGGGCCAAGGAAAAGTGGGGGTCGATGCCCGCGGCAATGGCGTCGCAGATTTCCTCAACAAAGAGCGTCGTGAGGTAACGCGCCTGATCTGTAACCCCGAGCGAACCAAAGGCCCAGCTCAAATACTGTTCGCGCTGGCCGGCAGGCCCAATCGTGGCAAACCGTGGCCCCTCGGGAAACAGGCGCCGGCCGACAATCCGATGCGCCAACGTCGGGCTGTGGCCTCGCAGAAACGCCAAGGCCAACTCGCTAAGCCCAATGATCTCCTGCTGATGTGCCAAAAAGTGAGACACCGCGGGGAGTTGCCGCGTCTGCTTGGGCGCCATTTCCAAGTGCTCGACAAACTCGCGAAGCGACGCTTTGGCCAATACCTTGGTGAACCAGCGCAGCCCCACATCTGCCTGCTCCACGTTGTAGCCACGTCGCGCCAAGTAGCCAGTAAGGTAGGCCGTCGCAGGGTACGGCGTATTCAGTTGTACAAGCGGCGGCATCAACAGCAAGAGCCGCGGCGAACACGACGACGCTAGAGCCTTGTCTGACGTGAGATCCATACGACTTACCGTTCGCGTTCTAAGCGCATGATCGCGTCGCGCGCTTCCTTGACCGGGTCGCCGCGCGAACCACACAAGGTACACCGCCAGTCGGCGACAAGCTGCTTCAGGCCGCTCTGCGCCGCGCTCTTGGCCTCAGGGCTGCGGCTCGCGGCGCGGGCCAGTGCGCGGGTGGCCCACCCCGACAACTCGGCATCGCGGACCAACAACAAGAGTTTGCCCACAAAGGCCACCGTGGGTTGGGGATTGTTCTGAGCCAACCCCAAGGCCGACTTGCGCACCGTGGTGGCACCGCTGCGCGACGCAATCGACACAAGCAACTCGGCTCCGGTGGCATCAAGCTCGCTGCCACCGCTGCCCCACAGATTGCGGGTGATCTCATCGAACGTCAGCGCGTCGCCGGCCGCGCTCAGGCCAATTGTCTCCAGATAGCGCCACACCACCGCCCGACGCCGCTCCTTGGGAATGTTTGGCAACAACCATTGGGCACAGGCGTGCTTCTTGCCCCACTTAAGCGCCTCCTGTTGCAGGCAACGCGCGACAGCCAACTCCAGGTTCGGTACAGATTTTTCCTTGGCGAGAAGCTCCGCGATATCGTCAGCCGCCTCCGCGGGCGTGCGGTCGCTCGAAACCAATTCCAGCCACGTTTCAAGCGTCTCCTTGCGCGATAACCCTACAAAAGCCCCAGCAATACCGTTCTCGATACGCAAGACGTTGGCGTCTAACTCCTGACGCATGGCGTACAAAAAAAGCCGCTGCGTCTCGGTGCGGATGCGTGCCACCGGTTCCAAAGCCTGAGCACAACGACCGCGAGCCTCGGCCGAAGGGTCCAGCAGCAAACAACGCTCCAGCGCCATGCGCGCCGCCGGTTGATCAAAAGCATGCGGAGCGATCTCGCGAATCGCGTTCAGCCTCTCATGGTCGTCACGTCGTACGTCCACCAAGCGCAACAACAGCGTCGACGGATCCTTGAGCGCGGGCACCTCAAAGGCACCCCAATCCCACGGCAGTGCTTCGGCCTCCACCGGCGCCGGCACCTGCCCAGCCGCCAACTCGGTGACCCGCGGCCTCAACAAGGCATACAAACGCGCCCCGGTATCACGTGCCAATTCCTCAACGATCTTCTGCATTTCTGTATGTGAACGGTGGCCAAACGAGGCGGTGGCTGACAGATGAAAGCTAGGTAACTCGACCTTCGTGCCTGGACCGAAGGTCAAGTAAACTGAGAACTTCTCGGCCTCCTCAATGAAGCGCCCCTGCAGCAACAGCAGGTAATCGCCGTTCTTTAGCTCGGCAAATGGCTTAGAGGTAAGCCGAAGCATGCCATCCTTACCCAACTCCGCTGTGACGTTGGCCGTCAGGATCCGCTCGACGTCCTCCAAGTCCAACGGTTGCCAGGTCTTACTCTCGATGGCGACGTTGTAGTGCACGTTGGGCGGTACACCGAGGGCGAGCGCGAGACACCAGCCAAGTGAGATCATGGTGCCACCTCTTTATTCAACGCGCGGCTCACATCTTCGAGATCCCGCTCGGTGATGCCAGCCCGATCACGCTTGCGGAAGTTGCCGGTTACCAGCAACTCACTGAGTTTGTCGCGCACTAGGGCCGAAAGCTTCGGATCACTGCGACCCAGGCGTTTAAGCCCCGCTAGGATAACGTTGCGACCGTCTGATTGCAGCGCAGTCACAAGTTTTTCGGCGAGCGCTGAACTCGGCTCCGCGCATTCGCAAAGGATATCCATGGCGCTCGCGGACAGCGCCCGCTGATAGCGTTTCCAGAGCACCTCCTCGAACGCCGGATCTACACCGCAGCGCACCTCTACCAACGCGTCGATCGCACGATTCCAGTCGGTCCCGGTAGAACCCTCGGACTCTCCAGCCCCTCGCAAATATCGCGGCGCGCTGGGGTTCAGCTCACTGATGAAGGGCCACAATACCGCTCGACGCCGGGGGTATGGCAGAGCCGCTACCAGCTCCAAGCAGCCTGAGCGGGTGCGGTCATACTCAGGACGTTTGTCCACGTTCAACATGCACTGCACGATGGTGGCATCCAGGTTGGGTAAATCACCCAGGGCTTTCAGCGGTCCCACGAGCGTCCCGGTAGCTGCGGTGCGCTCCAACCACGCCTGAATTGCCTCCGCGCGCGAGATGCCTGTGAAGTACTCCATCTGCTCACTGGCCTCGTCGCGCACCCGCGCATCGTCATCCTTGCGCAACACCTCAATCACGATGCGTTGGGTTGGCAGCTCCCGACGTGACAGCGGCCGCAGCGCCACCAAGCAGGCCAAACGGACTTCGGCCTCCTTGTGAGTCAACACACAACGTTCGAGGATGTGCCGCGCGGGTGCTTCCAACAGCGCCGTGGCGGTCAATTCCCGCAGCGCCGCGCCGCGTTTCTTTGTGTCCTTGCCAAACAGCTCATCGACCAGGCGGCCGCTGCCCTTAGGGACCTGCACGTCTCCCCACTGCCAACTACTAGGCTTTACCTCGGGTGCCGCAGTCGCCTGACGCTCGGGCTCAGCCTCCAATTGCGCCAACGCTGGTACCAACGCCACGATCAGCGAACGCGCTGCGCGCCGCACTGAGTCTTCTATCCTCTCCAGCATCTTGGCTTTCGGTATCTTGCCGATCACCACGGTGCCGGCGCTGCGGAAGCTCCCGACGCGCACATCACCCCGCCCCTCAAAGCTTAACAACACGGTGTGCGTTTCAGATTCTGGGACAAACCGCCCGGTGATACGCAGCGCAAACGCGGTGGGCGCTGTCCCGAACTCCGCCTTTTTGACCTTCTGCAAGTTGAGCAGGCCACTCTTCGTCAGTTCTTCAAGGGCGGCGTGCTCCAAAAGCTCAGCCACCTCATCCCGCCAGATTGGCTGCCAACTGGTCTCCTCCTCTAACACGAGGTAGGCCGTGGCGGCTCGGCCAGCCTGGGCCGGAACAACCGGCACCAAGACAGCAACGAAACCGGATAGACCAAGCCACAGTGCATGAGAGTAACCCATGCGAGGCAGGAGATTCATGACAGCTCCGATGGGAAAGGGGGCCGTCAGGATGACGGCACAAGGCTACTTGATCGCGTTGGCCAAGAAGGCACTCGGATCCTTAGCGGCCGACAAGAGCACCATCGCGGCGATGATGTACGGCTTGTGAGCGGCCTCACGGTAGGTATCTAGCCGATAGCGCTCGAAGACGTTGGCCGAAACCTCGCCCTCTTTGCAGGAGACGTCGGTGATGTCGGCCGGCAAACAATGCATGTAAAGCGCCTTGCCGTTCTTCGTGTGCTTCATCAGCTCGTCGGTGCACTCCCAGCTCTTGAATTTGGCATTGTTGGCCAAACAATCTTTCTCAAGAGCGTCGAGCTTCTTTGCGTCGCCGCCGCGCAGCAAGCGGGTGCGCTCTTCCATGATCTTAAAGGGCGCCCAGCTCTTCGGGTAAACGATGTCGGCGTCCTTAAATGCGTCGGTCATCGAATGCCCCACCGTAAAGTTGCCGCCCGCTTCCTTCGCATGACGCTTGGCGATGTCGATGGTCTCGGGCAAGAGATCGTAGCCTTCGGGATGCGCCAACGCCACGTCCATGCCGAAACGAGTCATCAACGTGATGATGCCTTGCGGCACCGACAGCGGCTTGCCGTAGCTGGGTGAATATGCCCACGTCATCGCGATGCGCTTGCCCCTAAGCTTGTCCAAACCCCCGTAGGTTTTCGACAGGTGCAGCAGGTCGGCCATCGCCTGGGTGGGATGATCCATATCGCATTGCAAGTTGACCATCGTGGGCCGGTACGGCAGCACACCTTCCTTCTTGCCCTCATCCAAAGCCTGCGCCACCTCCACCATGTAGCGATGGCCTTCATGAATGAACATGTCGTCGCGGATACCAATGGCGCGCGCGCAGAAGGCGATCATGTTGGCCGTCTCGCGCACCGTCTCGCCATGGGCAATTTGTGACTTGGTTTCGTCCAGCTCCTGCAAGCTCATGCCTAAAAGCGTCGCGGCCGAGGCGTAGGCAAACCGGGTACGGGTCGACTTGTCGCGGAAGATCGAGATCGCCAAGCCCCCATCAAAGTAGCGAGCGTCTTTGCCGTTTTGGTATGCGTGCTCTAAGACTTCGGCGGCGGCCAGAACCGACTTCAACGTCGAGGTACCGTGATCCCACGTGAGCAGGAAGTCTTTGCCAAACAGACCAGGAGCGCCTTCACGAACGGTCGCGAGGAGGTTGTTGAGGGTGTTTTGGTCGGCCACGATGAATCTCCTTTGATAGTATGCAACTGGCGGAGGAGATTAGAATGATGTCGCAAGGAAGGGCAAGATGACGCTGATCCCCTGGTTGCTGCTCCTACTGCCGTGCCCCGTCTCGGAGCTTTCGATGCCGGCAGCGGGTGAGTGCTTTGCGACACCCCACGTGCAACTTATCAAAAAGGCCAACCCCGAACGCTCGGCTCTCTACCCCGGTCGCACCGCCACCGCACAAGAGGAAGAGGCACGTCTCGGCGAAGCCCAACGAGCTTTGGCGCTCCTGGCAGAACCGCTTGAGCGCTGGTTGACCGACTCAAGCCAGGGCTTGCTTCGCCAGGCGTGGCTTGAGCCGCTGTTGCTCCCAAACGGCCCAGAGACTGTCGAGATTGACGCCGCCGTCCCACCGCCGCAGTTGTACGCGATGTACATCGCCGAGCTGCACTGGCCATTTCCGGCACCACTCTTGGCGGACCTTCTGCGCTTACGCCTGCACTGGGCCACGCCGCAAGCGCTCCGCGACTTGCTCACCGTACGGCTTTGTCGTTTTGGCCAAGACGAGCTCATCTTGGGCCCTCCCGTCAAACCTACCGCGTCTGACACCACAGACGCTCTTTTCGCCGAGCTTCAGAATGCCGACAGCCAGAGAAACCAATGGCTAGTGGAGCGCGCGGCGCGCGCGTTGACACAGCGTCACCTGACCGCCAACCAGATCAAACAGCTCGTCGGGTTGGCCCAGCAAGGCCTCCCCAAGGCCCGGGTACAGGCCCTGAAGGTGCTCGGCAAAGTTGGCTTCGCGCCCGGCTTCGCGTTGTTTGCTCAGGCGCTTGGGAGCACCGAGTTGGAGGAGCGGCGCGCGGGCTTTTGGGGACTGTGGTTTGGTGCCCAACCCGAAGGACTGCAGAAACTTGCGAGCTACCCCGAACGTCAGCGTTTCTTGCGGGATCGACTCAAGGAGGTCATGTCGACCACGACCGAAGCCGATGAGCTACGCGAACTCGCGCTCTTTGACTGGTGGCTGGCCGGCGCCTTGGGTGCAACCCGTCCCAAAGAGCCACCGGTGGCGCGCCCTCTCCCCAGAGCCGCTCCGCCGCACGATGACGATTTGAACGAACCCGCCGAAGCCGAGCCTCTGACGACTCCCAGCACGCGTTAGGCTGCCTCAACCCCATCACAGCGATGGCAGGTCACTTATCAGCAGCACATCGCGACTGTCGATCTCGGCGTAGGTGGTTTCCCGGGTGGTGTTGTGGATTGGCGGTATGGCACCAGCGCGTCGCGGCCGAGAGGCGTAGGAAAAACAGGGGGTTAGGCGGCTGCGAGAGCACGCGTTAGGCGGGTCGTGACCTCTTGAACGAGCCCTGCAACATCGGAGCGTTGGATGATGCTGAACATCGCCTCGGGTTTGATGATTGAGACATAGCTGTCGCCAGCCTGTTCGGCCACCACAACGTTGCACGGAAGCACCAGGCCAACGCCAGGTTCCAAGCTGAGAGCCTGATGAGCAATTTGAGGGTTACAGGCCCCCAAGATCAGGTACGGCATGAACTCGACATTGAGTTTTTTCTTCATTGTCGCGGCAATGTCGATTTCGGTGATGATGCCGAACCCCTCCTTGGCCAACGCCGCAGTGATCCGTTCGCGTGCAACCGTCAGTGATGTCTTCGGAAAGGTTCGCGTAAAGCCGTAGTCAACATTTAGCATGTGAGCACCCAACGCCCGCCGCGGGCGCAGCTTTGTCACCGGTCTGTAGGCTTAGAGCCAACAGCCTCCCACAACGGTGCGAATCCTTCGCCTAGCTATCTACCGCCGCCAACGTTTGGGCATCCACCTCGAACAAGTTGCCCTGCTTATCGATGCAGACGACATCGATTTCGGCTTTGCACAACAACTCCCGTTCAGGAGAGCGAAAGGCATCCTGCTTGAACGCCAAGCGATAGGGCGAGGTACGCTCTACCCGCGTCTCGATGGTGATCAGGTCCCCTACCCGTCCAGGTTTCAGATACTTGAGCCGCGCCTCGTGCACCACGAACAGGTGGCCGCGATCCAGCGCCGCACGCATGCCGGGCCCCCGCAGCGCAAACAGCTCCGTACGCGCTCGCTCAAAGTAATTCAGGTAGTTGGCGTGGTAGACAATCCCCTGCGCATCGCTGTCTTCTAGGTAGACGCGCAGGTCTATTTTGAAAGGCGCTTCGACCGTCATGGCCAGCACCTTCGCAAAGATCGCCGGGTTAGGGCAACGTCGCAATGTGTGCGACGAGAGTCGCGGCAGCCTGCAGCCGACCCTTTTCTAGCCAACCGCTCCCGAGCTTACTAAGCGCTGCGTTGAGCGCCTCCCCAAACACTGGCAACTCGGTGGTGCCCGTTCGGCTGACAAGCGGATCGGTCAACCCGAACGTGGCGTGACCCGCCGCATCCTGCGTAAGTGTAAGCTCTGCGGATCGCAATACCTTTTGTCCGACGTCATGCTGGCCGTCGCGGCGTTGCACCCACTCCGGCGCGAGCACCGCAAGATAGCGCGGCAGCGTCACGTGGGCTGTGTGCTCACGTTCCTCGGACGGTAACACCGCCACCGCCCTGGCGTAGGTCATCACCACGTCCTTCGCCAGCGCGCGCAACGCCACAGAGTCACCCTCAGCGTCGCTACGCGTAGCCAACGCAAACAGACTCGCGGCCATGAACGACACCGTCTGACTGGTGTTGGTGGACCAATCTCCCGCTGCAGCAAAGCGTTCCTTCGACATCATGCCGCGCGCCAACAGCAGCTCCGTGACCTCCTGACCGACAAGCGGCAATAACGCTCGGGCGGTGGCGTGGTACGACGGGCCCATAGCATTCAACGCATGGGAGACGTGCTGAAGTTCCGCGAACTGCTCACCGAGCATCCCTGCGCCAACGCTGCGATCCCTTAGGCTCACAAGGAAGCGCTGCACTTGTTGATCGACCTGACTCGCCAGCGCCGCAGCACCCAGCTCCGTGCCTGCAACCATCACCGCGCTCGGACTCGCAAACCTGACATTTGCCTGATTCGCGGCCGGAGTCACACGCACCGGTCGACTGCTCCCCGGTACCAATAACGTGGGACCCTGGGGATCAGGTGCTGCCGTGAGCTTGGTTGCAGGCGTCGCAAGCTCGGGAATGACCTCGTTGACAAATTCGCCAGCAGGAGCGTGCGTCGGTGGGTTGGGTGCCCCACCCTCCCCCAAGGACACGGACGATGGCGGCTGCGCTGTGCCCACTTTCAGGAACTCGCTCATTGTTCATCTCCCGGGCTAAGAGTGGGGGCACATTGCCATAATCGCGCCACTTGCGACAATCACAACCAGCGTTGGATTCTTAGCGTGTGACGCAATGTAGAATCCCGCCAAAACTTGCGCCACACCCGGCGCTGGCGCGAAAGTAGCTCATCGACCTAAAAAGAGAGCCCGCATGCGCCGCTATCTCCCTGTTATGTCCCTGTTTTTGCTAAATGCCTGTGCCAAACCAACGACCCCCATCCCCGATCTGATCGCAACAGGATGGACCCTCCCGCCGCAGTCGGTAAGCGTGGATGGCCAACCACTGACAGCAGCAAAGGCCTGGGCGGCGCTCCCAAACGCACAACACTTGGTGGTACGACTGCAGCGCCCACGGGCCGATGACGCGCTGGTGCTGATCGGCGGCGCACTCTACCATGGCGTGCCAACGGCCTTCCTGATCGACCAAGAAACCGACCTCCCTTGGTTCCTACGCGAGGCCGAAAAAAGTTACCCAGGCCAATTGTTCCGGTTCCTCCGCGCCACCGCGGCGAGCGACAGTGCCAACCAGGCCGCCGCGCAATTCGCCGTTGCCCAGCGCAAACCCCAGGCGTCAGCACCGACGCAGTTTGACACTTTCCTGGGCTGCATGATGTCAGGATTGACCCCTGAACAATACGAGGAGAATCGCTCCCACCTCCTGGCTATCGACCAAGGTCTCAAAGCTCGCGGTTTGCTCCGCACCTTCTGCGAAGCCATAGCGGCGACGACGCAGGCCGAGTTCGGCACACCCGCCCCGCACCTCGTGGCCGACATCGACGCCCTGCGGGCAAGCCACCAAGCAGTGTTCTATGCCTACGATTCAGTGCCGCGGATGAGCAGCATGTGGGTGGAGGCGGGCGCGGTTGTCGCAGCCGGAATTCCGGCGTTGTTCCTGATATCCCAAACCGACGCGCTACCGCCGCTGTTGCAAAGCCCCCACAAGAACGTCGAGTTGTGTGTGTATGGAACGCATGCGACGCTGCTGACCGCCTGGGCCCCAGCGCTGGCGCCAGCCTCGTTTACTTGCCCTTCCCTAAAAAGTCCTTGATCGATTTATAGATCGCGTCCTTGTTGGGAATCTCGGAGATCAGCACGCGCTCGTCTTGGCCAAAACCCTCGCGCACATCTTTGATGAACTGCCCGGAGCCATAGGGACTTTCGACCTGGCCATAGCAAAAGGCGTTTACGTGCGGCAACAGGCGCGTCTTGATGACGTCCAAACACAGTCGGGTGTCATCTGCCGACCAGTTGTCGCCATCCGAAAAATGAAACGGATAGATGTTCCACTGCGATGACGGGTACTCGGCTTCGATTATCTCAGCGGCAAGCTTATACGCTGACGAAATCATCGTGCCGCCTGACTCACGGGTGTGAAAAAAGGTCTCACGATCGACCTCTTTGGCCTGCGCGTCGTGAATAATGAAGCGGGTTTCGAGCCCCTTGTAGTTGTGCCGAAGCCAGGTATCGATCCAGAACGACTCGATGCGCACGATCTCCTTTTGTTCGTCGCCCATCGAACCCGAGACATCCATCATGTAAATGATCACCGCGTTGAACTGCGGATCTTCGCGCACGCGCCAGCTGCGGTAACGACGGTCTTCACGGGTGGGGACGATGATTGGATTCTTGTGATCGTACTGACCCATCGACAATTGGCGCCTGAGCGCCTGCTTGAACGTCCGCTTGAAGTGTCGCAGCGACTCTGGACCGGTGCGATGTACGCCGGTGAAACGATAGTGCTCGGTGGTGATCTTATCGCTGCCTTTAGGCTTGATGCTGGGCAGCTCTAATGCCTCGCCCAACATCTCGGCAAGCTCATCGAAGCTGACCTCCACCTCCAGCGAATGTTCGCCTGGATCTTTGCCGGCTTCGTGCCCGTCGCCTTGCTCCAAGTTGCCGGGCTGCAACACGTCGCCGACGTCACCCTCGCCTTGGCCCACACCACCTTTCTCTTTGTGGCCAAATACAAAATGAGGCAGATCGATCTGGGGCACGGGGATGCTGATGAGGTCTTTCCCCTGCTTACCGATCATCTCCCCTTGGGAAATGTACTTCTTGAGGTTCTGCTTGATGCGCCCCCGCACAATTTGGCGAAAACGCGAATGGTCTTGTTTGATGCGCAGAGCCATGGCCCTTTCAATGTAACACCGGCTTGAGCGGCGCAACAGCGGCATTGCCACGGCCCCGCCAAACACGCCACACTTGCCCTGTGAGGTCCCCATGGCCGCTGCGTTACTCCTTGCAATCTCTGCACTCAGTGCCACCCACCACTGGCTAGACGTCGAACCAAACGAGGTTCCCCGCGCCCGCGCGGGTGCCATGGCAGCCTACGACGTGGTAGGCGACCGTTGGGTAGTGTTCGGCGGCATCACCCTGCTCGGGGTTGCCGCAGATAGCTGGAGCTACACAGATGCAAGCTGGCAACGGCTTGATACCCTCGGCCCAACGGCGCGGACCTACGGAGGGCTGATCTACGACGACGACCAAGAGGCGCTGCTGCTGTTTGGCGGTGCCGACGGCAGCGGCGACATCTCGGCAACCTTGTTCGGCGATACCTGGAGCCTGCACGACGACACCTGGGAGATCCAAAGCACAAGTGGTCCGAGCGCCCGCGAGCTTTTCGCATTCGCGTATGACAGCCACCGGCACCAGGCCGTACTGTTCGGAGGCCTAGACGACCAGGGCCCATCGGCCGAAACCTGGCTCTGGTTGGACGGCGTCTGGCAATGGGTCGATGCCTCAGGCCCTTCCGCACGCACCGGAGCGGCAATGACCTTTGACGCGGTCCGGGGCGAGTTGGTGCTGTTTGGCGGCCACCTGGGCGCCCTGTACTACGACGACACGTGGTTGTTTGACGGCGCGACTTGGCGGCCAGCAGCACCCTCCGAGAGGCCAACCGCGCGGGCTATGCACGCCTTCTTCTACGACAGCCACCGTGAACGCGCTCTGCTGGTGGGCGGGGTCAGCAACTACTACACAGGCACCGTTGAGCTGCACCGCGACCTGGCCGACACTTGGGAATGGGACGGCAGCGATTGGCGAGCCCTCGATGTGGATGGCAAGCTACCGGCCCGGCGCCTCGCAGCGACAGGCTACGATTCCGGTCGACGACGGGGGTTGCTGTTCGGCGGCCTGACAGGCAACGAACTCAGAGCTGACACCTGGGAGCTAGCCTCGGAGCGCTCACACCTGAGCTGTGCACAGGTGGCGAACCCCACTGCGGCGATATTTGTGTGCGTCGGATGGGTGTTCTGGTTCAAACGCCGGCATCAGTAGACCCAACCGTTGTAGCCCATGCCCAAACCAACCACGAGCAGTTGAGGGCGAAAGTCAGGGGCACGTTTGATGAAGCGCTCGTATGCCAAGTCGGCGGTCATGACCCAGGGGTCCCACATTTTCCAGAGCAGGCCAGTGGACGTCCGTACCGAAATATCTGGCAAAAACAGCGAGGTGCCGACTCCCACAAAGGGTCTAAGCGCCCCGCGTGCCCACGGATACCATTCACCCTGCAAGCGC
>Ga0116155_10001751_pt1 | contig 15308 bp, 13 predicted proteins | sample AD_UKC032_MetaG_FD_89890 | JGI IMG/M metagenome (GOLD analysis project Ga0116155, IMG submission 89890) | Active sludge microbial communities of municipal wastewater-treating anaerobic digesters from USA - AD_UKC032_MetaG | ecosystem: Engineered > Bioreactor > Anaerobic > Digestate | place: USA...
GTATTCACCTTCCAGATAAGCGGCACAGGGAAGAATTTTCTTTTTATCTTTCAGGATGGACTCTGCCATCTCGACTGCTGCCGAGGCCGGCGCATAGTAGGCGCTGCCTGTTTTTAAAAGTCCGACAATTTCTGCGCCGCCGTTGCGTGTTCGCGTGGCCAGCGCTTCAATACGTTCAGGGGACATCAGTTCAGTAATCGGTATACCCGCCACAGTTGAAAAGCGTGGCAAAGGCACCATCGTATCGCCGTGGCCACCCAATACCAACGCATGAACATTTTCCACGGAAACATCCAGTTCCATTGAAATAAAGGCACGGAACCGAGCGGAATCCAGAACACCGGCCATACCGATGACCCGATTCTTCGGGAAACGACTTTCTTCCATGGCCACATGACACATGGCGTCGAGGGGATTGCTGACTATGATCAAAATGGCGTTGGGTGAATACTTGGCGACCTGACCCACTACATTTTTCATAATGCCCCGGTTGGTCGCTAGAAGATCATCGCGACTCATACCCGGTTTGCGGGGAATACCCGCTGTAATAATCACGATGTCGGAATTGGCCGAAGCCTCATAATTATTGGAACCCGTCAAATGCGCATCATGTTTTTCAATCGGCGCGGCCTCGGCTAAATCCAGGGATTTGCCTTGTGGCACGCCTTCAATGATGTCGATTAGCACAACATCCGCCAGTTCTTTTTCCGCCAACCGTTGAGCAACCGTCGCCCCGACATTGCCCGCTCCCACTACTGTAACTTTTTGATTCATGTCACCCGTTCCCTTAATACTTTTATTAATTGCTAAGGTAATTTTTACTATAACAAAATATAAAATAAATCAATCACATGAGCTCCGGGATAACGTCCAACTCCGAATTCATGAATTTTAAAACTCAAAGGAAATACCCGTCTTGATAGTCCTTCCCGGCATGGGGTAATAGCTCGAACCATAACCGTAATTGGAGCCGAAAGATGCATATTTGACGTCAGCAATATTATCTGCGCCCAGAAAAGCCGTGAGGTCAAGCCGGTCGGAAGTATATTTCCATTGAGCATAAAAATTAAGCAGTGTATGAGCATCAAGCTTTTCAGCATTGTTATAGTAATCGCCAGCAAGGAAGGCATCGCTCACGTACTGTACTTCGGGACGCAATGTTATACTACAGGGCAGATAAATTTCCACTCCGGCATTGGCCATGTGATTGGGAACCATGGGTATTTCTTTTTTATTGTAAGCACCATCTTCAAAAGTGGCCTTATGATATGTATAATTCCCGAATATCTTGAAATATTTTGGCCGTAAATAGGAAAGAGAAACTTCTACTCCGTCATGCCGTGTAGGGTCGAAATTCTCATTTATCCAGGTAGTGTTGTTGAAAACAATTTCATCTTCCATATCAACACGGAAAATCGTTAAGCCGATTTTTAGATTTTCCATAGGATAAAACTCTGTTCCCAGCTCAATACTGGCACCTTTTTCTTTCTCAATATCTGTCAAAAAGAAATTATTTCCATAACCGCTGAAGGAAGCAACTTCATCTACAAAAGGAATACGATAAACCGTGCTGTATTTCGCGAAAACTTTGGACTGCTTACCCCAAATCCAAGTTACGCCTGTTTCATAGGCTTCGGCATTGTAAGTGTTTTGTGTATCTGAAAAACTACTGTCAGAAGGCGAAAAATCTTCAAATGAACCATCTATAGATGTGTGTTCAAATCTGTAACCCGCGGTTAAAATCAGATTTTTCAGAAGGCTGAATTCATCGCGAATGTAATATCCCAGAGATTCTCTTGTAAAATCAGCGGCACCTGTTTGTGCGGTTCTTTCCCGATCACTGAAAATATTTTTTTCATAAGGTTCATGATAATAATCAAACCCCACAATCACTTTATTATGAAAGTGAAAAATGTTTTTCTCCAGGATATATCTCGGCGTAAGTCCATATGTATCGAAATTAGTATCGGAATACACACCCCAAGACGCCATATTCATTTGCAGATCTTTTTTCCCATACAGAAAATTGATTTCGAACTGTCCCCATGTTCCCCAGAAGGATTTAACACCCAGATTGACATTGGTGTATTTATCAGAACCGTCATCATCGTAACACCAAGGTTGATACTGTCTTCTATCCTGCTCCATCTGATCTTTCGTCAACGCACCGGGCATCTGATAATCCACTTTATTAAAAGACACACCTAACGAAAGATTCAGCAAGTCGTTGGCTGAGTATCCCACATCAAAGCCGCCGCCCTGCGCTGAATACTTTGAACGGTCTCGGTAGCCGGAACTGAAATTATTTTCCCCCGTTACAGCATAAGTCCATTTATCGACAGCTCCACTGACGCCAACCCGCTCATCGTGCAGGCCGTAACTTCCGCCGATAACCGAAGCATAGAAAGCCGGCTTCCCTTTTCCTTTTTTGGTGATGATGTTGATTACGCCGCCGATGGCCGCGTCGCCGTAAAGAACACTGCCCGGTCCCCGAATGATTTCTATTTTTTCAATGTTGTTAACGGGAATCTGAAGCCAATTCGTGGCTGACATATCAGTACGGTTCATTCGACGGCCATCCAGCATAACTAAAGTTTTGCCAAAAGGATTCTCACCGCCGAAACCTCTCATGTCAATCATGGCCTGTGAGGGATTACCACTATAAGTTCGGAATTGAATGCTTTCAAGTTTATCGAGTGCTTCAACAACGGTGGTTGCTCCGGAGTTTTGAATGTCCTCGGACGTCATAACCGTAACGTTGGCAGGTGCCTTGCGGACTTCCTGTGTGTCGCGTGTGGCCGTGACCACGACCTCGCCCATTTTGACAGGTTTATTCTCTTGCGGATTTTGAGCATGGGCTGGTAAAATGGAAACGAAAGACAACAGCAGAACAAGAAACAGGAACTTCTTCATGGAACTTCTCCTTTCCCCCTCGGGATTAAAGCTTCTTGAGACTGTCCATAAAGTTTCCTGGCTTGCGGCGACCTAATCTCCACGCCTTCCCAACGTCAATCGTCAGTGGCTTATTGTGGATTTCGTTCCGCTTACAGTTGCGGGGCAGCACCGGAATTAAACCGGCTTCCTTTACTAGCAGTCTTTTCAGGTTCTCAATGTCACACGGGGTAATCCGTTATGTGGATGCTGATCGACCCAAACATCAACATCGTAAACCTCTTGTATGTTTTGCGGTGTAATAATTTCCGCGGGAGTCCCTATAGCATATTTTTTCCCGTTGTAAAGCAAAAGAATATGGTCAGCGTTTTGCGCAGCCAGATTGACATCATGCGTAACAAAGATAACCGTCAAATGCTGCTCGCGGTTGAGCTGACGCAGTAAAGATAGAAACTGCGCCTGATGTTTTAAATCCAGAAAGACGGTGCTTTCATCCAGAAGCAGAATTTTCGGTTCCTGCGCCAGAGCCCGGGCAATCAGCACACGCTGTCTTTCACCAGCGGAGAGTTCATTGAAGCGGCAGTGAGCAAAGGATAGTGAATCCGTCTTGGTCATTGCTTCGTGGGCGATCCGGTAATCTTTCTTGTCTTCAAACGCCCAGGGGCCTAAATGAGGAAACCTGCCCATTAGGACAATTTCTTCCGCGAAAAATGAGAAAATCGCTGGTGACTCCTGCGGAACAATCGCCACCGTCCGGGCAATCTTCAGACGTGACCAGCTTCGCGTATCCTTACCCTCTATAAGCATCTGGCCGGTCTTTGGAAAAAGCGTGGCGTTGAGAATTTTGAGCAGCGTGGTTTTGCCTGAGCCATTGGGCCCGATCACCGCTACGATCCTCGCCTCATTAAAAGCAAACGACACACCATCCAGAACGGGTTTATCCGTGTAGCAGAAAGAAACATTTTGTGCACAAATGATCGACATTACTCGCGTCCCTTCCTTCTCATCAGAAAAATAAAATAGGGAGCGCCGCAAAGGGCGGTGATCACACCGACCGGCAATTCCGCAGGCGCAAGAACGGTCCGCGCCAGCGTATCGGCCAAAACCAGAAAAGAAGCGCCAAAGAGTGCCGCCGCAGGCATCAGTAATCGATGATCCGAGCCGAACACCAGACGTATCATGTGCGGCACCATGATGCCGACAAAACCGATAATACCCGCAAGCGAAACAGCTACAGCCGTGATCAGCGATGTGACAATCATTAAAATATATTTTGTTGTCTGGACATTGACACCCAATTGCAGGGCGGTTTCTTCACCCTGCACCATCAAGTTGAGTTTGCGCGCCTGGGTGTAAATAATGACAAAGCAGACCATCAGACATAAAGCGGCCACAGCGATTTCCTTCACTGCCGCGCGGGAGAGATCACCCATCAGCCAGAAACTGATGCTGTGCAGCTCCATGCTGTTTACGATAGACAGAGCAAAAAGAATGGCTGCTGAAAAAAAGGAGTTAACGACCACACCGGCCAGCAATAGTGAGTTATCCAGCAACACGCCTTTGGGACCGCCCGCAACAATAAAAACAAGAAAAACGGTGACCAGCGCGCCTGAGAAAGCCAGAAAAGGTACGCCCAGATAAAAGGAAGAAGCGCCGATAACAATTCCAATGATGGCTCCTAGCGCCGACCCTCCCGAAATACCTAACACATAAGGATCAGCCAGAGGATTGCGCAAAAGCGCCTGAAAAACAACGCCGCCCAATGATAAAGAGGCGCCCACAATCCCGGCAAATAAAATTCTCGGCAGACGCACGGAAAACAAAATCAGTTCTTCTTCGGAGGGCGCAGATACTTTGCCGAGAAGCGCGTCGGATATAGCCCCAAACACATCGGCAAAAGCGATATGGATTGCGCCAAGGCTAAGCGCGGCAAGGCTAAGCAGCACAAACAATAAAAGTAAAAGCACGCTGATTCGCAACACGCGCGATACCGTCACTCGGTGGTAAATAGGGGACCCTCCTTCAGAATTTAACAACGTTGCTACTGAAAATTCTTAATCAAATAAATATTAGATTTGGCGGGAAATTGCAAACAGGTAAATCGGACGTCCTGCATCTCCAGAAAGAAAATCCATCACCAAACAGATTCAAATCATTATTGACATCATTCTAAACGGTCTCTCTTTTTGTTTTCACATTATCTCCAGCGGATTCCTATTTCTTATCGACTTTGACAAAGTCGGTTATCTCTCTCCACAAAGAGTCGTCCGTGTGAAATGGCCAGTCGTTGTGTCCTGCCCCCTGGATCACCCACATGCGCTTTTTGCCTTCAGGCAGCTTCGCGAATAAATTATGCGCGTGTCGGATGGGCAGGATTTCGTCTCGCTCGGCTCCGACTACTGAAATATTGCCTTTAAACGATTGCAGATTGCTGATGCTGTCATACTTATCAGTCAACAACATGGTCACCGGCAGAAAAGGAAACAGGGATTTAGCCACAGCCACGAGTGTGTCCCAGGGCGTAATAAGAATTATCCCGGCAATCGGCGTGGATGTTTTTTCAGCGACAGCGGCAACGACACCGCAGCCCAGCGATTCCCCCAGAAGATAGAGTGGTTCGCCGTACTGTTCAAACGACAGCCGCACCGTTTCCAGGCCGTCGACGACAAATGGTTTTTCCCCCACCTTCCCCGGTCGGCCTCCGTATTGCGGATATTCAGCCAGAATAACCCGGAAACCCAGCTCCGTCAGAGGCTCCAGATAAAAACTCCGGTCATATGCCGTTCCGCCGTTGCCGTGGAATAGGACAATGGTTCCGCAGGGCGCGGGCGCATTGCTTACGGAAATCAAGCCCCGGAAATCTGAACCGCTTGCCTGCCACAGCACCAGATTTTCCGCTGTCAGCATCGCCTCTGAAGGCCATTCGTCATTGGGGAAATAAAGAAATCTATTTTGCATATTACAGCCTCCTAGCAATACTAATATGACTAGCAATAACCAATTTTTTCTCATAACAAGTAACGACGAAACTCATTTTTTTCTGATCACTGCATTGAATTTAACATATCGCATGATTTTGTAAAGTGTAATAGTTTAATAAAACCAGATAAGTAATCAGCTATTGTATATTGTTTGATTCATAAATATGCATCATTTTAATAGCATTATATTTCCGTTTCGGTTAAGTAGCTCTCCATGAACACAAACTGGCTATTGGTGAACACGCCTGAAACCGCTCGGCTCGCTGCTGAGCATTTGCGTAAGGCTTCGGTATTAGGCATTGATACGGAATATGATTCATTCCGATATTTTAGGGAAAAACTCTGTTTGATCCAGATTTATGCCCCGACGACTACTTATGTCCTTGATGCAACGGCTGATCTGGATTTATCATTTTTAGCCCGACTTTTTAAAAGTAAGTCCATAGTAAAAATTCTCCATGCGGCGGATAACGATATCCGTTTGCTGAAAAGAGACTATGGCTTTGAATTTCAAAATATTTTTGATACGCACCGAGCGGCAATGCTGCTGGGATTTCGGCAACTCTCTCTGGATAAAATGATTAAGGAATTCCTCGATGTGGATCTGAAAAAAAGCAAAAAGATGCAGCGTTCGCGTTGGGATCATCGCCCGCTAACGGAGGAGCAATTGGAGTATGCCGTTCAGGATGTGACTCTGCTGCCTGCACTTTATGAAAAACAGAGGACCGGCTTGCAGGAACAAGGGCTGGAAAGCGCGGCAAGAGAGGCTTTTGCAAAAATCGCCTGCGCCAGTTGGCAGGAAAGAACTTTCGACCGACACGGTTACTCAAAGATTAAAGGATATTATGCGCTGGCACGCGAACAAAAAGAGTTACTCAAAAAGCTCTATATCTGGCGCTTTGAGCAAGCCAGGGAAGCCAACTGTGCTGTGTTCATGTTTCTGCCGGATGAAAAGTTGGCCAAGCTGGTTCAAAAAAAAGAAAGTCTCCAGGACATCTTATCACCTGAAAAATACAGACGCTACAGAAGTGAGATTGAAAAAATTCTTCAATTGGAAGCAGGGAACTCTCCATTAACCTGAATATGGATGAGGTGACTAGCTGCTCATTCCACAAAAGAAGACCCCGGCGGAAGGCAGAAAACGTCCGCCGGGGGTTTTTAAGATTATTTAGAATAGAATCCGTTTCCTTCTTTTGCCAGTTTTTCCAGAAGCGGCGAAGGTGTCCAGTATTCGGCGCCGACCATATCCTTGTATTTTAGGATGGCGTCATACACTTTCTTCAATCCCACTGTATCGGCATAGAACATCGGGCCGCCCAGATAGATCGGGAAGCCGTAACCAAAGAGCCATACCACATCGATGTCCAGCGGTCTGGCGGCAATGCCCTCTTCCAGAATCTTCGCGCCTTCGTTGATCATGGAATAAATCGCGCGTTCGATAATTTCCTGTTCGGTGATGGTACGCCGTTTAATGCCGACTTCTTGAGAGTGCTTGATGATCAGTTCTTCAATGAAAGGATCGGGCGTCGCATTGCGTTTTTCGTCATACTTGTAAAAACCGGAACCCGTTTTCTGTCCGAAACGCCCCATTTCGCAAATCTTGTCGATGATGTTGCAGGCTTTTTCCCGTGGGGTCAGCGAGTCGAATTTGGCCTTGCGGTTTCGCCAGCCGACATCGAGACCCGCCATGTCGCCCATCGCGTAGGGGCCCATTGGGAAACCGAAATTGTAAATGACTTTGTCAATTTGCCAGGGCAGAGCGCCTTCCTCCAGCATAAAGCCACATTCGCGTGTGCGCTTGGCCAGCATTCGGTTGCCGACAAATCCGTCGCAAACGCCAACCAGAACCGGCACCTTGCCAATGGTCTTGCCGACTTTCATAGCCGTGGCGTAAACATCGGGCGACGTTTTCGCGCCGCGCACATTTTCCAAAAGCCGCATGACGTTGGCCGGGCTGAAGAAATGCATGCCCATAACATCCTGCGGACGTTTGGTGATGGCAGCAATATCGTTCACATTCAGATAGGACGTATTCGTTGCGAGAATCACTCCCGACTTGCAGACTGCATCCAGTTTCGCGAAGACTTCCTTCTTAATCGCCATATCTTCAAAGACGGCTTCGATGACGAGATCAACATCTTTTAGATCTTCATAGACCAACGTGGGCTTGATCAGCGATACACGTTTGTCCATAACCTCTTGTTGAAGTTTGCCTTTGGCCACAGTGCTGGCGTAATTCTTTTTAATAACTGCCATACCTTTGTCGATAAATTCCTGCTTGATGTCCAACAGCATGACCGGAATACCGGCATTGGCAAAACACATGGCAATACCGCCGCCCATGGTTCCCGCACCCAGGATACCAACGGATTTAATCTCACGGGTGGGCTGATCATCGGGAAGCCCCGGAATGCGGCTTACTTCACGCTCTGCAAAGAATACGTGCCGCTGGGCTTTGGACTGATCAGAAGCCTGCAATTCCATGAATATTGCGCGTTCGCGTTTCATGCCTTCAGGGAAAGCCAATTCCGTTGCGGCCTTGACGGCTTCAATGCACTTGAACGGTGCGATAAGCCCACGCGACTTGCGGCCAATGCTTCTGGCAAAATCATCAAATAAACTGGGAGAATCGGCCTTTGCCACAAGTGAACTCACTCTTTGGATGGGAAGCCTTTCATTGACCACTTTTTTGGCATACGCCCTTGCCGCCGCTTTCAGATCGCCTTCAACAATTTCATCAAGAATACCAATGGCTTTAGCCTTAGCTGCCACAATCGGTGTGCCAGAGGTAATCATCTCCAGAGCCACCTTTACACCTGCTACACGGGGCAGCCTCTGTGTTCCGCCTGCGCCCGGCAAAAGCCCCAGTTTGACTTCCGGTAGGCCTAATTTTGCAGTGGTAACCGCAATTCGAAAGTGACAGCTAAGCGCAATCTCGAGACCGCCGCCCAGAGCCGTTCCATGAATCGCCGCGATAACAGGCTTTGGGGAATCTTCAATGAACTGACACACGTCCGGTAAATGGGGTTTCATGGGTGCCTTCCCGAATTCACGGATGTCCGCGCCTGCAATGAAGGTGCGACCATCACAGATAATGATCATGGCGGCTATATCCGAATCAGCAATGCCTTTTTCTATGCCGGATCTAATTCCTGCACGAACGGCTTGGGACAAGGCGTTTACCGGAGGATTGTTCACGGTAATCAGGCCAATATTGCCTTTTTTGGAAAAACCAACGATCTCCGCCATAAGTCAATCTCCCTTATATTGATTTTGTATTATTTTTCAAAAAAGGGATGGCACGTTGCCGGTCATTTGTCAAGATGCCAAGGCCTTTCCCCCCGTCGGTTTCTTTCTCAATGCCGTCTTGATAAGTTTAAGAAAATAAGATACTTTGCGACATCAAGGCGAAAGGATAAATATGAAGATGTTTTATAAGAAAAATGATGAAGGCTATCATTCCCGGGTTAAAGGGATCGATCAAAAAACTCTTGTGTATGGAGAGAGAACACTACTGACGGAATTTTTATTGAAGAAGGGAAGCATCATACCGAAACATTCCCATCCTTATGAGCAGACTGGTTATTTGGTAAGGGGTCATATGGCCTTTAGAGTAGGCAACGAGCGATATGATATTCAAGTTGGCGACAGTTGGTGCATCCCGATGAATGTTGAGCATAGCGCAGAAATCTTGGAGAACTCAGTTGCTGTTGAGGTGTTTTCTCCGGTCAGGGAAGACTATTTACCGGATAAAAAATACTATGCCTGATGTACAAGAAAGGAGGAACATCATCCTTGAGACAGCGGATGGAACCTGCTTTTACTCTTTAATACGGTGTTCCCACCGCATGGTTGGTCGTGGCAATCCTATTAGTCTTCGATAACACTTTTAAGCGCCTCTTCAATATCCGGATAGTGAAATTTAAAACTCGCATCAAGTAAACGGCGAGGAATCACACGCTGGCCTTTGAGCAAGACAGAACCAAACTCTCCAAGAATCAGCTCGATCATAAAGCCTGGCGCGGGCAAAAAAGAGGGACGGTGCAAAACCTTGCCGATAGCTTTTCCCAGATCCTTATTCCGGACGGGTTTCGGCGAGCAGAGATTGATCGCCCCGGAAATTTCTTTGTGTGCCAGAAGAAAGATAAACGCCTGGGCCAGGTCGGCCATGTGAACCCACGAAAACCACTGGCGTCCGCTTCCCAATGGGCCGCCCATGAAATATTTGAAAAGGGGTATCATCTGACCCAACGCGCCGCCATTTTTACCCAGCACGATGCCGAAGCGTGTCAGAATCACGCGAGCACCCTTAGTTTGCGCGCGCAGTGCTTCGACTTCCCAGTCGCGAGCCAGATGTGCCAGAAAATCATCGCCACCTGGGGAAGCTTCTGTAAGCTCCTCATCTTCGTGAAATCCATAATAGCCGACAGCCGATGTGCTGAAAAAAGTGATGTACTTTGACTCATTCGGCAGCGCTTCGACCAGATGCCGTGTCGTGTCTATCCGACTGGAGAGCAGAATTTTTTTCTGTGCCTCCGTCCATCGGCTGAAGATAGAAGCACCGACCAGATTAATGATAACTTCATGATCCCTGACGGATTCCTGCCAGGAGCCTTTGATGGTTGGATTGCCCGCTAGATAGGTCAACCCATCCATTTTTAATTTCAATCCTGTAAGAGATGGTGTCAGTATCGTGACCTTGTGCCCTTCCCTGATGAGCTGCCCTGTCAGATAAGTTCCCACGAAACCTGTACCGCCTGTCATGAAAATTTTCATCCTTTATGCCTCCCTGGGAACTTCGTAGAGTACGACACCGGACCTAAATCTCACACGTCGTGCCTCTACAATGCCAAACATTATTCTCCGCCACCAATCAGCGGCAAGACTTTATCCAGGTGAAAATAGACCAGAAACTTAGAACCGCTCTTGTATTTGCCTTCCACATCGGGGTATTTCTTCCTGCGAATTTCATCAATCAGGGGGCTGTCTTTCTCTTCGCGCAGCTTTGTGATATAGAGCCTGCGTCCTTCATAATGTCCAGCTTCTTTAAAGATATAGACAGCATGAGGATTCACTTGAAGATTGGCGTGAGTCAGTTTGTCGGCAGTAATAAACGCGACTGTTTTTTCATCCATAAAGTGCGGTCTTCCGTATATGGCTGCATCAACCTTGCCGCCTTGATCCGCCGTGGCAAGAACTCCAAACCCATCAGCTTTATCAAAATATTCGCTCAGCTTCATATTTCCCCCTTGATTTTAACATACTTTTGGCTAAGCTAAGTCATCGGTGATGAATTGTAAAGAGGAAGGATGATCTCAACATGAAAAAAATTATCATTATTTTTGCTTTGTTGGTTGTGAGTTGCGTCAGAATACCGGATGGCGTGAAACCGGTCGATCGTTTTCAGGTTGAGAGGTATATGGGGAAGTGGCATGAAATTGCTCGGCTGGATCATTCTTTTGAGCGGGGATTAACCCATGTAATGGCCGAGTATAGCCTAAATGAAGACGGAGGCGTCCGTGTTCTTAACCGTGGTTACTTGGCCAAAGAAAGCAAATGGAAGCAAGCCGAAGGCAAGGCATATTTTGTTAATCACCCTAATCAAGGATTTCTAAAAGTTTCCTTCTTCGGCCTTTTTTACGGGTCTTACGTGATTCTTGAACTGGATGAGCAAAACTATTCCTATGCGTTGGTCTGCGGCCCAGACAAATCTTATCTGTGGATTCTGGCCAGAAACCCCCGCCTTGATGAAGAAATCGAAAAGCGCCTGATTGCTAAAGCGGCCGCGTCGGGTTTTGACACCAGCAAGCTAATCTACGTGCAGCATGACTGATGCCGAAGGAGATCAATATGACTTATAAAATTCTTGGAATTTCCGGAAGCCCGGTAAAAAATGGCAATGTTGAAACGCTGCTGTTGCGCGCGTTTGAAAGCCTGCCTGCGAAAAATGTCGAGTATGATGTTGTCCATCTCTCCGACTTGAAAGTGAAGGATTGCATCCATTGTAATTTCTGTTTGACCAAACAGACAAAGGGCAAATATTGTTCGATCAAGGATGATGCCCAGGTGGTTTTTGAAAAAGCCGAAGTTGCGGATATCATTGTGCTGGCGAGTCCTGTCTATTTTATGCGGACATCGGCGCGGATGGCGGCGCTTATTGACCGTTTCCGTGTATTTGTTATAGGCAATTTGACCGCGGGACGCATGAAAAACAAAATTGGCGTGAGCATGGTGGCGGCCTGGCTTCGGCAGGGCGGCTTGGAGACCACGCATCTGACGCACATTCTAGCGTTTCTTACACTGGAGATGATTTCGGCCAGCACGCACAAAAGCGTCAGCCCCCTGGGGGCGTCGGTCTTGGCCGGTCTTCCTGCCCGGGGAGATGCCGATTCGCGTGTCTCTTTAGGCGTGGAAAATGACGAAATGGGCATTCAGTCCTCGCGGTTGATTATGCAACGGGCGCTAGAATTGTCAAAGTTGACGCACAAATGAGCTACGATCAAAGCGAGGGGATCTATATTTTGCTTCCCGTTATTAACACAGATTAGGCAATCGTAATTATTCAACTTTTCAATCGGAAACCAATGATCACCTTTTACTTGAAATCCACATGGTGGAAAAGAATTATTGACATAAAAGACCGGCTTATATATGGATTAACAATATTAAAGCTAGTTCTCATCAAGACTCTATTTCTTCTCATTCTTTTCCCGAGTACAGTTCGAAATGAGACAATAACGATGAATTAGCTATTCCACTCTTGGTAAGAGTGTTTACATAGAGGAGCTACGGGTAGGCAAAGGTAGCCATAACCCAATCTGTGCAAAAGAGTGATTTTGCTCTTTTCAACACAAGGAGGCAATTATGACAAGAATAAACCTATTAGTAGCAAGAGCTGTGCTTTTAGGAATTGGTATGCTGTTTATTTCATCTGTCAGTGTATGGGCAGAGGAAATCAAAGTATCGGTGACAGCGTACACATTGAAGGAGTGTTACCATAATAAAGGTAAAACAGCTTCCGGAGAGATCGTCAGGCCCGGCATTGTAGCTGTTTCGCAAGACTTGGAGCGTAAAGGGCTCAAGTTGGGAACTAAAATCAGAATAAGCGATATGGGAACCTTTATAGTCAAAGATCGGACAAATCGGAGAAATCGTGGTAACGTAGATATTTATATGCCTTTACACAGGAAGGCAGTACAATTTGGAAGACAACAATATGCTTTAGTACAAAACCAGGAAGAATTAGATTTATTAAATGGTGAACAAAAGTATATTTGTATTCTGGATTAATTAACGCAGATTCTAAGTAAGTTACCATCCAGGGGTATTTGCTCCTCACCCCTGGATGGTACAAATACTCAACCACGAACTCCTTCCTGAAATGAGCGTTCGGTAATTTTGACGAACGTATTCCTTTTCAAACAATAATCTTTGATTAAATCTGTAGCAATTTCTCCTCTTGATTTTCAATTCACATAAGAGTATATTTTATATCAATATTATTCTCCCATTATATCAGTAAACTAATCAATCTAACTCTCAACCTTCTGGAGTCCGTTATGAAAAGGAGTTCCTGGAAGTTACCAATGTTTAGCCTCCAAGAGGTTATTGCATCCCTTGGAGGCTTTTCTGTTTAGTCCTAATAAAGCCAACCCTTAAAGGCAAAAGAGAAAGCTATAGCCCTTGCCTATACTGAAATATTCTTTACTTGCGGACATATGAAGAATTAGTTTGTCAGACTTCAACAGTATGTAAGGCTTAACAAAATGGAGGCAACCTATGAATAAATCCAAATATTACAAAAATCTATTTTTAATTGGCGGATTATGGAATCTGGGTGCAGCTATCCCTTGTTGGTTGGGAGGAATTTTTATGCCGGACTTTTTTTTCAGTATTTTAGGCATGGCTGTGCCTACAGTAATGTTTCCCTATCATGTCATGTACGGGTTGATCATATCGTTTGGCATCGGATACATTATCGTAAGCCGTGATATTACAAAGAATCATGCAATCGTGGTGGTGAGCGTTATTGCAAAAGTATTATTCTTCATTGCTTGTGTCATCACCGTAGCATTAAAAGAGGCGAATGTGCTGTTAGTTTTGATAGGGATAGTGGATATCCTTTTTGTCTGTCTGTTTTTAGAATTTTTACTTTCAGTTAAAAAAGGATCGCTTAAAACATAATATAAATTTAAGCAGAGGGGGTAGAATTTTAGACACTTTGACCTAACCCTCAACCTTCTGGAAGCCGACATGAAAAGGATTTATTGGAAAGTGCCAATTTGATCCTCCATGGAGATTGATCTCCCGCTATGGAGGTCTTTTATTTTAGTCAAAGCAAATATAAAAAGTCAATTTAATAAGCATAAACATTGGTACGTTATTCCTATTCGCCTCTCGTGTTTATTTATAGTGTAAAAGGAGGTCTATATGCCAGAAATATTTTTACGGGAAGAAATGTCTCCATTACTTAATTTCATTGTAAATGGCGGTAATTTATTTGCATGGCTTATTGGTGGACTTCAGGACACAGAGATAATGAAGAATCGTTTTAAGCTAGCTTATAGTGGAGCATTCACGGATGTCGCATGTTATGATGAAATGAGTCATCAGCACTACAACTATATCGCCACTAACCTGCTTGACGGACTTGATCTGAAGGGTATGAGAGTCCTTGATGTCGGATGTGGTACTGGAATAGTATCAAGTCAAATAATCGAGCGAGGGGCGACTTCACTAGTATCGGGAGATCAGTCTGAATTTATGCTCAACCAATGGAAGAAAAAAGCTGCGGGGAATAAGAAAGTCGAGTTCCACCTTCTTGACGCAGAGAATCTTCCGTTTCCTAACGGTGAGTTTGATGTCGTTGTCTCAAGTATGGTTATGGGTCAGATCCCGAACCAACTAAAATGCTTATCTGAAATGAGGCGGGTACTCAAGCCGGACGGAATTCTTGCTATCTCCACACATGGTACGAGGCATTACTTGAATATTCTCGAGATTAATTTGATGGTCTGTATTAAGAAAGCGATGTGGGAACTGATTGGATACAGGCCTGAATACTGGCCTTGGAATGAAAAGATATCATATAAATATCTCGATAAATCCGGATTTAAGGATCAGAAGGTAAGGAGGCTAACCTGGGTTGACGAGTTCGGTTTACCCGAAAAAGCATGGCAATTTTATAGTTCTACAACCGGATTATGGTGGTGTGAACGATTCTCGAAAGAAAAAAGTAAATTGATTGAACAAATAACTCTCGATGAAATGAAGAGAAAAAAGATAACTAACGTAATCATGGACGTGGTATTCTGGACTTACCCCACTATAGTAGACAAGTCGTTAAGCTGCAAATTTAAATTTTTCCATTTCGCTTGGCGTTCTGTAGCCAATGGCAGAATGAATACGCTTTCGATTATAAAATTGTTCAATATA
>Ga0116155_10001787_pt1 | contig 15158 bp, 13 predicted proteins | sample AD_UKC032_MetaG_FD_89890 | JGI IMG/M metagenome (GOLD analysis project Ga0116155, IMG submission 89890) | Active sludge microbial communities of municipal wastewater-treating anaerobic digesters from USA - AD_UKC032_MetaG | ecosystem: Engineered > Bioreactor > Anaerobic > Digestate | place: USA...
CCGTTGCCGCGCTCGTTGCCGTTCGCCCAGACCACGCGCATCGGGGCGCCCAGGCTGCCGCGCACGATGGCGTCTATCACCGTGTCCGTGACGCCGTAGTCGCCCTCCCATTCGCAGGGAAATCCGTTCTGGGCCGTGTTCGTGCCGATGGAGTTGTTGGAGATCACTGCGCCGTACAGGTTCACCGCGGCGTTGTAGTCCGCCTCGATGTCGCCGGGATTGGTGTACAGGAAGGCGCCCGTTCCGTCGTCCTCAAACCCGAAGGACTGGATGGTGACGCCGGGGGCCATGCCCCGGTAGGTGCCGCCGCTGGCCGCGCCGCTGCCGCCGACCGTGCCCGCGACGTGCGTGGCGTGGTCGCTCAGGCCGGAAGTGTCGCGCACGTTTAGCCGGCCGCCGAAGTCCACATGCGTGCCCCGTGCCGTTCCCCCGTCGTACACCAGCACGTTCACCCCGGTGCCGGTGAGGTTGTAGGGCGCCGCCTGCGCGTTGTCCGCCTGCGTGACGACCCGGTTGGAGTTGTTGACGGGCCCCATCTTCGGAAGGACCGGCTCGATCCACTGCACGCAGTCCTCCGCCGCCAGCGCGGCGGCGTTCGCTGCGGGCACCCACACGACGGCGGCGTTCACGCTGGCGATGACATCCTTCATCAGGCCCCCGTGGCGGGCCACGGCGTCCGCGCCCTCCTTCAGCGGGTCCACATCCCCGTGAAAGACCACATAGACCGCGGCGGTCTCCACCTCCGGCGCCCCCTTCTCCTCCGAACCGCCCAAAACAACGGCGGGCAGGGAGGCGAGGGCGTGCTCCGGCCAGTCGCCCGCCGCCACGCGGGGGTGCATCTTCTGCGCCGGGTCAATTTCCTGCGCCGCCGCCAGTCCGGCGGCCGCGGCCGCGTCCGCCGCCTTGTCGTTCCCGGAAAGCGACGCGAAATACGCGTTGCTCCCGAGATAGGCGAGCAGGGCCACGCCGTCCTGCTCAAGCTGCTGACGGACACCGGGGGCCAGCGGCGCGGCGAACTGGAGCACCACGTGGCGCGGCGCCGGATTCGCCAGCACCGCCTGGGGAGACCCGGCCGCCTTCACCGGGACGGCGGGGTTCTTCCACTCGATCGGGCCGGGGGAGGCCCCCTGCGCCGTTGCCCAAAGCGGCGTGGACACCAAGACCGCCGCAAAGACCAGCATGCAAGACAGACTCCGCCCGAAAGTACCCATTGCCCGTTATCTCCCTGTTTCAACAACTAAAACCAACGGCAGCGCCCGTGGAACCAGCCCGCGCGCCGCAAACATGATCTAATCTTACTCCGCAACCTGAAAAAACGCAAAGGTAACCCGTGTTCTTTTGGCAGATAGGCCCGCGGAAGACCCGGCAAACCGCCCCCCCATTCGCTTTTCCCATCCATGTTTCTTTCACATGTTCCTGCTGGAAACGTCATTGCGGGGCAAATCAATAAATTTTCGCGTTAGCCGGGCGTTTGGTCCAATCCCTGCGAGAAAGCGCACATGCGGGTTGTATTTCACCGGGACGTTCCTCTATGTTTTCTGGAGACTGTCCACAGGACGGACAACCCGGATACGGAGGATGCCATGAAGACCCACAAGTTTCTTGCGTTTGACCTGGGGGCCGAGAGCGGCCGGGCGGTGCTGGGCGTGCTGGAGGGCGGCCGGCTCCGGCTGGAAGTGATCCACCGCTTCCGCACGGAGGGGCTGGTCATGCTGGGCACCCGGCAGTGGGACCTGGCGCGCATCTATGAGGAGATGTGCGCGGGGCTGGCCGTGTGCGCCCGCGAGCACACCCGGGAGCTGGACGGCATCGCCGTAGACACCTGGGGCGTGGATTTCGGGCTGGTCGCGCGCGACGGCTCCGTTTTGGCCAACCCGGTCCACTACCGCGACAGGCGCAACGACGGCATGATGGACGAGGCGTTCAAGGCCGTGCCCCGGGAGGAGCTGTACCGCGAGACGGGCATCCAGTTCCTGCCGTTCAACACGGTGTACCAGCTCCTGAGCCTCGTGAAATCCGGATCCCCCCTGCTGGAGGTGGCGGACTCCCTGCTCATGATGGGCGACCTCCTCGCCTACCTCCTCTCCGGAAAGAAGGCCTGCGAGTACACCAACGCCTCCACGACACAGCTGCTGGACCCGCACACGCGCACCTGGAACGAGGGACTCATCACGCGGCTGGGGCTGCCCCGGCGGCTGCTGCTGGACCCCGTGGCGCCGGGCACGGTGCTGGGGCCCCTGCGGGAGGATGTCGCGGCGGCGGCCGGGCTGGCCCAGGGCATCCCCGTGATCGCCACGGCCTCCCACGACACGGGGTCGGCGGTGGCCGCGGTGCCCGTGGGCAATGACGGCGCGCCGTGGGCCTACCTCTCCAGCGGCACCTGGTCGCTGCTGGGCGCGGAGACGGACGCGCCGGTGGTCAACGACCAGAGCGCCGCGCTGGACTTCACAAACGAGGGCGGCGTGGGCGGCAAGATCCGCCTGCTGAAGAACATCTTCGGCCTGTGGCTGGTGCAGGAGTGCCGCCGGTCCTGGGAGCGGGCGGGCCAGACGGCGGACTACGCCACGCTGACGGCCGAGGCCGCCGCCGCGGAGCCCTTCCGGTCGGTGCTGAAGAACATTGACGACCCGCGGCTGATGGCGCCGCCGGACATGGTGGCCCTGATCCGGGAGATGTGCGCCGAGGGCGGACAGCCCGTGCCCGAGACGCGCGGGCAGGTGGTCCGCTGCGCGCTGGAAAGCCTGGCGCTGAAATACCGGCGGACCCTGCGCTCCCTCGACGGCCTGCTCGGGCGGCGCACGGAGGTGCTGCACATCATCGGCGGCGGCACGCAGAACAAGCTGCTCAACCAGATGACGGCGGACGCCTGCGGCGTGCGCGTGGTGACGGGGCCCGTCGAGGCGACCGCGCTGGGCAACATCGGCGTGCAGGCCATGGCCGCCGGGGCCGTGGGATCGCTGGCGGAAATGCGCCGGATCATCGCGGACTCGATCGAGCTGGAGCAGTACGCGCCGAAGGACACCGCCGCCTGGGACCGGCTCGACGCCTGACCCGGCGCGCCGGGCTCAGAGGTCTCCCTGCTCGTCCCGGGCCAGTTCGGCAAGCATGCCCCACGCGAGGGACATGGGGAACGGCTCGTCCTCCGTGCCTGCGGCGTCCGTGGGCGGGTTGGCGCGGGGCACCCAGCGCACAAACTCCGCGTGGCCGTCCATGTACAGCACGTTCGCGCCGCCGGGAATGTGATTGAACATCTCCGCCGTCGTGCCCACCTTGTCCCACACCACGGGAATGGACGACTGCGCCGTGTCGGCGGCGCCGGGACTGTTGATGTCCGTGATGAAGAACCGCTCAATGCCCTCGCGCAGGCGGTACATGGTCAGCTCGGAGGCCGGCGCGATGCGGGCGTTTCCGGCGTGGACGAAGGTGAAGTCCTCGTCGTTGCGCTGTTCGACCAGGTCGTACTGCCCCTGCATCCAGGGCTGGACCACGCGCTCAAAATACGCGCCCAGGAAAAAGCCCTGCCCCCACACCACGGGCACCAGCCAGGAGTTGTCGGGGACCACCCAGCCGAAATAGACGTAGGAGCGGTCGGCGGGCAGGATGTCCGATCCGGGAACGTACTCCCCGTTCCGCGGATCGCCGTCCATGCGGTCCACGAGAATGCGGCCCGAAGCGTCCGCGAAATCGCCGCCGGGCTCGAACACGCCGGAAAGGTCCTCCGAGTCCGACGGGCAGAAGAGGCTGTTGACGTCCGTCAGGTATTCCGGATAGGACGATTTGAGCGAGAACAGCAGGTTGACGACCCGGATGGACTTCGGGGGAAACTTCTGCCCCGGGGCCTCGCCGCTGTACATCTTGAGCACCAGCCCGAGCTGCTTCAGGTTGTTCTGGCAGGAGGCCCGGCGGGCCGCCTCGCGCGCGCGGGAAAGCGCCGGCAGCAGGATCGCCGCCAGGATGGCGATGATCGCGATGACCACCAGCAGTTCTATCAGTGTGAAGGCGTTCCTTCTGCCCATGTCCGCGTTCCTTGTTGCCGTCCGCGGCGTCACCCTTCGTTTGATATGACCGGCGGCGCGGCGGTATGGTTTCCGTCCCGCCCCCGGCGGCGGCAACCCACGGGAACACGCGCATGAGCCAGGAAACCGCGACGCTGACCCTCCACTGCGAGGACGTCAAGGGCATCGTCTACCATGTGAGCCGTTTCATCTTCGAGAACGGCGGCAACATCATCAACGCGCAGCAGCACGCCGAAACGCTGGACAGCCGCTTCTTCATGCGCGTGCATTTCGACTGCTCCGGCATGGGGCGCTCGCGCGGGGAGCTGCGCGGGGACCTGGCAAAGCTCGCGGCGGAGTTTGGCATGGAGACCTCCCTCTCCTTCTCCGGCGAGCGCAAGCGCATGGCCGTGCTTGTGTCCAAGTACGACCACTGCCTCTACGACCTGCTCCTCCGCCACCAGTACGGCGAGATCAACGCGGACATCGCGCTGGTCATCGGCAACCACCCCGACCTGGAGCCTGTGGCGGCCGGGTTCCGGGTGCCCTTCTTCACGGTCCCCGTGCCCCCCGGCGGCAAGGAGGCCGCCGAGGCGCGGATGCTGGAGCTGCTGCGGGCGCACCACGCCGACTTCGTCGTGCTGGCGCGCTACATGCAGATCCTGACGCCGTCCTTCATTGACCACTATCCGCACCGGGTCATCAACGTGCACCACGGGTTCCTGCCGGCCTTCAAGGGCGCCAAACCCTACCATCAGGCCTATGAGCACGGCGTAAAACTCATCGGGGCCACCAGCCACTACGCCACCGCGGACCTGGACATGGGGCCCATCATCGAGCAGGAGACGCTGCGGGTGAACCACACGCACAGCGTGGAGGAGCTGGTCGCCCTCGGCCGCGACATCGAGCGAAAAGTGCTCTCCCTGGCGGTGCGCGCGCACGCGGACGACCGCATCATGGTGTACCGGCGGCGGACCATCGTGTTCCGCTGAGACCCCGAAAACCGAAAAAAATGCTTGCAATGCAAAGGGTCTTGTGCTAGAGTACGGGCGTTCCGGAGGCGGTCCGTTTGCCGTTTCCGGTTGTCTGTCGATCAGCTCCCAGGTGTTCGAGTGTCAAAGTCCCGACCTTGCCAGTGCTGAGACGACGTTATTAGTGAAAGTCGGGCGATGCCCGGAACAAGGAGCTGTGAAGATGAACATTTATGTTGGCAACCTGTCGTACTCGACGCGTGACGAGAGCCTTCGGGCCGCGTTCGAGCAGTTCGGCCAGGTGGACTCGGCGCGCGTGATCATGGACCGCGAGTCGGACCGGTCGCGGGGCTTCGGCTTCGTGGAAATGCCGGTGGCCTCCGAGGGCCAGGCCGCGATCAAGGCGCTGGACAAGTCCGACCTCGACGGCCGGAACATCACGGTCAACGAGGCGCGGCCCAAGGCGGACAACGACCGCCGGGGCGGCGGCGGCTATGGTGGCGGCGGCGGCGGCGGTTACGGCCGCGGCGGCGGTCGTTACTAACCCTTCAAGGACATCGCGCAGGGGCCGGAGACCCGACACGGGTTTCCGGCCCCTCTTTTGCGCCCAACCCCCAGGAGAAGAGCATGACGCGCGCGCGCACGGGCGACCGGGTCGCCGTGACCTACCGGGTGACCCGCATGGGCGGCGAGGTGGTGGACGCCTCGCCGGAGGGTGCCCCCCTTGAACTGGCGCTCGGCGGGGGAAAGTACCTGCCGGGATTCGAGGCCGCCGTGGCCGGCATGGCGCCGGGAGAGTCAAAGGACATCGTGATCCCCCCGGAGGAGGCCTTCGGCGTGTTCGACGCCGAACTCGTCCTGGAGCTGTCGGCGGACCAGTTTCCGGAGGGAAGCGCCCCGGAGACCGGAAGCTGCTTCGTCATGGAAACGGAGGACGGGCGGCGGTCGCTGCTGACCGTGGTGGGCGTGGACGGGGACCAGGTGGTGGTGGACGCCAACCACCCGCTGGTGGGCGAGGCCCTGCGGCTGGAGGTCACCCTGGAGGCGGTGCTCGGCCCGGACACGCCCGAAGCGCCCGTCACCGGCGGAACATGAACTTCATCCGCTGGGACAGGGTGAACTGGGCGCCTTTGAGGTTCACGTCGCGCAGGACGGCCCCCTCCAGGTCCGCGCCCTTGAAGTTGGTGAACTTCAGTTTCGCGCCCGCCAGGTTCGCCTTCACCAGTCGGGCCTCGAAAAAGTTCGTCATCTCCAGGACGGCCTCGACCAGCACGGCCTCGGTCAGGTCCGCGCCCGACAGGTCGGCCTCCGTCAGGTCCGCCTGATAGAGGTTGGCGCGGCGCAGGTTGGCCCCGACCAGCGTCTGCTTCTTCAGGCTCACCCCCCCCATCGTGGCCTGCTCAAAGGACGCGCCCGCCAGGTTTGCCGCAAGCAGGTCCGCCTTGGTCAGGTCGGCCCCCGCCAGGACCGCGTTGCGCAGGTTGGCGCTGGACAGGTTGGCCGCGTAGAAATTGCAGTGGGTCAGATCCACCCCCTCCAGATTGGCCCCCGCGAGGATGGCGTTGGAGAAGTTCACCTCGCGCAGGTTGGCCCGGCGCAGGTCCGCCCCCGCCAAATCCATGCCCGACAGGTCGGGCTTGGAACCCGGCGTGGCCAGACGCCATTGGTTCCACTTGGCGAGTCCCTCGCGCATCTGGTTGACGTGCTGCGTGTACGCCATGTCCTGCTCCCGCAAGCGCGGACCCCCTCCCGCGCCGCTGTCAACCACACCGCACCTCATAAACAGTGTATCACATTGCGCAACGGGTAAAAAGGGGAAAAAACGTCAGGCTGCGGGTTCGGGGTCCACCTGCCCCTCGCGCAGGGCCATGGGCATGGGGGCGGGGCGGTCGCAGGCGCTCTCGATCCGCAGACGCGCGCCGGAAGCCGCCCCCTCGTGCAGGGCGTGCATGACGTCGAGAACATGGAACGCCAGACGGCCCGTGGCCCGGTGGGCGCGGCCGGTGCCGAGGGCGCGGGCCATGTCGGCGAGGCCGAGGCCGCGGGACTGCTCGCCATAGGAGTGGGTGAGGGGGATTTCGCGCCAGTCGTCGTGGCCGGGACGGAACACACGCACGGGGCCGCCGAATGTGTTGGGGTCGGGCACGATCATGGAGCCCTCGGTGCCGTGGATTTCGATGCACGGCAGGGTGGTGCGCCACACGTCGAAACTGGTGACGAGCACACCCACGGCGTCGTTGCGGAAGCGCAGCAGCCCCGCCACATGCGTGGGCACCTCGACGGGCACCCGCTTTCCGCGCTTGGGCTCGCTGGTGATCACGCGCTCGGGGAAGGTGATGCGGGTCTCGGCGGACACGGCGGCCACGGGGCCCAGCAGGGTGACGAGGGCGGTGAGGTAGTAGGGCCCCATGTCGAAGAGGGGGCCGCCGCCGGCGGCATAGTAGAACTCGGGGTCGGGATGCCAGCCCTCGTGGCCGTGGCACTGCATGAAGGCCGTGGCGGAGACGGGCTCGCCGATCCAGCCGTCGTCAATGGCCTTTCGGGCCGTCTGAACGCCCGCCCCCAGCACCGTGTCCGGGGCGCAGCCGAGCAGCAGGCTGCGCTTTTCCGCCAGCTCCAGCAGGGCGCGCCCCTCCTCCCGCGCCAGGGCGAGGGGCTTCTCGCTGTAGACATGCCGCCCCGCCTCAAGCGCGCGGCGGGACACGTCGAAATGCGCCGCGGGCACGGTGAGGTTCAGGACGATCTCCACGTCCTCGTCCGCCAGCAGCGCGTCCACGGAGCAGGCTTTGGGGATGCCATGGGCCTGCGCCTTGGCCCGCGCGCGCTCCGCCGCCAAGTCGGCGCAGGCCACGATCCGGATGTCGTCAAAGCGCTTTCCCGCCTCGAAATAGAGGTCGGAGATGTTGCCGCAACCGATGACGCCGACGTTTACGGGGTCCATGCCTGGTCTCCCTGGGTTGCCGCGCCGGGACGGGCTACCGCGCCGCCCACAGCATCCCGCGCTTCATGATCTCGAAACACCCGGGCGTGTCAAAATCCTCCGCGACATGGCCCAGGGCGCTGTAAAAGACGCGGCCCGCGCCATACCGGCGCCTCCACACCACGGGCATGACGCACCCCTCAATCCACGGGGCGTGCTCGCCGGTGAAGACCGTCTCGGCGAGCACCTCGTTGGACGGGTCGGTGTGCAGGTAATACTGCTCCGACCGCATGGTGAAGTCGGCAATGCCGGCCATGACCGGGTCGTCCGGGCGCGTGACGCGCACGGTGTACTCCGCTATGCCGCCGGGATGCGCGACAAACTGGCCGCCCGTCATGAACTGGTAGTCCGTGCTGTTGCGGAAGGCGTCGCCCATGCCGCCGTGCCACCCGGCAATGCCCGCGCCCCCGGCGACGGCGGCCAGCAGCCCCTTCTCCTCGGCCTCTGCCAGAACACCCATGGTCCAGCAGGGCACCACCAGGTCGGCCCGGGCCATGGTGGCGGCGTCGGCGAAGACACCGAGGCTGTCGGACACGAGGAGGTCAAACCCCTCGGCGCGCAGAAACGGCAGGAAGCGCTCCACGCACTGCCGCGGCTCGTGGCCCTCCCATCCGCCCCAGACCAGCACCGCGAACCTCATTCCGAATCTCCTTCGGCGCGGAAACGCCGCGTCATTTTTCCTTGGTGCAGATGTACACGTGGCAGGGCGGGACATTGTTCCACACCGGCCCCGACCGCCTCACCGAGGCGAAGCACGCGGGCAGGCGCAGCCGCAGAAAACGCTTCCCGGCGGGCAGGTAGGGCGTCATCACGTAGGCGAAAGTAAGAAACATGCCCCCCGGGGCCAGAGCGTCGCAGGTGGCCGCCAGGATGCGGTCCTGAAGACCGTCGTCAAACCGCGACCACGGCAGCCCCGAGATGATGGCGTCGCACCGCTCGTGCCCGAGGGCCCGCAGGTGCTTCCGCACGTTCTCGGCGCTGTCCGTGATGATGGCGGCCCCGGGGCAGCTCTTCCGGCAGGCCTCGGCCAGGGCCGGGTTGATTTCCAGGGAGAAGAACTCCGCGTCGGGGTCTTTCTGCCGCATGATTTCGCGGGTGAAGACGCCGTCCCCCGCGCCAAATTCCACGAGCATCTTCTTGCCCCGGATGTCGGCCATCTGGACGATCTTCTCCGCCAGTTCCCGGCTGCTGGGGGCGATGGCCCCCGTGGTCTTGTTGTTGCGGATCACCTCCCGCATGAACGCCAGCCATGCCATGGTCCGTTTCTCCTGTCCTCTGGTTGCGATCATCGGGCATACTCCGGCATCCAGCCCGCGTGCGCGGCGAAAAGGTCGTCGCACAGCGAGACAATCTCATCCGGCGTCAGCTCCGCCGCCGTGTGCGGGTCGAGCAGGGCGGCTTGGTAGACATGGTCCCGGCGCCGCGTGAGCGCCGCCTCCACCGCCATCTCCTGCACATTGATGTTCGTCCGGTTTAATGCCGCGCACTGCGGCGGGAGTTCCCCCGCGAAGACGGGGGTGACACCGTTGCGGTCGGCCACGCACATGACCTCGACACAGCAGCCGTCCGGCAGGTTGGGGATGAGCCCCGTGTTCGCCGTGTTGCCGCCGAAGGTGAAGGGGACGCCCGTCTCGACGGCCTCCAGGATGCGCGAGGCGTACTCGTCCGTGCGCGTGTGCGGTAGGGGCGCGTCCGTCACCAGCTCCCCGCGCAGGGTTTCCCACTGGGCGATCTGCTCGCGGCAGCGCCGGGGGTACTCGTCCAGCGGGATGCCGAGACGCTCCACCAGCTCCGGCGCGCGGGCCTTGATAAACCAGGGCACGTACTCCGCCGAATGCTCGCTGGACTCGGTGACATAGTGCCCGAAAAGGCGCATGATCTCGAAGCGGACCGCGTCCCGCGCCCGGTATTCCGGAAGGGCGGCGCGCCGCCTGATCTCGGGGTACAGGTCCTCTCCGTTCCGCGAGATTTCCAGCAGCCAGCCCTGGTGGTTGATCCCGGCGATCCGCCAGCGCAGGTTGTCCGCCGGAAGGTCGAGTTCCCGGCAGAGACCCGGGGCGCAGGCCTGCACGCTGTGGCACAGGCCGACACAGCGCACCGAAGTCGCCCGCTGCACCGCCCGGACCAGCATGGCCATGGGGTTGGTGTAGTTGAGAAGGAGCGCGCCGGGGGCGACCCGCTCCAGAATCCGGCAGTAGTCCAGCAGCACGGGGATCGTGCGGAGGGCGCGGAAAATGCCCCCAATGCCCAGGGTGTCGCCGATGGTCTGCCGCAGGCCGTACTTCTTGGGAATCTCAAAGTCCGCGACCGTGCAGGGCTCGTAGCCCCCCACCTGGATGGCGTTCACCACATAGTCCGCCCCGGCCAGCGCGCGCTCCGCCTCGGCGGCCGGAAAGGCCTCCACCACCGCCGACGCGCCCAGGGTCCGGTTCAGGGCCCGCACCATGGCCTCGGAGTCCCGCAGACGGACGGGATCCACGTCAATCAGGGAGATGCGGGCGTCCCGCAGGACGTCCGTCAGCAGACAGTCGCCCAGCACGTTCTTCGCAAAGACCGTGCTCCCCGCGCCGATAAAGGCGATTTTCGGCATCGTTTTTCCCCGGATGACAACGTGCGCATTCAGGCACACGGCGTTATCATAGGTTTTGCCGGAGGGGCGATGCAAACCGGGGGGGCGTGTCGGACCCGTCGGACGGGTCTGACTTGTCGGACTGGTCCGACGGGGGGCTGGCCCTTCGCCTTGCGGCGCTCTCCTCCCGCGTGGTCTAATCGCGGGGTTGCCAACGGCAAAGGAGCCTGCCATGAAACCGTTCTGGACCCTTTTCCTCTGCGCCGTGTGCGCTGTGTCCGCCGCCCACGCCGCCACGGTCGTGATTGACGACGACCAGATGGCGCGGATCAACGGGAAGCGCGCGTTCATCCTGGGGATGTACGAGACCCCGAAGGAGGACGCCATCTACGACGAGCTGGCCGCCGCGGGCTTCAACCTCGTGTATTCGGGCACCGACATGGAGGCCCTGGACAAACTGGCCGCCCGCAACCTGTTCGCCTGGATCAACACGGGCGGCCAGATCGACCTGAGCGACACCCCGGATGCCGGGAAGGCGCATCTGGCCGACCTCGTGGCGAAGTTCGGCGCGCACCCGGCCCTCATCACCTGGGAGGTGCCCGACGAGGCCCTCTGGAACTGCTGGTACGGCGCCACCATGTGGCGGCGCAACGCCGAGGTGCGCCAGCAGCGCGAGAAGATCGCCGCCCTGGCGGACAAGGCGCTGGCCGAGAAGCTGGCAAAGGACCGCGACGAGGTGGAGCGCCTCTTCGGAACGGGCCGGGCGGCGGAGGCCGAGGCCCTCGCCGACGCCATCTGGGAGGCCCTCGGCGAGAAGCAGCCGCACCCGGGCCTCAACCTCTCGAACGCCCAGGAGCGCGCCGACAAGATGGCCGAGGGCATGCTGGCGGGCTATGAGGAGCTGCGCCGCCTGGACCCGGCGCACCCCGTGGTCATGAACCATGCGCCGCGCAACTCCATCGCCCAGCTCGCGCATTTCACCCGCGCCGCGGACGTCATCGCCTGCGACATCTACCCCGTGCCCCGGTCGCGCCACGTCGGCCACTCGGACCTCATGGACCAGTCCCTGTCCTGCGTCGGCGGCTACACCGAGCGCCTGAAGGCCGCCGCCCCCGGCAAGCCCGTGTGGCTGGTCCTCCAGGGCTTCGGCTGGGCCGACATCCAGCCCGACCGGACGCCGGAGATCAAAAAGGAGCTGCGCCGCCCCACCCTCGCTGAGACCCGGTTCATGGCGTACAACGCCATCGTGCGCGGCGCGCGCGGGCTGGTCTACTGGGGCACCGCGTACGTCGAGAAGGACTCCGACTTCTGGAAGGACCTCATGCGGGCCATCCGCGAGCTGGCCGACCTCCAGCCCGTCCTCTCCGCCCCTGACGCCGGCCCCATGATCGAGGCCGACCTCGCCCCCACCTGGGGCTCCCTCGACCGCGGCGTCGTCGCCCTGCCCAAGAACACCGACAGCGGCATGTGGATCCTCGTCGTCAACGAGTGGACCGACCCCCTCACCTACACCCTCCCCCTCGGCGAGGAGCACGAGGGGAAACGCTACACCGACCCCGCCGCGGGCGTTGCGGCCACCGTCAAGGACGGCGTCCTCACCCTCCCCATCGGCCCCCAGTCCGTCCATGTGCTTAGACCGGAGTGATGGAGTGCGCGACGATTCTTCCCCGCAACCCAGGTCACGGCACAACGGGGAACGCGCCGTGGACGGACGGGTCGCCACGCCCCCCCTGCGGGCGCGTAATCCCCTGGAGGAATCTGGGAGGGTTTGGCGCGCGGCACGAATGACCAGGACACGACCTCGGAGGACTGAACACATGGGCCTCATGATTCAGGCAAAAAGCGCCGCGGCCTCCATGCTCCTTGCCCTTGCGGCCGCGCTCTTGGCGGCCATTCCTCCCGCCGGGGCGTCCGCGTTGCCGGCACCCGATTCCGGGACCGAACAGCCTTCAGACCGTGCATCGTCACAGGTGGGCGCCGTTTCCCGTGAAAACGGCATCCGCCCCTTCATCATGGTGGAGATTCCCCCGGAGACCGACCCCGCGGTAAAAATCGCCGTTCAGGCCTGCGCCGGCATGTGCAATCGCAGGCGTGGCGGGTCCGTCTTCACCCATATGGACGGCAAGGACCTGCAATGGGTGGAGGAGCTTGCGCTGCAGCCAGACCAGACACTCACCGCCGGTGAGTTCATGGATCTGTGCAGGGCGGAATTTCCCCGTTCAGTGAGATACTCGTATTCCAGGCAGCAGGCGCTGCTTCCGAACATCCTCACGGTCGGCGCGGTTCTCGGGGCCGTCCCAATCGCGGAGGAAATGAACACCCAATGGGGGGAAACGGCGTTCGATGCGACGGCCGAGTTTGCGGAGCATGCCACGCCGTATCTTGCGACCAGGCATGTGTATGACAACTTTGTAAAGGAAACCACGGGGCTTGCCATGCTTAATCCGGGATATGGCAGGCAGGGCGAGAAGGTATGGGATCCAAGGCTTGTGGAAAGCATGAATCCCTCGATGATTGACTTTGTCTTTTCGGAGAAGCTGTTCGTCGTCTTCCTGGTGAACGGCTGCATCAATTGCACGGAGGAGCATGGTCTGCTGAATGAGATCGTCAGGGCCAACCCCTGGGAAAAGCCCATCGGCGTCTATGGATACGCCAACAATTGGATGGTGCTGGGCGGGTACCTCTTCGAGGCGCAGACCCTTTGCGCCGACTCACGGAACATGGGCGCCATTCCAACGGAAGTGAACAACCTTTCCTTTTTCTCCACACGGCGGGAGCCGGTTGCCGATCCTGGTGAAATACCGCCGAATGCGCCGGAGACCGTGGAGTATGACCCCGCCAAGACCTATGTCGCCTTCATTGTGGGGGACGGGGACAACGTCAATTTCATGATGGGAACGCGCGCCCAGTGGATCCGGCAGCGGGCCGAGGCCTGCCGCGCGGGCGCGGACTCCTGCCCGCCGCTTACCTGGACCGTCTCTCCGCACCTTGCCCGCATCGCGCCTGATGTGCTCAAGTGGTACTACAGCATGAGCCGTGACACCGGAAAAGATTATTTCATGCTTCCGCCCAGCGGCCATCTTTACGCGTATCCTTCCTCCCTGGAAAACGGGGCCATGCAGGAGGCGTATGCCAAGGCCACAGAACAGGATGCCCGTCTGATCAGCGCCGGCAGCACGGTTCACTGGGAGTTCTTTCACAGCTGGCGCCATGCTGAAAACACCTTCCTTCCAAGGTACGCGAGGAAAGACGGGGTCATAAAGGGCGTTTTTCCCGTCAATGTCCCCTATCTTCTCCCGACAGGAACCTGGCAGCCCAGCCAGTTCTTCAAGGTGATCGCCGGCCAGGATGGGGGGAAGGTTGCGCTGTTCAGGCCCAGAGAATGGCGCGGGGTTAAAGACAACGGCGGACCCATGGAGGAAAAGTTCTTTCTGAGCCCCAAAAGAATGGCGGAGGAGTTGGGCGCCTATCCCCGGGGAACCATCACGGGAATCTACATGACCAGTGACGGCGGGCTCGACCTTAACAACTCCATCATGGAACTCGTGAAAGTGCTCCCAGAGCACGTTTGCCTTGTCAGTGCCGACACCGCCGCTCGGCTGGCTCTTGAAGCGCCGCAGATTCACCCCCCGCAGAAACCTGCCCTGCCCGCGCCGCTGTTCGCGATCATCAACGCAATCATTGCCTTCCTTCCCGCACTGTTCTACTTCAAGCTCCACAAGGTTTTCCGGGTGATCCTGCCTGTCCTGACGCCCATTCTCATCGGTTGTGCGGCGTATGGGCTGTTGGCTCCGAGGAACTTTGAGGAATTTCCCTGGACGCTTCTAATCATCCCCCTCTCTTCGGTACCTGCCCTTTTCGGCTCCCTGCTCGGGATTCTTGTGAGCTGGGGCGTCAGGAAGCGCCGGCCAACCGTATAGGTCCTGTTCGGCCCAACAATATGCCTCGGTTTGTTCCAGCGGTCCGTCCCCGTCTGGGGGAGGGGTCGGGTCGGGGGGGCTTCAGGGAAGACCGTCACGGCGCGGACATTTCCGTCTCTCCCTCACTTCCCGATGCCGAAGGAGGCGAAGATGCGGTCGAGGAGGTCTTCGGGGGTGGTTTCGCCGGTGATTTCGCCGAGGGCCTGGAGGGCGGCAATTTTCGGGTTGACAACCTGTCCGTATCCTGTTAGTATAGTTACGTGGAACCTGTGATATGCCTTTTCGGACAAGGCACGTTGCAGGAGGTCATGCTCCAAGAGGAACAAAGGAAAGGGTGCGTAGATGATGCAGGGCAAGTTCTTGATGGCGATTCTGACTGTCAGTGTTCTTTCGGTCTTAGGGTGCGGGGTGGCTAGTGCTGGGTACACCATAACATGCACACCGTACCTCGGGTACAACCAAGAAAATCCGAGTGTGGGCGTAGTTCAGTTCGATCCAGCTCCTCCTGAGGGCGGTTATGAGACAGGAACAGTGGTAACCTTGACAGCGGTTCCAAATCTTGGATTCACATTTAAGGAATGGAAATCTGGAGCCGTGCTGGGATCTGATCCAGTTTTTTCCATAACCATCGGCGTGCAGGATGTCAACATCTCCGCGATTTTTTGGGTGCCAAATCGGTATGCGGCCAATATATCCGTCTCACCATTAGAATCTGGAACCTAC
>Ga0116155_10001807_pt1 | contig 15071 bp, 14 predicted proteins | sample AD_UKC032_MetaG_FD_89890 | JGI IMG/M metagenome (GOLD analysis project Ga0116155, IMG submission 89890) | Active sludge microbial communities of municipal wastewater-treating anaerobic digesters from USA - AD_UKC032_MetaG | ecosystem: Engineered > Bioreactor > Anaerobic > Digestate | place: USA...
CCAATGCCTCCTTTGGCAGCCATGATTTTTTGGCCGACTTGGGTTATCTCAATATCTGCGCCGGTATCCAGATTGTGAAGTACTGTTCCGACAGGAACGCTCAAAACCAGGTCTTTCCCGTTGGCGCCTTCAGACCTATCTCCCTTGCCGTTTTGGCCGTCTTGGGCCCAATATTCGCGTTTGTGGCGATATTTATTAAGCGCACTCAGATTAGAAACACCTTCAAAATAAATGTCTCCCCCGTTTCCGCCCCGGCCGCCGGTCGGCCCCAGGCTCATCTTAATTTTATCAAAAGCTACAACCCCGTCCCCGCCCTTTCCGGCTGATATTTTAATTTTTACTTCGTCGGTAAGCATAATAGAATTTTATAATTTTTAATTTTGTAATTTTTAAATAGTGTTTAATTTATAAAAAAATTGCTTATTTAAAAAATGTGCCCGAAGAGACCTTTGTTCTCTCCGGGCAAAACTGAAAAACTAGCCGCTATCTCCGCAAAGAAGCTCCACAATCTGGACATGTCTTGCCAGATGTGTAAACTCCGACAAAACGCTCTTCTCCGGTTTTGGGACACTTTACCTTGTCCCCGTTCCACTTATGTTCTTGTTCTTTATGTTGCTGGTTTTGATTGGGTGAATCAAACGGCCTGTGTAAAAAATTTGATGGAAACATATTGCTTACCTCCTTTTAGGAATTGGTACTGGATCATATCCCCCATCGTTCCATGGATGGCAGCGGATAATCCGCTTAAAACCAAGCCATCCGCCTTTTATAACTCCAAACTTTTCTACCGCTTCGTATGTATATTGCGAGCAGCTTGGATGAAAGCGGCAAAATCGCTTCGAAACTACATATAACAGCCAGCTGTGATCCAGCGAAAGCGTCTTTTGATATAATTTAATAAGAACTAATATAACCTTCTTCATTTGAATAGTTAACTATAAAATATGCTCTTTGTCAAATAAAAAAAAGCTTGATATACTGACAATAACAAAACAATAATAAAAAAATAAATTGCATTACAAATTACGAACCACTAAATTTAAAGTTTCGTAGTTCGTTAGTTTCGTATTTCGTAAATATTATGCAAGAAGTCAAATCAAACAAATTTTCCTGGATTGATATCAAGGAACCTGATGCGGACGACGCTCTGAAAATACAAAGAAAATTTTCTCTTCATCCCCTCATAATCGAAGAATTTTCCACGCCGACGCTGCGTCCGAAAGCTTCAGAGTATGAAAACTGCCTTTATCTGGCTGTTCATGTGCCGCTTTTCAATATAGAAAACAAAACGACTTATCCGGGAGAAATCGATATTGTTATATGCAACGATGCCCTTATCACAGCTCACGATACCGACATATATCAGCTTACGGAATTTTTCAAAGAGCTGAAAGCAAGCCCGAAAAAGCGCGAGCAGTATATGAGCCAGTCGCCGGGGAAGCTTTTGCATTTTATAATGGAAATGCTCCTTGAATCTTGTTTTCCGAAGCTTGATCATATCTCCAAAAAGCTTGATTATATTGAAGATGAAATATTTGCCGGAAATGAAAAAGAGATGGTTTTTGAAATTTCTGTTGCCAAGCGCGATATTTTGAATTTTCGCCGCACAATGAAGCCGCAAAAAACGGTTTTTGAATCACTGGTCACGAAAAATTATGTGCTGATAGAAAATAATTTGAAGCCCTACTACCAGGATCTGATCGGGACCAACATCAGAATCTGGAATAATTTGGAAAGCCTCAAGGAGACCATTGAATCGCTGGAAGCTACCAATAATTCCCTGCTTTCCAACAAGCTGGATATGACGATGAAAATCCTCACAATTTTTTCCGCGGTCTTGCTTCCTCTTACCGTTTATTCTAATATTCTGGCTATGAGTGCTCAGATTCCTTTTGGAAACAATCCGCACGGGTTTTGGATCCATATGGGAATAATGTTGATTTTGGGCCTGATTACGATTACTGTTTTTAAGCTTAAAAAATGGCTCTAAAACTTTACAATACCCTTACCAAATCCAAAGAAGAATTTCGGCCGATTAACCCGGGAAAAGTCGGAATGTATGTTTGTGGTCCGACAGTTTATGATTATCTCCATCCCGGAAATTTGCTTTCCTATATGACGGCGGATACCTTGCGCCGCTATTTTGAGTATCTTGGATATGAGGTAAGGATGATAAAAAATATTACAGATGTCGGACACCTTACCGAGGATGATATCGCCCAAGGTGACAGCGGAGATGACAAAATTGCCAAAAAAGCTCTCAGGGAAAAAAAGACACCCAAAGAAATCGCCGAGTTTTTTGAAGATTATTTTCACAAAGCGGAAGAAAAAATAAATATCGAAAAGGCCCACTATTTTCCTCGCGCTACAGCTCACATCCCCCAGATGATAAAGATAATTTTCAGACTTATTGAAAAAGGCTACGCCTACGAAATTAACGGTAATGTGTTTTTTGATGTAACCAAATTTACTGATTATGGAAAACTTTCCGGAAATACTTTGGAAAATCTGAAAGTCGGAGCAAGATTGGAAGAACATCCGGATAAAAAAAATCCCTGGGATTTTGCTCTTTGGCTCAAGGCTCCGAAGGAACATCTCATGAAATTCGAATCGCCTTGGTCACTTGGTTATCCAGGTTGGCACATCGAGTGCAGCGCTATGAGCAGTGAATATCTGGGTGATACTTTTGATATTCACACCGGAGGCGAAGATAATATTTTCCCCCATCATGAAGCGGAAATCGCCCAAAGCGAAGCTTACAGCGGAAAAAAATTCGTCAATTTCTGGGTTCATACCCGTTTTCTTCTTATAGATGGAAAAAAAATGAGCAAATCAAAAGGAAATTTTTTCACATTGGAAGATATGAAGGAAAAACAATATAGCCCTATGGCACTTAGATTATTATTTCTCTCCGGACATCACCGATCCCAGCTAAACTTTACTTGGAAATCACTTGATCAAGCTAAGACAAACTTTCAAAGAATTTCTGATTGGATCAGTAACCTAGATAAAATCAACGATGAAAAGAAAAGCAACCTTGTGGATCTTAAAAGGTATAAGAAAAAGTTCGAAGAAGCGATGGACGATGATCTTAATACTCCCCTTGCCCTTTCAATTTTATTTGAACTTATAACCGAAACTAATAAGCTAATAGCTGAAAAAAAGCTTGGAAAAGAAGAATCTAAAAATATTCTGTCCTTTTGGGAAAAAATGAACAAAGTTTTCGGGTTGATTATCACAAAAGAAGAAAAGATACCGGAAAAAATTTCAAAAATTGCAGAAGCTAGGAAAACCGCGCGGGAAAACAAGGATTTTAAGGCTTCGGATGAACTTCGGGAAAAACTTGAAAAATTAGGTTATACGATCGAAGATTTGAAGGATAATAAATATACAATTAAGCGCAAATAATTATGGGCGATGACAAAAAAAAGTGCAATTGTGATTGCGGATGTGGCCACGGCGGCAAGCTTCCGGAAGACAAGGTGGAAGATTTGAAAGATGCTTTGAAAAAACTTGGATATAAGCTTGAAGAAACGGAAGACGGAGAGATTAAAGTGACAAAATAGATCTTTCGTCCGGCTTAACGCCGTCCTCTAGGATGACGGTCTTCATATAAAAATCGCTTGACGAGCGGTTTTTTTTGCCGTAAAGTAGGCCAAAAGGAGGAATTGTTGTTTGATAATTTAGTGGCCTTAAAACCCTTGTTTGTAATATCACTTTATGTCAGAAAAAGGAGAAGAAGATGAACAAAGTATTGGTTATTGGTGCGGGAAATGTCGGAGGCGTGGCGCTTCACAAAATGGCTATGATGCCTGATGTATTTGAAGTAATTAATCTAGCAAGCCGAACAAGGCATGCAAGAAACAGAATCATTGAATCAATTTCAAAAAAAGGGCTTGCGACTTGTCATTTCCGTTCTTGCTTTGTAGATGTCAGCGAATATAAGCCTATCACGCATTTGCTTGACATCGTAAAACCAATGATTGTAATAAACCTTGGCCCGCCTTTCTGGAATTTGAATATCATGCGAGCTTGCCTGGCGTGTGGAGTGAATTATCTGGACACCGCCTGCCACGAATATCCGGATAAGCTTGGATTTACAAATCGTGAGCAGTTGGCCATGCACAATAAGTTTAAAGAAAAAGGCTTGATGGCTCAACTCCAAATCGGTTTTGATCCAGGCGTCACCAATGTTATGGTGGCATACTGCCTGCAGGAAAAGATTTTTGATGAAATTGAATCAGTCGACATCCTGGACTGCAACGCCGGAAAAAAGAATGCCGTTTGGGCCCCGAACTTTGACCCAGAAATCAATTTACGGGAACTTATTTTGGAAATCCACGCCATTCATGATGGCAAGTGGACCAAACACGGACAACTTATCGATAGGGATGCTATCCATTTCGATTTCAAGTACCCGCAAGCAGGCACTGCTGACACTTACCTTATGTATCATGAGGAGCTGGAATCTCTTCACCGGAGCTTCCCGTTCATCAAGAGGATGAGATTTTGGATGACATTTTCGGAAGAATATCTCTGGTATCTTCGGGTGCTCCACAATCTTGGTTTTACCGGCATCGAACCAGTTGATTTTCAAAGTCAGAAAATTCAACCTATTCAGTTCCTAAAAAGCATGCTGCCTAAAGGCGAGGATTTCAATTCGAGTTATAAGGGTAAAACCTGCATTGGCTGCATCATTCATGGTCGTAAAAATGGAAAAGAACTGGTGAAATACATTTACCAGGTCTGCGACCACGAAAAAGCTTTTGCCGAAACAAACGGGAATGCGATCGGCTATACGACAGCAGTGCCGACAGTTACAGCCGCCGAACTGATTCTCAATGGAACATGGCCACATGAACCGGGCGTGCACGTGCCTGAATCCCGTCCTGCCAAAGTATTTCTCAAAGCTTTGGCCAAAAACGGTCTTCCCTGGACCATGAAAACGCTTAGGGAAATGCCGGAGTTCCTCAAACAGAATTTCAGGGGAAAGCGAGCAGTTTGATCTCGTTCTTAGCACAATCCAGCCCGCGAATCGCGTAACGCATTCCGCGGGCTGATTTTATTAAATAAATAAATTTATATATAATTAACAAACATTGTCATTCCCGACTTGCCTGCCCGCCTCTGGAGGGATCGGGAATCCAGTAAATTAAACAGAGATGTCGAACTAGATTCCCGCTTTCGCGGGAATAACAACTAAATAATGACTTATCATAATTTAAACATGAATAATTTTTGGCAAAAATTTGAAAAACCAATCTTAGCCCTAGCGCCCATGGCGGGAATAACCGACAGCGCATGCCGCCAAATCTCAAAAAAATACGGCGCCGATGTGACATATTCTGAAATGGCCAGCGTAACCGCATTGTTTCATAAACCGGCAAAAACTTTGAAGTTGGTAGGATTTAATAAGTCCGAAAGGCCATACGTAGTCCAGCTTTTTGGGAATAAGCCGGAACATTTTGAAAAAGCGGCAAAAATTATTACAAAAGAAATAAAACCGGATGGAATTGATATTAATTTCGGCTGCCCGGCCAAAAAAGTTTTCTCTCATGGAAGTGGCTGCGCGTTGATGAATAATATTAAATTATCAAGAGAAATAATAAAAGCTGTTTGCGAAAATACCAATTTGCCAGTTTCCATAAAAATTCGTGCCGGACTAAAAAATATTTCGGCTTTGAAATTCATTGAAAAAACTAAGGACCTCCCCTACTCGGCCGTTATGGTTCACGGCCGAACATATGAAAGCAGTTTTTCGGGAACTGTAGATTTTTCTCTTTGCGAACAAGTGAAGAAAATAATTCCTGATAAAATTGTTTTGGCAAATGGTGGAATATATGATCCAGAGGACGCAGTTAAAATTTTGAAAACTTATCCCCTACTGGATGGTTTAGGAATAGCCCGTGGCGCTTGGGGAAGGCCGTGGATATTTAAACAAATTAAGCAACTACTAGCTTGTCATCCTGAACTTGCCTGTCTGTCCGATAGGCAGGTTTCAGGATCTCAAAAAATACAAGACAGATCCCGAAATAAATTCGGGATGACAAAATCAAAAATCAAAAAAATCATGATCGAACATGCCAAACTGATCTATAAAGACAAAAAAGAACTAGGTATGTTTGAAATCAGAAAACACTTATGCTGGTATATAAAAGGCTTTCCAGGAGCGGCTGAACTTCGAAAAAAATTGGTTTTAGCTAAAAGCGTGGGAGAAATTAGAAAAATTTTGAAATAAAACAAGGCAAGCGGTTTCGCCTGCCTTTTCCTTGGGAACAATTATTCTTCCACTTCATTTGTGGAGCCACATTTCTCGCACTCCCAGTGGTCTCCGCATTTCATGTGCCAGCATGTCTTGCCGCATTCTTCGCACTTAGCGGCTTTTTCATTGCCGTCCTGCTTTGTTTTCATTGCAAATCTCCTTTCACCTTTGTTTTGTATTCGTGTTATCTTCCTTGTCCCAAACCAGCTTAATCTTGAAAAACTTCGCCAGTCGTATAACAGACGCAAAGAACGTTTTGTCTTTCAGGCGCACGTAGAAGTCTATTATATCTCCGTGAAGACCGCAGCTAAAACAACTGAATAGTTGGGTCCTGACATCAAAACAGAAAGATGGATGTTTTTCCTTAAGAAAGGGACAAAGAATAAAATAATTTAACGAGTACACCCCTTTTCTTTTGGGAAAATGAATTTCCGGGAAAAGAGGCTTGAGTTCCCAAATGGGATGATCTTTTATCCCACACAGCACTTCTTCCAAGTTTTTAATTATTCTTTTTCCCATCAGGTCACTCCTTGCCTTAAAAGAACGACTGCTCCTTCGTGAACAACCAATACACCTTATTCCAACGCCGGAAAAACAGAAAAACACACGTCTCACCACGAAAAGGAGCAGCCAAAACAGTTTATGAGAAATGATATTATCCGTTTATCCGACAGTGTATTAAATCTTATATAACGTATATTTTTAAAAAAAGCAAATATGTGCATAATCTCTTCATAAGCAGTGCGAATTCGCAAGTTGATTTATATACTATGGCTGGTATAATTATATGACTATGGCCACAACTTCCAATGAAAATTTGCGCGTACCGCCCCAAAATATCGAAGCTGAAAAATCGGTTTTAGGCGCTTTGATGCTGAATAAAGATGCGATTATCAACGTGGCCAACCTTATCCGCCAGGGCGATTTTTATAAAGACGATCACAATCTGATTTTTGAGGCGATGATCGAGCTTTATGAAAAGAACGAACCGATTGATGTCCTTTCTCTTTCCAATCGACTGGAGGAAAAAGGGCAGATCGAAAAAATAGGCGGATCGAGCTATCTCACTAATCTGGTCAATGCTGTTCCATCCAGCGCCAATATTGTCCACTATGCCAAAGTAGTCCAGAAAAAGTCGACTCTTCGAAAATTGATTGTCGCAGCCAGCGAAATTTTGGAGCTGGGGTACAAGGAAGATGAGGATGTGGAAAAAGTTTTGGACAAAGCGGAGCAGAAGCTTTTCCAGGTTTCCCAGAAGTATTTGAAGCAGGACTTCATTCCCATCCGATCAATTTTGGAAGCGGCTTTCAATCGGATCGACGAACTGCATAAAGGCGACCACAAACTGCGCGGGATTCCAACCGGCTTTCCGGACATGGATAATATTTTGGCCGGTTTTCAAAAATCAGATCTGGTTATTCTGGCTGCCCGGCCTTCGATTGGAAAAACAACCCTCGCTTTGGATTTTGCCAGACAAATCGCAGTGAAAGAAAAAATTTCAGTAGGAATATTTTCTTTGGAAATGTCATCCGATCAGCTGATTGACAGGATGCTGGCGGCCCAGTCCGGGGTGGATCTCTGGCGGCTGCGCACGGGACGGCTTAAATCCGGAGATGGCGATGATGATTTTCAGCGCATCGGCGAAGCTATGGGCGTTCTTTCGGAAGCGCCGATTTATATCGATGACGCCGGATCGGCCAATGTGATGGAAATGCGGACTATGGCCAGGCGCTTGCAATCGGAACATAATGTAGGAGTGATAATCGTGGACTATCTTCAGCTTATGGAAGGGCGAAGCGGTGGAGACAATCGCGTCAATGAAATTTCTGAAATTTCCCGCGCTCTAAAACAGCTGGCGCGCGAATTGAATATCCCGGTTATCGCCCTATCCCAGTTGTCTCGTGCAGTGGAATCTCGAAGTCCGCAGATACCTAAATTATCGGATCTCCGCGAATCCGGATCAATCGAGCAAGATGCCGATGTAGTAATGTTTCTCTATCGCGAGGATCGTGAAAAACCGGACACGCCGAACAAAAATATCGTCGAAGTCCATATCGCCAAGCACAGAAACGGGCCGGTCGGAAAGCTATCGCTTTATTTTAATGAAAATTCGACGACATTCAAATCGTTGGAAAGAGTACACACGGAATAAGAATTATGAAGTAAGAAGAAAGAAGTGAGCAATTTTTTTACTTTATTCTTTGTTCCTCCTTCTTTATTCTTACTTCTTACTTCTTACTTCTTACTTCTTAAAATTATGTTTCCCAAATCATTCAAAAAACTAATAGACCATTTCGCCTCTCTGCCTTCCATCGGCCCCAAGCATGCCGAGCGGCTGGTTTTGTATTTGTTCAAGCAAGACAAGGATAAAATCGCTGATTTTGCGGAAACCTTGAAAAATCTGAAAGTTAACCTGAGTTTCTGCAAAAAATGTTTTAATATCAGCGAGAGAGATTTATGCGAAATCTGCCTGGATAAAAAACGCGATCAAAAAACCGTCTGCGTTGTAGAAGAGCCTCTGGACATTATCGCGATCGAGAGAACCAAAAAATATGCCGGCCTTTATCATGTTTTGGGAGGAGTAATCGAACCTGGGAAAAATGGGGGCAGCAATCTAAAATTTGGCGAACTGGAAAACAGGATTAAGAAAGAGAATATCGGAGAAGTAATTTTGGCGATGAATCCTACAACCGAAGGCGATGCCACAGCTCTTTATATAGCAAGACTCTTAAAGCCGCTAGAAATAAAGATAACCCGGCTAGCTCGTGGGCTTTCTACTGGCGGAGACATTGAATACGCGGATGAAATAACTTTGGGATCGGCGATAATTAATAGGAAGTAAGAAGAAAGAAGAAAGAGATTTAAAATATAAAAAATTCCCGTGGAGGGAATTTTTTCTTGCTTCATCCTTCTTAATTCTTTCTTCTTGTATTATATCTTCGTTATTTCCACTTCCGTCATCGTCTGTCTGTGCCCGAATTTCACCTTATATCTCTTTTTTGCTTTAAATTTGATTCCAACCACTTTTTTCTGCTTGGCGGTTTTCAAGATTCTTCCTTCCACTTTCGCGCCTTTCAAAAAAGGAGTTCCGGTGCTGACTTTTTTTTCATCGCCCAAAAACAGCACTTCAGAGAAAACTATCTTGCTCCCCTCATCGCCTTCTAATTTTTCTATCTTAATTTTGTCTCCGACTTTGACTTTATATTGTTTTCCGCCGGTTTTTATTATAGCTAGCATAAAATATTCCATAAGTAGTTACCAGGACAATATATAGTATTTGAGCCAAAATGTCAAACGAAAGTTGCCTTTTCTCATTTTTGGAGATATATTATGTCTATATGGAAAAGATAAAAAGGTCGTTATTTTTCTGGCTGCTGGCAATCCTGTTTTTTATAGCAGGTCCGGCAGTTATTTTATATTCCCAGGGATATCGCTTTGATTTTCGAAAAGGTATTTTTGTCCACAGCGGAACCATCACGTTTAAAGCCAATCCGCAAAACTTTAATGTAAAAATCAATGGCAAACCTAGCAATTCCCAGCAGCTCAACCGCATCAATAGCTCGTTTAATGTCCAGGGGCTTCTTCCGGGAGATTATGAAATAGGCTTGGAAAAAGACGGCTTTCAAAGTTGGAGCAAGAAAACGGTTGTTCATTCCGGCGTGGCCAGCGAATTTTGGAATATTCTTCTTGTAAGAGGCAATTATGAAAAAACTGAATATGACACAAGTGGCGCCGAAAAATTCTATATCTCTCCAAAAAGCGATTATGCCGCCTATGAGAAAAAAACCGACTCGGGCCTCGAAATAAATTTGTTCAATATCAGCAGCGAAAAAAACGATTCCAGCTATAATTTTCCCGATTGGAATTTCATAGAAGACGCCAGAAAAGAAAATATCGAATGGTCTCCCGATCAGGCATATATTTCTGTTCCAGTTGAAAAAAAGGCGGATAACGGCTTGGAAGAATACAATTATTTTATTGTTGATGTTGACGGAGAAACTTCTTTTAATCTGGGTGAATTTTCTAATTTAAAAGAGTTAAGCGGCGTTCGGTGGGATCCCAAAGAAAAAGGTTATTTATTTTTTCGAAGCGGGAGCTCTCTTTATCGGCTAAATGCTAGGGATAATCTCGACATTGTCAAAATATCGGATGATGTTTTAAGTTTTGATCTTTCAAAAACCGATTTGTATTTTATAAAAAGCCCGAATAATCTGGCTTATAAAACTGCAACTGATGGAAAATCAGAATTCCAGCAAATAACCAGCGGTTTTCCAGATGAAAATAATCCAGAAATCCATCGGATCATTACTTATGACGATGATCGAATTGCGTTTATTAGCCGGCACGAAGATCTTTTTGTTTATAATAAAGGAGAATACGACACTTATTTTAAAAAATTAGGAGAGGGCGTAAAAGGCGTTCATTTTTCCGACGACGGAAAAAAGCTGCTTTTTTGGACTAAAAACGAGATTTCTGTTTATTTTACCCAGGACTGGGATGTCCAGCCGATACGATCTGAAAATGATCTTACTAATGTTACCCGCTACTCTGACGAAATAAAAAACGTCCAGTGGTTCAAGGATTATGAGCATATTATTTTCAGTACCGGAAAATACGTGAAAATAATTGAGCTTGATCCCCGAGACCACAGAACCTGCATGGACTTGTTGACAACCACGGTTGAAAATCCTTTTATCATTTACAATAACTACCTGGAAAAAATGTATTTTGTAGACGCAAAAGATGATTCTACGATCATATACTCCATAGATTTTCCTGAGCCAACACCGATTCTTGGAATCGGAGGCTAAAATTAAAATCAAAAATAAAATCTCAAAATGAAAAACGACAAATAAAGGAATTCTGGCAGCGAGAATTCCTTTTTATATATCGCTATAAGCTACCGTTTCTCATAATTTTCTTTGTAATATTTCTGGTATTCCCCCGATTTTATCTTTTTCCACCAGCTCTCGTTATTTTTATACCATTCGATTGTCATTTTCAGTCCGTCTTCAAAAGAAACTTCCGGCTTCCACCCTAATTCGTTTTTTATTTTTGAAAAATCTATGGCATATCTTCTGTCATGCCCCGCGCGGTCTTTTACAAATTCAATCATTTCTTCGCCTTTTCCCATAAGCTCCAAAATTGCATAAGTCAGTTCCTTGTTTGTCTTTTCGCAGTTTCCGCCAATGCAGTACGTTTCTCCTATTTTTCCTCTGTGGATTATGAGATCAATTGCGCGGCAATGGTCCTCCACATAAAGCCAGTCGCGCACATTCATCCCGTCGCCATAAAGCGGAATTTTTTTATTTTCCAGCAAATTGGTGATAAAAAGCGGAATGACTTTTTCCGGAAAATGATAGGGGCCATAATTATTGGAACAATTGGAGATCGTAGTTGGCAGCCCGTAAGTGTGGAAAAAAGAACTTACCAGATGGTCTGAAGCGGCTTTGGAGGCGCTATACGGGCTTCTCGGGCTGTAGCTGGTCATTTCATCGAAACCCGGATCATCAGGCCCCAGAGAGCCAAAAACTTCGTCTGTCGAGATATGATGGAAGCGGATATCCCCGCTGTTTTTGGCGCATTTTAGAAGATTATAAGTTCCTAAAATATTGGTGTTTATGAATGCATCCGGACCTAAAATTGACCGATCGACATGAGATTCTGCAGCAAAATTGACAATTAAATCAATTTTATTATCTTTAATAATTTCCGTAACCAGCTTTTCGTCAGTTATGTTCCCTTTCACAAATTTATAATTCGGATTATCCTCGACCTCTTCCAAATTTTCCAGATTTCCGGCATAAGTCAAAAGATCCAGATTAATGATTTTATAATCCGGCTTGCCCGCCGTTGAGGCGGGATATTTTTTCAGCATATAAAGTATGAAATTTGATCCAATGAAGCCGGCTCCGCCGGTGATTAAGATATTCATATTTTTTCTGTGTCATCCCGCACTTGATGCGGGACCCAGTCAGTTAACATAATTTTTTGACTAGATTCCCGCTTCCGCGGGAATGACAACACTAAAATGGTGATTCAAAATCCTTAAATTTCGGCAATAATTTATCTTTGTCTGAAAGAATCGGATTTTCAAAATTCCAATTAATATTCAAATCCGGGTCATTCCAGATGATTCCTCCTTCGCTTTCCTTGCTATAATACTCATCGCATTTGTATTGGAATTCTGTGTTGTCTTCAAGCGTGATAAATCCATGTGCAAAGCCTTTCGGCACAAAAAGCATTTGGAAATTTTGAGCAGAGAGCTCAAATCCTTCCCATTTTCCAAAAGTCTCGCTATTTTTGTGGAGGTCGATTATCACATCATAAACCTTTCCACGAGTTACGCGCACCAATTTGGCTTGAGCAAAAGGCGGCGCTTGAAAATGCAGTCCCCGAAGAACTCCTTTTTCTGCCGAAAGCGAATGATTGTCCTGGACAAAGTTAGCCGTTATGCCATTAGCTTCAAATAATTTTTTAGAATACGATTCCATAAAAAATCCCCGGTTATCTTGAAAAATTCGGGGTTTTATGAGAGTAGCGTCTTTGAGAGTGGTTTTGATGAATTCCATAGTTTAAATACTACTACAAAAAATGAACAAAATCAAAAGTCGGGCATATATCTGCCCGACTGGTTCCTCCTTTCTTTGCTAGACGAACATAATTTTCGCCAGCGATGGCATGTAATAGAGGATTTTATAGCTATACCTTACAAATACTCCTCCATGATAGGATGCTGGCCTCAAGGTATTGTTATCGTAGAACCTAAGAGGAATCCATCCTTCGAAAGCTTCCTCTTCTTCTTTTACTTTCTCTTTCCACTGTTCCATAAATTCAGAAACGCAAGCATGCTTCATTTCTCCCGTATCAGCCGAAAAAACAGAAAGAAGGCTGCCTTCCGGGATAAAGATCTCTTTTCCATCGGAGCCAATCACTCGAACATTGAACTCAACCGGAAAAGGATTGTGAACCGGAATCAGGGTTCCCCAAGGCTTGAAATAATAATCGAAAATGCCAAGCTCAAGCTCTGGATAGCCGTGCTGGAATTTTTGTTCCCACCTAAGCACCGGAACAACACTCCCTTTCTTGATTCCTTCTACTACCATTTCCATTTTTGGAAACACTTGCTCTACCGGCTTCATTTTAACCTCCTTGAAAAAATGTTATTCCATCTTCCAATCCCCTGCCAATGTTATATCGAAAATTTTTTCTTTGCCATTTTTGTCAATAATCGTTATTTTTCCGGGAACATCAGACACGCCTGATTGTTTCTGAATCAGAAGATTATAGTTTTCAGAATTTATATTCTTAGGAAGGTCATAATTAAATTCAATGCTTTTGCTCTGTCCCAGTTTTACGGTAACGATGCTACCGAAATATTTTTTCCCAAGATCTTCGACAAATTTCACGTCCCCGACATTTTTTTTGTCTTGGAGCCAGCTGCCGTTTTGAGTATAAACTCGAAGATATGTTAGATAATCGCTCGTCATCCAGTCTTTTGTTTTCCCAGTGTGATCGTAGGTTATTTTAAGCTGGGCTTTTGGAATATCTCCAGAAAAATCAACCTTGTATTCGAAGGATCTTTTCATGAAATAATCGCTTTTGAGCGAACCGAGATTGGCATCGACCAGCATAAGATAATCTTCGTTCCAGTTTCTTTTTACTTCCCCAGACCAGCCGGCCAGCTCCGCGCGCCTTTCAAGTTCCGAATTCTTAAAATATAATTGGATATCCTTGGAATTCAAATCATCCAGAAGCATCTCGGCCAGATCTATCTTTTTCGAATTATCAAGGTCCGTGGCTTTTTTGATTATAGCATCAGCAAGAGGAGCCATGATCGATTTCCGGTCTCCCCTTTTTTCGCCTTGCTTGTAAGCGCCCTGTTCTACCTGATATTCAAGATTGAGAATAGCATTTTCACTGTCGTATGTTCCCGGGTATCCTTCCACTTCCACCGGACCAGTTATTTCCAAAAACGAAGAAAGCACACCGGTATTTATGGCGATTATTCCATCAAAACTTTCCTCTCCTTTGCCAAGATAATAAAATTCCTCGGCTTTTTTGGCATTTTCCGAAAAATCCGGAGACCAGTTAGAATCCCGTAACTTCCAGGAATTTACATTTAAAGTTTCTTTTATCGGATAGGGCGGTTCCACTCCATCCGGAATGCGCCCGTCGAAATTGGAAAGGTCGTGCGCCTGAAGCAAGGTTATCTTTCCGTCTTTTATTTTCACAACTCCAAAGGACCCGATATATCCACCGCCGGGGCGAAGCTCCATGTTATTCTGAAAAAGAATCATAAATGTTTTTTCCTGGTCGTCTTCGGTCATGAGATAATCGGCAAAATACCCGATGGTTTTCAGTTTTTCCCTTTTTTCCGCATCCATAGGAAGCATATCCAAAAATCCCCCGGATACGACAGAACTGATTCCTTTTGTTCTTGCCTGCCAAAAAAAATACCAACCCGTCAGAAACAGGATAGCTATAATCCAGAATATTATAAAATTGCGGTTTGAATTGTTTTTTTTCATTATATTCAAAAAATTTTACGATTCAAAAAAATAACTTTAAACTTCATGTGTTTTTCCCTTCTTTTTTAGGTTAATTTTGCTTTTTTCACCAAATAAACACACAAAAAGTTTAACCGGTTATTCTAAACCCTTTTTCCCTTTTTGTCAAGTGTCTATGGTAATGTCCACACACATTTGGCGGTTTTTCCAGAATAGCGATATTCTGGAAAATGAGTATCAATATGCCAAAAACAATTAAAGAAGAACGGCTAAGGTGGATTTTGCCTGTTACCAGAAAG
>Ga0116155_10001809_pt1 | contig 15067 bp, 35 predicted proteins | sample AD_UKC032_MetaG_FD_89890 | JGI IMG/M metagenome (GOLD analysis project Ga0116155, IMG submission 89890) | Active sludge microbial communities of municipal wastewater-treating anaerobic digesters from USA - AD_UKC032_MetaG | ecosystem: Engineered > Bioreactor > Anaerobic > Digestate | place: USA...
AGACAGCATCACCACGGTCTGCGACTTGCCTGACCCGGCCTCTCCAAAAATCTGGAGGACCGGGAACTGGTTGAACAGGCGAAGATAGACTGAGCGCCAGTGCGAGGCGACGAACCAGCCGACCATGTTGATGACGACCTCGGGACAATTGAAGTTGAAGAGGTCTTCAATGTAGGGGCGCATCTCCGTGCTGAGGTTGGGCGCCTTGTGGATGTCGATCATGTAGGTGCTGACGGCTTCGGCAGGCCGGTAGCGCAGCCGGAAGTAGTCCGGGTCGTCCTCCTCGATTGACGACAGGAAGGTGTCCTGTGTCAGATACACCGGCACGGGTGTCGGTGTGTCCTTCTCGGGGTGGTTGATGACGGTGAATCCTTCGCGGGGGTAGGAGTAAACCCGCCCGCCTTTCTCCGCCTTTTCAGCCATGATGTCGAGGAGGGCGGCTGTTTCCCCCTCACCGCCTTGGTAACTCACTTGAAGTCCTCCGAAAAATTTCCGCATATTGGTGGCTGACGTGAATGTCTCGCTGCCCAGCATCTTGCGATCTACACGCTTGCCCTTGACGATGATGTCGAACTCGTACCCGTTGAAATCCTTGCGCTCCAGGTCATAGAAGGCTTCAACATTGCGAAGGACGGCGCGGCAGATCGGTTCGTCGATGTCACCTTGACGCTTGAACATGCCGTCGCCGTTCATGAAGAAGCCCTTGCGGACGCCGCGCATGACGTCGATGGGTTTGCCATTCTCATCTTGTACAACTGCCGGCGCGTCCTGATGATCTTCCCGATCAAGCACGCCGAGGTCGTTGACGCTGGTGCCGGGTTTTAGAAGCCTGACGATGGGGCCGACGTCGAAATCGTACAGGACGTCCTGCTCCATGTAGTCGTACATCCGGCCCAACTCTTCGCGCCGTTTACCTTCGGTGTTGTAGCGGTAGCTGTCGCTGACGTGGTTCTCGCAAAGCCCTCGGCAAGCGTCGATGAAAGCCTGTCGAGTCATGCCGACGCTGGTGGCGTAGATGCTGAGTTGCATGGCGAGGTTCTGGAAGCCTGCACCTTCGGCGATGTCGTCGCCGTTCATCAGCTTCAGGATGCTCGGCGGCGTCGTCTTCGATTGCTTCCACGGCTCCAGCAGTACATTCGCCCGCTCGGTGCGCTTCTTCTTGTTGCGCATCGACCCCTGCACCTTCTCCTTGCTCCGCTCATAAAGCAGAGCGAACTTCGGATTGCAGTAAGCAGGGGACGGGTTGGCTACGTTGCGGGGTGCCTTAATGAGTTCGCGGTAAGAGACCTCGTCGATCTCCATTGCTTCGTCAAGGGTGAGGGGCACCTTGTACATGCCGTTCTCGCGCTTGACGTTGGGTGTCCGCCACTGCCGCCCCTTCTTGCCGGTGTAGACGTTGAGGTCGAGCGTGTTGACGATGACGCTTTGTGCCATCTCGCGGTAGATGTAGGCGAGATAGGCTGTGCCCTCCTTGGGAATCTTCGGGATGAAGCATTCCTGCGGGATTTCAATATGGAAGCCCTTGCTGCCGGAAGCGTAGAAGCGGGCTTGGGTCAGGTCGAAGTCGAGTTCGGCATGCAGCTTGCCAAGGAACTCCTTGAATTGTTCGCAGACGTAAGGGAGGTCGTCTCCGGCATCGAAATCTCCGTAGAACGGGCCGCGATACTTGACCTTGCTCCAGTCCTCGTTGTTGTCGGGGACCATAGACAGGTCGAGTACGGTGCTGAACGCGGGCTGTATGTCACGGGTCAGCGCCTCGCGGCGATCTGCCAGTGCTTCTGTCCAGCGTGATTCCTTCCCTTCAGCCTGGAAAAAATAAAACCAGTTAGCCATGACGGCTACTCCTCTCAGGCTGCTTCTTTAGGAAAGAACTCCCTCTGAAATTCGCGGGTGGTCTCCATGTACGTGGCGTCGCGTTCCCTGAGATTGCGGCGTGTCTGTGTCCGGACGACCATCAAGAAGCTGAGAGACTGGTCCTCGGGGTTCTCCGTCTTCGCCGACCATCGCACCTTCTGGTTTACAGGCAGGTGCACAAAGATCGGGAAGTCGAATACCTGAGTCGGGGCGTAGCCCACGGTGATGATGTCCCCAGTCTCCATCCATTCAATCTGGGTGGAGCAGCCATCCTCGTCGTCGCAGACAAAATCCATGACCGCAAGGGTGGCGAGCTTTTCGGGGAGTCTACCGTCCATGCGGTAGACAATGAACTTGCGATTGCGGTAGGCAGCTTCGATGCGGGTGTGCCGCATGCCTGCCAAAACTTCTTTTTCTTCTTCACTGATATTGTCGGCCAGATATTCAGAAAATTCTTCTGGCATAAGGAATCCGTAACTCATGTGAGCCTTCTTGTTATGTGTATGAGGGAGGCGTGATTCTGCGCCTGTCGTTCTTAAATTGCAATTGTGTCAGAGTTGGTTGAGACCTAGACGCTTTGCGGTGTCGAGTGCGTCAAGTATCCATAGAGCCTCACACTTGCCGTCATTTGCTATTTGATACGACTTCTCTATTTCAAGCGCAGCAACCGCTTCCCGGTACGCGGCGATCAGTTCAAGGAATGATTGCAAGTATTCATTATCCGCATCAAACCTATTCCACTCTTTCGTCAGTTCATCTAGTTCATTGATGTTCATGGCTCGCCTGCTTTCTGTAGTTTTCGTCAATCGCCGCATTTGCCGCTTCTATCACATCAGCAGCCTGGCGCATAAGGCGACGCGCGGTATCCGCCCAATGAACATCGTATGGGGTGAGTTTCGCGTTCGCGGCTGCGCGGAGTTCTTCGATTAGGTTCATGGTTGCTCCTTCATGGCGCGAAGTCTGCAAGACTGTTCTTTTAGGGTCGATATAGCCACATCGTTCTTGATTGATGCCCCGCATGAAGACAGCCGAGTTATAGCTACATTAAGTACTGCTGCGCACTCCTCGATCACCTTGTTCCGGTACGCGGCAATGGACTGCTCGGGGGCGGTGGATAGAGCGTTTCTTGCTTCTTTCTGAACCCAAGTATCACCGTTATATGATACGTACTTCTCAAGGCGACCCATTGCCTCCAGCAGCACGTTGATCTGCGTGCGGAGTTTGACAATCTCTTGTCCATACTTGAAAGCGTCAGCCTCGGCTTGATTGGCGACCTTACGTTCAGCGGCGAACTCGACATCCTGGCTGGTGGCACCGGCTTGGAAGCCTTGCTGGTAAAGCGGGTCGTTGTAGATTAAATCGTCCTGTAGCATGGCGATACAGTCTTGATCTTCTGGTGTCATTCTGAATACCTCTGTGTTTTAGCCTCAACGAGGGTCGCAGCGAACATCCACGCCTTCATGCGGGAGTTGTCGTGGTCTTTGAACTCGACTCTGACTCGAATATGATCATTGCCAGAGTAAAAATCACAAGTGACACGGCTTAGTTGCAAGTAGAAGCAGGTATCTATCCCCAGCTTCGCGCACATCTCGGCAGTGTAGGCTGGGTTGGTGAGTGGATTGAACGCGATTAGCTTTTCCCCGTCGTGCGCTGTGTAGCGTTCACCATACCAATCAAAAATTTCGTACCCGCACGCCTTGGCCGCGCACTCCAGCATCTTCCGTTGTTGTTCTGTGGTCATTTTATACTCCTTTATAAACCATCATCCATCCAAACCAGCCCCAGAAATACCAGCGCTAAAATGCAAACGAGGACGTCGCTGGCCCTGATGGCGAGATCGTAAACGAGTTGGAGTTCGTTCACTTTATCTCGCAGTTAAGTTCAGTTAGGTCTTCAACCTGAGCGTCACGCCAACCACTGCCCGCTAAATACTCAGGCAACCCGTTGCTGTCGCAAGGGCCGTCCTTCCAACTTTTAAAAACCTGCAAGATGAGGACAGGCTTTCCAAATAAACCTTCTTTACCAACGCGGTATCTGGTTTTCATCTCTTGTACTTCCTTTCCGGCCTAGCCTTGTTCTTCCCGTTCCCAAAGTGAAATACCGGCAGCGCCGGCCCTGTTCTCTGCTCCCATCCACCGATGTAAACGCCCTGCATCTCCTTGAGGTAGTGCCTCAGATTGCGGGTTGAGATGCCTGTGGTCTCGGCAAGGTCGTGGATCGTTGCCGGCCCAAGTTTCAAATCCCTCTTGATGAGTTCGGGTATGGGTTGCTCACTCCTCGGTCTCACCAATCCACCTCCAGAGTGTGATGCGGCGGGTGCCTGTGGAAGCGCGGTCGCCGCAGCGTTCAACCATGCCTCGGCGTTCGAGTCGCAGGAGGATCGTGAACACCCCTTCAACCTGCAGGTGTCGCCGCCGTGCCAGTTCAGGTGGCGTCATTTCTTCCCCGTTGAACGCCTTCTTCCACGCAGCGTCAGCGCTCTTGCGGGTGTTGTTGCCGCCGCGCCGTTCGCCCTGGATGCCAAGGGTGCGGCTGGTTGATGCTGCCTTCAGTTGTCCGTACAGGCTGGTGTCAACTCGGGGTTGTGCTCTCCCCTGGGCGGCGTTAAGTTGTGACAGTAGGTTCATGCCTGCACCTTTAGCAACTCTTTGGCAAATTGCTTGAACACTGCAGCTAACTCCTCACGCTCTACGTGATTCATGCACCCAAAGTCGTGCCACTTCTTTCCCTCAGCAACCTGGAACTGCACATGGCGCTGGCCGTGATTTCCGAAAACCTCTTCAACCTTAATCTTCATGTTTTCTCCCTAAGAAAATCCCACGACGCCGACAGGGTTGAGGCCACATGGCTGTTTCCCGCAGCATGTCGCGCTCCTTGTCGTTGTCGACGTCGTGGAACTCGTTGTTAGGCTGCTTTGGTTTTTGGGCCAATACCTTGTGGGGCATAAGGTACGGTCCAGATCGTCTGCCCCAAGTGCTCCCCGGTTTTATTGAGTGGGCGCAAGGGTTCAAACCCTTGTTGTCCCGGCTTCGCTGACCAAGGCTTCGCAATCGTGAAGTCCTCGTAAATCTGGTCAAGGCCGATACGCTTCACGTAGTCGCGTGCAAGCTGGTAGGTGTCGAAGTTCTGGCTGGCGCGGAACTCGTCCTTCTCTCCGCGAAATTCTGTCACCTTCGCCTGCTTCCAGTACATCCCGGCGAAGCCCTGAATCTCGATGGTGAATTTGCTGACGTCGGTGTTGAATGAAATTCTGAACGCTCTGGTCATTGGTCTTTCTCCTTTTTGATAAGTGTAACTTCGTTGGAAACCTCATTAAACTTCGGATCATTCGTCGCCGCCTTCTGTGGCCCTGCGATGAGCCACATAAAGGGCGTGGTGCCTGCCGGGAGGGCGCAGGCGAAGGGTTTATGGTTTGGGTTCATGGTGTTATCCCCAAAGCCTTACAAAGTTCCGCCGCTTTACGTCTTTCTCCTTCAGCCAGTGCCATGTTAATGAATCTATACGCCTTCTCATTCACTTCGTCGTGGGCAGCAAAGTCCAGTGCCCCGTCACAGTTGTGCGTAATCTCATAGATACCGTTTTCACAAGGCTTAACTCTAAAAAATGGTTTATAAAGACTCATCTCAACCTCCAAATATCATTGTCCGCAGATCACCGACATTCCGGATGACCTGATTAACGACTTCGTCTTTCTTCAAAAGATTCTCGAACGACCTTGCCTGCAGTGTCCCCGCTGCGATTGCCATATAAACCTGCACGGGTTTGGTTTGGCCCATGCGGGCGAGCCTTGCGTTTGCCTGGTGGAAATCTCTGGGGGAGGTACAAGGTTCGACGTACATTACGTGGTTGCATACCGTCTGAAGTTGGTCCAAGCCGTAGCCTGCTGATTTCACCTGAGCAATAAAGATACGACACTTCGGGTCTTTGATGAACCTCTCTATGTTCTTCTCTTTTTGCTTTGCTGTCACCTCGGAATTTACAGTGACAGGGCTATACTTCTTCAGCTTATCTGCAAGCAGTGCCACCGTCAGCCGATAGTGGGCAAAGATGACGAGTTTGCCGTCGCCAAGTTCGTTCAGCTTTTCCTTGACGAGTTCAACGGTTGAAGATTCCAGACTGGCGTCTCCCGCAAAATGGCCCCAGTTGATGATGATCTGCCCCAGCGCATGCACCAGCTTCGTCGCCTGTGTCGCGTCGATCTTCCCCCCGTCAGGCAGCTTCAGCAACTCTTCCTCAGCCAGCTTTCGGTATAGCCTCAGATGCTTCGGGTCGAGATCGTAATTGACCGGGATGTAGCTGATCTCAGGCATCTGATCGTACACGTCGGCAAGGAGAACACGCTTCGCGTTGACCTGCATGTTATCCCGCAGGAGGTCCAGCTTCTCCCATGAAGTGTAATTGCCGAAGAAGTCCTTCTCGCCGCCGTGGATTCTGAGGAACTGGGTTTTGTTTCGGTATAGCCCAGGAGCGACCAACTTGAGCAGCCCATAGGCATCCTCCGGATCGTTCATCGGCGTACCCGTCAGCATCAGGCGAGGATGTCCAAGGCAGAAGTCGTAAATCTTTTCGTGGTTGTCCGTGTTGATGTTGCTGATGATTGTTGCTTCATCCACGATGACGAGGTAATCCTTGTCAGAGAAGAACTCGGAGAACCGCTGATACTCCTTCTTGAAAATCTGGACTCCAACGAGAACGAAATCAGCCTCAAGATTCATGGCTGCCCGCTCGGTTGGCGTGCCTGCATACTTCACCACGCTTGGCTGAGGCTTGATCGACTTCAGCCACGACTCCCACTGCTTGAGCAGGATCGGCGGCATGATGATGATGGTTCGACGTCCATAGTAGATTTTCTGGAAGAGGGCGGACACCGTAGAGGTACAGCTCTTGCCTGTGCCCATGTCAAGGTAATATCCCCCTTCGTCCAAAGGCCCCAAATCATTCACCACCTCGACCTGAAAGGGCTTCAGGTCGAAGGGGAGGGTGTAGTGGGAGAGGGCGATTTCAACTGGGGTCATTACCTATTGCCTCATCAATCGCCGCCAACGGATCGTCATGCCACCCAGAATAAACTGTATTCTGATCCGCAACGCGATACCTCTTCCTGAACTTGGTAACTGCAACACCACGCTCAATCAACCAGAGCAGGCGGCGCTCTTGCATCTTGAGTTCAGTAATTTTATTGTCAGTCATCTCAACCTCCAAACCTAACAGACACCACGTTCCCCTCAAACTTAACCAGGTTTGACATCCGCACCGAAGCCTCATTCGCCCGTTCCAGCACAGTGGCAACCCAAGCGGAGCCACCACCTGCTTTGTAGCAGGCCCATCCAGTGTGGTCTTCCTTGGCAAACCACGCGGCGAACTTGGCGGGGTGCTCGCTGAGTTTGTGGTACAGGGTGTCGTACATATTGACGTCGTCGACGAGAGCACCGCACATGGCTGGCGTTGCCAAGTGATAGAGATACCAGTCCTTGCCAGCGCCGGGGAGTTTGTCGATTCCTGGGTACGTGAGCCACCTCAGATTCCAGACAGCCGCGCCGCGCTCGACCATATCGAGGCACTTGATGCTGTCGAATTCGAGGTTAGTGAAATACGCCTCGCGGGGGAGGGGGGAGTAGGTACAGTGTTGCATTATGTGAGTCCTTTGGCTTTGTTTCTAAGGGTGCGGGCTGTCTCAATGAGTTCTGACAAGGTGCTTACTGCGTCGTCGCCTGACATGCCTCCGTCCATTTCCTGATCAGTTGTCATTCGTGCCACAAGTTCGGCGAAGGCGCTGAGGTCTGGTGCGGCGGCGATCAGCTTGGCGTTGGCCCGTGTTTCTTCCGCTCCGTGCGAGGGGCCCCCTTCATATACAGGGGTTAAAACATTAGCGACTTTATATCGCCCTCCAAGGACCGTGCCTCTGATCCTGATGTATGGCCGGTCACATTCTTCGGGTAGTGCCTTCCAAGGTCCCGGGGTATGTTCAGTGCTCATGTCAAACTCCTTTATGGAAGGTACGTCAGTTCAGGGTGCCCAGTAAAAACAACGAGAGCCCGGTAGTCGTTAAGCTGTGGCTTAACGAACAAGTCTTCGTGCAGCCCGTCCTTCTTGTCCGCAGCAAACACTTCTTCCCGTGCAGCCTTGACTGCCTTGGAACCCGACTCTGAATCGACGTAAGCGATGTAAGGTTCTCCACCCATGTCTTCGTGACGTAGGAGTACGACGGTGTATTTAGGCATTTGATTTCTCCTTTATCTTGTTAATCGCCCCAAGGAGGGTAGACCGCGCTGGAGTGTAATCACATCGGCGAATCTCCTCGGCTGCGGTCTTTACGGTGGAAAGCAATTCGTCACGTTGCTGCCGCAACTCTACGATCTCGTCAAAACAGGCAAGAACCATCTTGTCCCCCACCAGTTGCCGCCACGGTTCTCCATGCCGAAGACACTCCGATTGGCCTGTAGAGAGGTCATAGATCAGGGTGTACTTGCCGTCGCACAGGTCTATACGGGTAGGGTAGTCAGCCATGAACCTTCTCCTTCAAAATTTTCTCAACCCGCATTTTCTTCGTTTCCAGTTTCTCATTATAGGAGAACTGGGAATTGACCTTGGCTTTCACCTTGTGTGCGAAGGGGTCGTAGTCGAGTTTGACGTACTCGAAGTTGTAGCGGATGTTCTGGTGGAAATACTGGCCGGCAGATTCAGCCGCGACGAGGTTGGCATAGACCTTGAAGTCCGCCTCCTTGTAGGCATAGACGCCGCCGTGATTGAACTCGACGTAGAGGACCTTGTTAGCCCAGCCGACGCGGTTGATGTTCGAGGATGAAATGTAGGAATGGATCATGATGTACTCCTTTATTTGAAATTGTGTCAAAGCTAGGTGCCCATGTAAGCACGGATTACTTCTGCTGCGACTTGCGGGACGATGGCGTTACCCGCTCCCCGGAGGAGGCCCATGTGATTGGGAACCCCATTAGCCAGAGGCTGAATCTCGGGTTCAGGCGAGATGGCGCGGATTTTTCCATCGAGGCAGGTAATTCCGACCGCACTTTTCCAGAAGTTATGTCCGTCTTCGCAACCTGGTATATCTCTACACACTGAGGTTGCACCTGTTCCCGTAGATTCGCGGGAAATGTCCTCCCCTTCCTTGCAACTGACGCCTGACGGTACAACGCCGACATTGAGCGAAGAGCCATATGATCCATCGTGTTCGGGGTTGCCCAGGGGTGTAGATTGAATACCTGCCTCGGCAGTTGATCGACCCGGTTTCGTTTTGACCCATCCTGGTTGATCGACTTGGTGCTCATGCCTTTGGTGTCCTTCCAGTCGCGGGCGCTGGGCGTCACCCACGAAAAAAATTCTTTCCCGTTTGTGGAATGCGCCGACGCTGCAAGCTGGAAGTACGACCATCCCTGCGGCGTAACCTTCTGCTTCCAGGTCAGCCCGTAAATCATCGAACCATCCGTGTCCAATTGCTGTTGCAACCTGCTCTCCAAAAAGTGTTGGAGGCTGGCACTCGCGGATGAGATTGAAAAAGGTCGGCCACAAATGTCGTTCATCTTCCTGTCCAAGTTGTTTTCCTGCGGTTGAAAAAGGTTGGCATGGCGGGCTGCCTGTCCAAACGGAACGGGTTGTCGGCCAGCCTGCGAGTTCAAGGGCGAGGCTCCAGCCACCTATGCCTGCAAAGAAGTGGCATTGGGTGTAGCCCTTGAGGTCTTTGGGGTCGACGTCGCGGATGTCCCGGTCGTCGACGTCGCCTTCAGGTATTAGCCCGTCTTCGATCAAGTTCCTCAACCACGCCGCAGCGAAGGGGTCGAACTCTGAGTAGTAGTTCAAGTCGTTCCTCTTTTATAAAAGTGACAAACCTCCGAAACCGCGCCGCCCCGCACCTCGCCCTCGACAATGAAGGCGTACTTGAAACAGTGCTTACAGTAGGCGGACTCGCGGTCATCCTTCCTGCGAAATTTCGTGAGTTTGTGGCCGAGGAGTCGGGCGTGATTTCTCGCCTTCTTCCTCGTGGTTTCAGGCTGGTTCATTCTGGTGGAGGGTGATGGTGCAGGGGACTGCCTTGCAGTTCTTGGCCTCGCCGTCAATATAGTCGGGCGATACCGTGACGACTTCACCGAACTCACTGACGTAGGCTACGCCTCGAATGGACCGCTCCGCAGGCTTATCCTCCACTTCCCGATACAGGATCAGGTCGAGCACGCAAGGGGCGCTAGTTGAAGGGTCAAACCTGCCAACCATATCGTGCATCCGAACTGCGCCGCCCTCACTTGGGTCGATGGAAGCGAGGCGGGATTCGTAGTGCGCCTTTGGCCCGAGGTCGACGATCTCGATGTCACGCGGGGTTCCTCCTGGGTAGTCCTCGGCGACGCGGAAGGTGAGTTTCCATCCGTGACTGACGTCATCGTCGAAAACAACAGGGGAATAGGGCTTGAATTCATATTTCATGATGATTGTTCCTTTATGTGAGAAGTGACAATTTTACGCTTGGTTTTCCGCATCTTCAAGGGCTGCCTCAAGTTCCTCAACCCTGTTCTTGAGGTAGTCGATCTCCTCGGAGAGTTCATCGACCTTGGCTTCGAGGTTTTCGATGTACTTGTCTTTGGTTTCGATGTACTTGTCTTTGGTTTCGATGTCGGATTCGAGGTCGTCAATCCGCCCCTCCACATCCCCGGCAGACTCCCCAAGTTCTCGCCACTCCTCCAACTCTTCGATGGCTTCAACGATGAGGTCAAAGTTGATTTCGCTTGGGGTGTACTTGATTTGTTCAGCCAGGCTGGCGTTGGTTCCTAGTGTCATTTTGGATTTCCTTTCTCACGTTCGGCAAGCATGGCGTCGGCCATTAGGTAAGCAAATTTGGCTATATTTTCTGGGCTGCAATCGTCTGGGGAGTACCCTTCGTCAAACACCTTCCAGCCAAGGGGCATGGACTTCGCCGCGAAGAAATCGCGCATGGTGATGCCGTGGTGCCTTGGTTCCGTAATATCCGTGACGACAAACCCTGCCCCTGGGTCGTGTATTGGGCGGGACTTCCTTACTATTCCCGCTGGAAACGCCGGCCCACCAGTAACTTTGCTCATTTTGTATCTGCCTCCAAAAATACGTAGCCATAGTTTCGCCAATCAAGGTTGTTTTCGGCAGCGTCTTTCTTCGCTACCTCAATAGCCTCGGTGCCTGCTTCCTCATAGGTCTGCCCTGCAGCGCAGGGGATAGGGGAGTTAAACCCCTTCTCGCGCCAGAGCAGGACGATGTGTTTGGTCATTTTGAATTTCCTTTCTCACGTTCGGCGAGCATGGCGTCGGCCATTTCGTAAGCGCTTGCTGCCAAATCCTCCCATGCGGTTTTGTGGGTCGCTCGAAGTGGGACTAAATAACACATTGCTTTTGCTGCTAGGTAGTCTCTAAGCGACATCCCGTCATCTTTACGCACCCTGCCAGCCCCAATAATTATCGGAAAAGCAGGCCCACCTGTATTGTTACTCATTTTGGTTCCTCATACTGTGAGATGTGTTCCCTGACTTGGTCTACAAGCCCCTGGAATTTCTGTTGGGTTACGTCTGATTTTCGCCACTGACTTTTATAATCGCTGTCCGCTTGAGACCAATATGTTTGCCCAAGCTGCCACGCTTTTCGCATGGCGATGCTGACGTAATCTTGAAGGTCTTCGTGCATCTCAATCTCCTTACCGTGAAACTTCAATCTCAGCATCGGGATTAGCGATGCAGGCTTCGAGCACTTCAATGCAGAAGGGCGCGAAATTTTCATACAAACCCCACCCATTCTCCGCGTCAAACTTCTTGTAGTAGGAGGGGTCGCTGACGAGTTTGCACATCCCTGCCCTAAGCACAGGAATGACATCGGCAGCCGTGTGGAAATCGTTCTCGTCGGGGCGCCATAGGCAGCCGTAAATTCCTGCCGCATCGGCCATACGGGTCAGGTTGTGCGTGATGTTGGCGTCGAAGATGATTTCTTCATCGCGTTTGAGGTAGAAGTCGAGGCTCATTGTTGACCTCCAAAAATTTTCTTGCAGTGGTAATCAAACACGGACTTCATTTCCTGCTCGGCGTACTCGCCGCCGATGAAGCCCCAACAAGCGTCCTCCTCTGTTTGCACCCATTCGTCGCCTTCCTTGGTGAAGGTTTCGACCACGATGCCGTAGCAGTCCCCGTTGCACCACTTCACGTACTCGTCGAGGCAGGACTGGGCGTACTTGTCGGCGGCGTTCTGGAGATCAAGGAGGGACGGCGCCGGGAAGTTGGCGTCGATATAACTCTGGGCATCCGACCACTTCGGCGTATCGAAAACCATCTCGCCGTTGTGGGTGACAACGGCGTGCCAGGGGTCGCTGACGCTGCCACACGCACACTTCCATTCCACCTTGACGCCGGCAGGCCACGTCGTTGCCTTGATGTTGTCGAGGTCACACTGGGTTGGAATCCAGACTGCATTCGCATCTTCAATGGTCGTGGTGTAGGCTTGGGTAGTACCGGGGCCGTGGACGCTGTCGTGCCAGCGGCACGGCACGGCAAGGTAGGTGCCGATTTTGCCCTCACTCTGGAGTTTGTCCCATGCGTCGTCCTGCGCTACTTCCCAGATCGCTTCGAGCCACCCCGGGATCGCAGTTCCGTACTTGCCCCAGTCGATCTGGTCAATGCAGGCTTCCATGAACGCCATATCAGCCTTGTCTTCATCACCGACACGCTCGAAATTTTCCTCACAGTAATCAAGGAAATCGTTGTCGGTTATGAGTCGCTGCTTGAGTAGGTTCACGGCACCTTCGTAAACGCCGTCACACTCTAGGTCCCGAAAAATTTCGCCTCGGTAGCTTGAGGATTCAAGACCAAGGTGAGCGTACCAATCGCTGCGCCGATCGTCGTCCGTGATGAACTCGCCCATACCGTCGTTCGAGGTCATGGGGTTTTCGCAGCCGCTGTCCGAGACGAGATACCCGATGATCGCCTTGTCACCGACGACTTCGATGTGCTGGTCCATCCAGTCAGCGACAGGGAAGCTGAGTTCGAAATCGCCGACGGCTTCCACTTGGGCGGATGAGACGGTGCGGGTGTATGTTTTAGTCTGAATTCTCATGATCGTTCCTTGTTTGAAATAATGTCTAAACCTCGGCAAAAGCCGCCTCGTGACAAGCGAAGCAAAGCCCGTAGTCATAGACCTCGTGCTTGCCACACTCGCTGCAGTTGGGGTTGGTCTCTGTGATGGAAGCGTCACAGCAATCGGAAACCAGGGTGTAGTTGTGGTCGTAGCCTATAGTGCCCCAGAATTCGTACTTCCCGATGCCGTGATCGACTACATGCGCCGTGCATTCTTGGCCGCAGTCTTCGCAATAGACTGTGCCAAGGTCTTCAGGGTTTGGTCTCATCATAGTTCTCCAGCCAGTAAAGAATCCTGCGATAGCAGGGGCCATAGATGTTCCATTCGTGATTGCCGCCATCGAGGCACAGCCCATCGCTTTGCCCCTCAACCAGGGTGCTCAGATAGTACCGAGACACAAACTGCCCGCAATCCGTAATCTCATACCGGGTATCGTAGAACTCGACAAGTGGGCTGTCGGTGTTGACTAGGCAGTCGTTGAGTCCGTACTTGTCACCCAGTTCGACAATGCGGACGGCCCATGTGATGTGGGTGATTTTGTCGTGGAAGAGTTTGAGTTTCATTGTTGATCCTTATTTAAAGTTCCGTCAGAAACGTACTTCCTCTTGGACAACGCCACCTTCGCCAAGTCTTTGGACAAGGTTTCAACCTGCTTTTCCAGGGTGTCGATGCGGAGGAGGGCGTTGATGAGGGCTGCAATGAGTTCATGCTGGTCTTCCCCTTTACAGAAAACCAAGGCGTGTACGGCTTCCTCAGCCGTACCGAAACGGAATCTATTTAAACTCATGCCTCCCCCCAAACCCAGTGATCTTCAGGCAGGTCGCGGACCATTTTGGATATGACGTAGTCAATTGCGATACTTTGACCCGATGTAGTGCGACCCCAGATGCGAAGGTTGCAGAACTCGAATACGATTTCGCCTCGGGCTTGGAGTTCATTCATGAAGTAGCCCTCATTCAGAACCCAGTGTTCTAGTGCCTCGTTGTAATCGAAGTCGATGTCGTTTTCTTCTACGAACTCTTGAAGCCCTTCAGACTTGATGTCCTCGATCATAGCCTCACGCAGGTCTTCAACGGGTTCTTCGTCCCGGCACTCGAAGCCTCGGCCAATTAGATACTCAACAACCTCGTCCCGATCAAGGTGATAAACGTAGTAATCAACCGCAGTCTCGTAGTCCGGAACTTGGAACCAATTGATAGCCTCGTCATAATCGAAGTCAAAAATGCGAGAGCACTCTTCAAGGTTTTGTCCCACACCGTACATGAGGCTGGAAACGCAGGGGCCGATGTGGCGTCGGACGTAAGCGTCGCAGACGCGCTGGAAGCTGGATTCGTCAGCAATGATTTCTTGTTTGGTCATGATTTGGTCCTTTGTAAATTAGAGATTACTTATATAGCAACAGCCGCCTTCAACAACTTCCCGGAGACACGGCAAAACACCGTGAGTTTACCCTGAGATTCGACGTACTGGTGCTTCTGGATTCCCTCGACCGTCTGCACGTAGTATTGCCCGGACTCAGGCAGCAGGGCAAGGAATGAACCTGGCGCTCGGGCGTTGTTGTGGGCTTGCTTGACGGCTTTGATGGTGAGGGCAAGAGATGGGTTGAGTTTGATTTGGGTAGTTGTCATCATTCAAACCAGCGAGAGTTTTCATAATCAACCTCCCCTGTGACCAAGATCGGATCAACAAGGCTGTGAGGCAGGTAATCCTGCATTTCCGTCTGCACTGGGTCAAGGTCGTTGATGTGCTCGTCAATCTTGTTGAGGGCGTCGTCGTGGTTTTCGGCCTCGACTTCGTAGGTTTCCCGGTATTCCCGGAATACGTGGACGCGGAATTTCATTTGAGTTCCTCCTGTTATCCTGCACACGGGCCTTGCGGCTGGAGCGGAACTTCTCTCATGTCGTACTGCTCTACCTGCCCAGCGAACTCGTCCTCGGTGTAATCGAAGGCGAACTCGCGGTTTGTGCCTGCCTCGGCCATACGGCGGCAGGTTTGATAGTCAAGTCCTTCAATGACCGAGTAGCAATTCCGGAGTTTCGACCCAAGGCCGTAGGTGATATAGAGTTTCATTTCATTCCCCGATTTCAACAGCAGTGAGTTGGTGTCTGTACATCTTGACA
>Ga0116155_10001825_pt1 | contig 15024 bp, 12 predicted proteins | sample AD_UKC032_MetaG_FD_89890 | JGI IMG/M metagenome (GOLD analysis project Ga0116155, IMG submission 89890) | Active sludge microbial communities of municipal wastewater-treating anaerobic digesters from USA - AD_UKC032_MetaG | ecosystem: Engineered > Bioreactor > Anaerobic > Digestate | place: USA...
CAAATTCAGTCCTGCACTTGCTTGCAATTGCTAATGAGGCTGAAATTGATCTTACGCTTGATGATTTTTCTGAATTAGCTCAAAAAATCCCGCAGATTATGAAGCTTGACCCGTCAAGCCACCTTACAATGACTGATCTCGATAATGCGGGGGGAATTCCCGCCGCTATAAAGAATTTATATGACGCAAATATAGGGGTTTCGCAAACAAAAGGCGTTTCCGGAATGAAGCTTTCTGAAATTGCAGAAGCCGCATGGGTTGATACAGATGTTATCAAGCCTGTAGATAATCCGGTTGCCGAAAAAGCAGGACTTGCGGTTCTTTTTGGAAATATTGCTCCTGAAGGGGCGGTAATAAAAACATCTGGCGTTGATCCAGACTGTTATACCTTTGAAGGAACAGCCAAAATATTCAAACGGGAAGAAGACGCCATGGAAGCCGTAAGTTCCGGTGAAATTAAAGCCGGAGATGTTGTTGTTATAAAGAATGAAGGACCTAAAGGCGGTCCGGGAATGCGGGAAATGCTTGCGGTTACTTCTTCTATTGTCGGGAAAGGGCTTGGTAAAGAAGTCGCTTTAATTACTGACGGAAGGTTTTCAGGCGGCACAAGAGGTTTATGCATAGGTCATATTTCTCCTGAAGCTGTTGTCGGCGGAGTGATCGGGCTTCTTAAAGACGGCGACATCATTAAAATTGACATAAACAACTCAGCTCTTAATGTTGAGCTTACTCAAGATGAACTTGACAGAAGAAAACTGGAATTTAAGCCTGATGAGCCTAAAATAACCAAGGGGTATCTTGCCAGATACGCTAAGACAGTCGGCTCCGCCAGCAGAGGAGCGGTAAGTTCTTAAATTTTATAGATTAGATATATAGACCGATAATATTTTTTATGTAATTTTTTAATTAACTGCTTAACGCCACTAAAAGTGTCATGCTGAACTTGTTTGCGAAATGCGGACAGCCCCGACTGCTTCGCAACAGCATCTTTCCAGCATACAATAGAATACTTACAGTTTGTTCATTTTCTTTTCTTTTTTGAAAAAAAGTAAAGAACCCGCAAAGCGGGACACTTGGGACAAAATCCAAGTAACATTTCCCTGTGAATGCGCCTTAGGCGCCCAAAAGAAAAGAAAAAACTAACATGTCAAACTGTCATATCGGTCAGGGGCAAGCCCCCGAACCCCCTTGCTTACAAATGTCCGCTTTTTGTATTTTCTTGGCTTTTTTACATAAAAAATATTATCGGTCATAATTTATCTTTGAAAATTTTTACCTAAATTAAAATTCCTGTTCAATATTTTCGTCTAATTCTTCCGCATCATTTTGCTTCAGGAATTCTTCTTTTTTGTCCATTATGTCTTCTCGTCTGTCCCGACGGTCTTCAATGCGGTCAAAATGATCTTCTCGTTTGTCCATTATATCTTCTTGTCTGTCCCGACGATCTTCTATGCGGTCAAAATGGTCTTCAATTTTATCCCATTTTCCGTCGTCATGTTTTTTGTCATAGATATCTTCAAGTTTATCCATTCTGTCTTCTCGTCTGTCCCGACGGTCTTCAATACGGTCAAAATGATCTTCTCTTTTGTCCATTTTGTTTTCTTTTCTGTCAAAACGGTCTTCTCTTTTATCCCATTTCGGAACAGCCGGACCAGGCAACGGTTGTATTTTTGGACGATTTGGATTGTTTTCATTCATATAGGGAGGCTTAAAGCCTTGTGAATTGTGGGGGTTTGGCTGATTGCCCATATTTCTGTTTTCATTCATATACGGAGGCTTAACCCCTGATGGATTCTGGGGTTTTGGCTGATTGCCGTATTTTTTGTTTTTATTTTCGTATGGAGATTTTTGAGGGTCTTTGTAATAGTCCGCAGGATTTCTTTTTTTATCTTCATAAGGGGATTTTTGGGGGTCTTTTTTATAATAATCCGCAGGACTTTTTTTATACGGTTCTTCTTTTTCTGGTTGCGCTTTTACAGCATCAGAAAATATGCATGAAAACATAATAGAAGTTGACAATAAACTCATTAAAAATAATTTTCTATTCATAAAATAAATCTCCTTTAAAATTTGCGATGTTTTATTTTTTTATTTAAAATTAATATTATTTTATTATATCTTTTTTAATAAATTATTAGAACTTGCCATCATAAAATTACTTATGTAATGCTATACTAAACGATAAAAATAATTAACATGAATTTCTTGCGGGTAATGAGGAAAACTCGTTAAATGTAAATATATTAATGATTTTTATTATATATACAAGAAACGAAATTTTTAAAAGAATGTTCATATAAAAATATTTATTTTAAATAAAATCAGGAAAAAATTATGACAACTAAAATAAAATATGAAACTGTAATTGGTCTTGAGGTACATGCTCAGGTAAAAACAAAATCTAAAATTTTCTGCAACAGCGCTACAGAATTTGGACAGGAACATAATTCGCAGGTTTGCCCGGTATGCTTGGGATATCCTGGTACGCTTCCGGTTTTAAACAGAAAAGTAGTGGAATATGCAATTCTTGCAGGGCTTGCATTAAACTGCGAGATCGCAAAACACTCAAAATTTGACAGAAAGCATTATTTTTACCCTGATTTACCTAAAAATATTCAGATTTCACAATATGACATGCCAATCTGTAAAAATGGGCATATTATGATTAACGGCAAAAAGATCAGAATTAACAGGATTCACATGGAAGAAGACGCTGGAAAACTCGTGCATGCTGGATCAGCAGGAATATCAGGAGCTTCATACAGCCTTGTTGACTATAACAGAACAGGCGTACCCCTTCTTGAAATTGTCAGTGAAGCTGATATTTCTTCACCTGAAGAAGCCAGGTTTTATGTTGAAAAATTAAGAAATATAGTGAAATATCTTGACGTATGCGACGGCAACCTTGAGGAAGGCAGTCTTCGATGCGATGCAAACGTTAGTATAAGACCGTTTGGACAAAAAGAATTGGGAACAAAGGTTGAAATCAAAAATCTTAACAGCTTTAAAGCCCTTCAACGTTCACTTGAATATGAAGTTGACAGACAAATTTATGAAATAGAGAACGGCGGTAAGATTATACAGGAAACCCGTTTATGGAAAGACGATCAGGGCATAACGCTTTCTATGAGAACAAAGGAAGAATCCCATGATTACAGGTATTTCCCTGAACCTGACCTGCCAATTCTTGAAATTGACGCCGAATGGGTGCATAAAATCAGGGAAACCCTGCCTGAGCTTCCTGACGAAAAACGCCTTAGATATATTGAAAAAACAGGACTTTCCGAATATGACGCAAGCGTTATCGTTGATTCTATTGAAACAGCGAAGTTTTTTGACGACGCATTAAAATTAACAAATAACGCAAAATCAGCCGCAAATTGGCTTATGGGAGATATAACGGCTTATCTTAAGGAAAATAAGCTTAATTTAAATGACATAAAACTTACGCCGGAATCGCTTGTTGAAATGATTGATTTGATTGATAAAGGAACGATATCAAATGCAATTGCAAAAAAAATAATTGTTTCTCTTATGGAAAAAGGCGGTTCAGCCCAAAAAATAGTTGAGGAACAGGGCTTAACCGTTATTTCTGATGAAGGACAGATTCTTGAAGCTGTAAAAAAGGTAATCAAAGAAAATCCCGGCGAAGTTGAAAAATACAAATCAGGAAAAACACAGGTTATAGGCTTCTTTGTGGGACAAATTATGAAGGAAACCAAAGGCAAAGCAAATCCCGCCGTAATTAACAAGCTTTTTAAAGAAGAGATGGAAAAATAATTTTTATAAATCCTTCTTGAATATAATTTTCTTTTAAAATAAGATATAAAATAGTATATCCTATTTTAAAAATCATTGAGGACAAATTTATGAAAAAAATAATTGCTATAATAACATTTTTAATAATGCTATTAAATATACAGTCAGCAAAAGCATCTTCGTTTATTACAATGAATTTTGATGACGGAAGTTTTCCTGATCGAATAGATGCAAGTGTACCAGGGTATAATTACGAAGGATTTTACTGGTTGAATTTTGAAGAAGCTTATGACAATACAAAAAATGGCACTACAAGCAATCACGAAGCTGATTCACAACCTTATGCGTTAAAAAATATTGACGATAAAGTAAAATATTCAAGTATTTCTGCGCTTGATCCTAATGGAAGTTTTTATTTTGGCGGTTTTAATATCAGAACAATCTCAAGTAAAGATTTTGATGTAACAATTCTGGGATTGCTTGACGGACAAGAAGCGTATTCTTATGTTGAATCGTTAACAAAAGATTATAAGCTAATAAGCAATGCAAGTTACAATACATCTTTGATTGATTCATTGGTTATTTACTGGGGATATGATCAGGGCGGCATTAATATCGACGATTTTTCTTATATGCCTGATATAATCCAAAATGCGCCGTATCCTGTTCCTGAACCGGCAAGCGCAATTTATTTAACAACCGGTTTATTAGGTCTTTTGTTAAAAAGAAAAATTTAACATCCGCCAGGTAGACATATTTAAAGTTAATTGAAAATAAGTTTATTTTCTTTTATTCTTATATCAATGTTAAATGTAATTAATGGCTAAAATTATTTGAACGCAAGTCAAAAAATTTATATAGGTTTTTCTTTCTTTTTAATTGGATTAATTGGGATTATAAGCTTATTTTCATGCGGTAATATTCCTGTTAGTCATATTTTTTCTATTAAAAAACATTGTGGGGTTGTTTATAATCTTACATCTGAAGATATTTACGTTATTAGCGATAAATTTGTTATAAAAATTCCTTCAAAAACAAATTCAAAAGAAATGGGAATTTATGACGCAGATGGACTTGTTATTAATAAACCGATAATTTTCAATAATAAAACTTATAATAATAAAATTTTCAGATTTTGTGATTTAGGAAAAATAAAAATTAAGGAAAACAAAAATAAAGAAATTTATATTCAGCCTTTTGGAATGAGCTGGACGTGTAAATTAGCCGGAAAATTTGGCATGTACGATTCTATGGAAGAAGCTTTCAACAGAAATCCGCATATAAAAAGAGAGGAAGAAGAGTTAGCGCCGCATTGATTGCAACTAGGCATTTATTTATAATCCTATTGGCGAAAAATCAATATTTGGATAATACAAAATTCTTTCCTTAATGATATTTTTTTGTTCTTCAGAAAGAAGCTTTTCTCCTCTTCCAATCAAACCTTTATTAAATCGAATTTTGGATTGGATTGGATTGGATTGGATTGGATTGGATTGGATTGGATTGGATTGGATTGGATTGGATTGATAAGCTCTAAAAGTTTTAAAATTTCTGCATCTGTTTTTTGAATTTTATAAAAAGCGCATATTTTTTTTAAAGTATTTAATCCGTCAGTTACAAGTTCTTCATAAGTTAACCATAAAACTTCAATTTTATTATTAATTTTGTTTGCATAATACCAAGTTAAATAAAAAATAATATACCATTGAGTCGCCATATCAATCATCATTTTAAACTGTTGCTTTTCATCCCGGGCTTTAAATTCCGGCGGAATAAACGTCAACCAACTCCCGAAAGGATCGTGTTTTCCTGCGTTTATCGAATCAACATAGCTTAAAACAATATCATAAATATTTCTGGTTAAAATAATTGGTTTTAATTTGAATTTATTGTACATAAAAAGGTTATGATCGGAAGCTTTATAATGGTGATGCATAACATAATTTTTATTATACAAATCAATAAGAAAAGGATATAACATTGTCGGCTCTGTATTTTTCGCGGCGACATGAAACATAACTTCAGGATACTCTGTTAAAGTACATAACAGAAGCGTTAAATAAGATGAACCTGATTTAGGCATGGCGTTTACAATAAGTTGATGTCCTTGTTTTTCATTTTCAATAATTGAATCGGACAACGAATGTAAAAATTTTGTTGTTGGTCCATCTTTAGGCGCTTTTTTACTTATTTGATATTTTTTAATTTCCTCTATAACATCTTTGTTCATAAGAATGTTTCCTTTAAATTTATTATTGAATTTTTAAAATCTTTTTGAGGCTTCCAGTCTAACTCATTAATTAATAGGGCGCAATCGGCTTGAGTGTCAGGTATTTCACCCTGCCTTTTTTCTCCAAGTGATTCCCATTTTAGTTCTTTGTCTGAATAAGTTGTTATAATTTCAATTATTTCCTTGATTGAAAACGATTTACCTGAACCGACATTAAATAAATTAAAAGCATTTTGGCAGTTTAACGATAAAACGCACGCATTTATAAAATCAGAAATATGCAAATAATCACGCCTTGGCGTAGCGTCTTTTACGATGATTTCATTATTTTCTTTAAGTTGCCGGATTAATGAAGGAATTAAAAAATTTTCTTTCTGACCATCGCCATACAAATTAAACGGTCTGAGTATAACTGTTTTTACTCCAAAATTTTCCGAATAGAATCGGCAAAGTTCTTCTGCTAAATATTTTGAATGAGCATAAGGATTATTGGGGTTTACAGGATGTTTTTCATCTATAGGCAGATATTGAGGGATTCCATAAACATAAGCGCTTATATAAATCATTTTTGCTTGTGTTTTTCTGCAAAAATCAAGAACATTCTGGGTTCCAAGAATATTAACCTCGTAAAAATCTCGAGGATTTTCCCAGCTTTGAGGCACAAACGTTTTTCCCGCAAGATGAAAAACAGCGTCTATACCTTGCGAATGAAATTTATTAAAAGCATTTTTATCGCAAATATCATCTCCTAATGACTGAGAAAAAGCAAAAATCTCATGTCCTTGTTTTTCTAATTCAAAAACAAGGTGTTTCCCGATAAATCCGGCTGATCCTGTAACTAATATCTTCATTTTCCGATTATTTGAACCCTGTTAACGTAATTTTTTACTACAAACTCTCTGTCCTTAAGTTTATATGGATTGCTATCCTCTGTTAACCTCGGAATATAGCATTTTTTACACATTTCAAAATTTTTAAATCCATTTTCCTGCTTGTGAAGCTCTCTTATTTTTTGATATTTTTCATTATGCCATATTTCATAAATACTGCTTTCATTTGCGTTTCCAACAGTGTAAAAAGAATTTTCGTCATTTGAACAAGCGTTTACTGATCCGTCAGCGCAAACAACCATTCTCTGATAAAGTTGAGGACAGGAAAAATTTTCTATGTAATCAATATTTTCATCATTTTCGAGATAATCTATAAGCGGATTAAAAGCGATAAGGTCGACATAAGGCGCAAAAGTTTCATAAAACTCTTCATAGTTGTCTTTTATAGCAAGCCATATAGACTGAACTTTTATTACAGGTTTATTTGAATTATGTTTTTCCTTTATAGCTTTTATTTTTTTTATTTTTTCCAATGTTTCATTAAATTTTAACGGTCTTCTAATATTTTCATAGGTTTCATTTAGTCCGTCAACAGATATTGTTATCCAGTCAACTCCTGAAAACATAATCTTTTCAAAATATTCAGGCGTTAATTTGCTTGCATTAGTTAAAAAAGATATTTCTTTTATGCCTTTTTCCTTTGCATATTTGATACATTCACTAAATTTAGGGTGTAAAGTCGGTTCTCCTCTAAGGCTTAATCTTATTGCAGGAACTTTTTCCTTTATTTCATCAATTAATTTTTTGAACAATTCAAATTCCATGAATTCCGAATTAATTTTACTTTTAAATTCATCCGTTATCGTATAGCACATAGGACATTTAAGATTACAAACAGTAGATAATTCAAGATCAACAAGTAAAGGATAATCTTCTACCTGAAAGTTTTTAGGCAATTCAGACCAGTTTTTTCTGTAATTCTTATATTCTTCTTCCCAACCTTCTCCTCTGTATTTTTCAAACAGCTCTTCTCTTTCAGGAGTTTCCATTGAGTAATTTCCTTTGTTTATAGGAATATTATAATTTGTCATAATATTGTTTCTCCCAGAAATATTTCCTTATTATTTTCAAACAAATCTATCGCCAGCATATAATCATTGGGATTTCCTATATCAAGCCAGTAACCGTTGTGGTTTTTAGCGGAAGCAAAACTTCCCGTCCTGATAAAATCGTACATAATATTATCAAATCCGTAACTTTGATTATAAGGTATCAAATCAAGAACTTTTTTATTTAAAGCATATACTCCCATGCTTACAGTGTGCTTTATAAAAGGTTTTTCCTGAAAATGTATTATTTCATTATTTTCGTTTATTTCCAGAATCCCGTATTCTGATTTCAGGCTTTTGGCAAAAGTAGAAACAGTAAATGCATTTTGGTTTTTAGAATGATGTTCAAGAAAATCCGAATAATTTAAGTCTGTCAAAATATCGCCGTTCATAACAATAAAATTTTCAGGCAGATTATCTATAAGCTTAAGTGGACCCATTGTGCTGAGAGGCTTATTTTCAAGCGCGTAATCTATTTTAATGTTCCATTTTTCTCCGTTTCCGAAAAAAGCTTTTATAATATCAGCCTGATGATTAACAGCCATTGTGAGATAATCAAAACCGCAGTTGATAAGCTGTTTTACGATAACTTCCAAAACGGGATAATCTCCGATAGGCATTAGCGGTTTCGGCAAAACTACCGTGTATGGTCTTAACCTTGCGCCTTTTCCTCCGGCTAGAATAACAGCTCTTTTAGACATTGTATATGTTTTCCTTGTATTTTTTCATATTTTCCGGCATTGAAAACCAGTCGATAGTTTCCTTAAGCCCTTTTTCCAAGATATGTTCAGGATTAAAGTCCGTAAACTGTTTTATTTTTGTGTTATCACACCATAAACGCTCAACTTCGCTTTTTTCCGGTCGTATTCTTTGTTCGTCTTTTATTATTTCAACATCGGAATTCATGATTGATTTTATTAATTTAAACAAATCACCGATTGAAATTTCATAATTTGAACCTATATTTATAGTTTCACCGGCTGTTTTATCGGATTCCGCCAGCTTGACAAGTCCTGAGCATGTATCTTTTACATAATTAAAATCTCTTGTAGGTCTTGTATCGCCTAATTTAATTTCTTTTTTTCCTGCCATTGCCTGAATAATAATAGAAGGAATTACGGCTCTTGCTGATTGTCTTGGACCATAAGCATTAAAAGGTCTGGCGATACAGGCAGGCAAATCAAATGATCTGTAAAAACTTTCAACTATTGAATCAGCGCCGATTTTACTTGCGGAATAAGGGGATTGCGGTTGAATCGGGTGGTTTTCGTCAATAGGAATATATTTTGCCGTTCCATAAACTTCACTTGTTGAGGTATGAATAAGTTTTGAAACGTTATTTTCAAGCGCAGCCTGACATACGTTTAAAGTTCCTTTTATATTTGTGTCAATGTACATGTCAGGGGCGGTATAAGAAAACGGGATTGCTATTAACGCCGCCAGATGAAAAATAATATCCGTATTTTTGGTAATTTTTTTCATGAAATGGGGATCGCGAACATCGCCGCAAATAACTTCTATTTCGTTTAAACAGTTAATATTTTCCAGCCAACCCCAGTTGTTAAATGAATTATATAAAGCCAAAGCTTTTACATTAGCTCCTTTTTCGACAAGTATTTCTGTCAGATGCGAACCAATAAAACCATCTGCGCCGGTAATTAAAATATTTTTACCTTGAATATCCATAAAAAATTTCTTTTCTTTTTATAATAATTTAGATTATGTATTTTTGAATTATATAATAATTTCAAGCATAGGGCACCTGCAAAAAGTCAATTTTTTGAAATTTATGGCCGATAATATTTTTTATGTAAAAAACCAAGAAAAAATAAAAAAAACAAAAGCAAAAAACATGCATTTGAATACGAGGGGGTTCGGGGGCTTGCCCCTGACAGTCTTGTCCCCTTGTGGTTCAGTTTTTCTTTCTTTTGCTTCGTTTTCTTTCTTTTTGCGTTCAAAAAGAAAGAAAATGAAGAAACGGTAAGTATTTATTGCATGCTGGAAAGACCCTGAAACAAGTTCAGGGTGACGATTTTGGCGAAGTTAAGCAGTTAATTAAAAGATTACATAAAAAATATTATCGGTCATATTAACCATAACAAAGCGCTCGTATTATTATCAATTCGAATAAATTGTTTTTGAGTATAATATTAATTAAATATACTCAAAATAGCTTTAATGAAAAATGAAAAATGAAAATATTGTCGTTCGTGGAGCAAATCAACACAACCTTAAAAATGTAAACGTTGCAATCCCTAAAGATCAACTTGTAGTCTTTACGGGAGTAAGCGGTTCCGGAAAAAGCAGTCTTGCTTTTGACACTATATTTGCCGAAGGACAAAGAAGATATATAGAAAGTCTTAGCGCATACGCAAGACAGTTTCTCGGACAACTGGATAAGCCCGATGTGGAAAGCATTGAAGGTTTAAGTCCGGCAATTTCAATTGATCAAAAAGCGGGAACAAATAACCCAAGATCAACTGTAGGAACGGTTACAGAAATCTATGACCATTTAAGACTGCTCTATGCAAGGATAGGAACGCCGCATTGTCCTCAATGCGGAAGAGTTATAAAGCCTCAAACCCTTGACCAGATAGTAAACAGCATTTTAAATTTGCCTGAAGGAACTAAAATACAAATTTTATCCCCGCTTATAAGAGGCAGAAAAGGCGAATATTCGGGACTTTTCAGCGAACTGCGGCAGGAAGGCTTTATAAGAGTAAGGGTTGATAACAAAATTTATAATCTTGACGAAGATACAATAAAAATTGCAAAAACACAAAAACACAATATTGAAGTTATTTTAGACAGAATTATGGTAAAGGAATCGGTCAGATCAAGAATTGCAGAAAGCGTACAGGCGGCGTTAAAAAAATCTGAAGGACTTGTTTTAATTGATATTATTGGAGAAAAAGAAATAATTTTCTCTGAAAATTTATCCTGCGCTCATTGCGAACTAAGTTTTGATGAATTATCCCCAAGGATGTTCAGCTTTAACAGTCCTTTCGGCGCATGTCAAAATTGCAGCGGAATAGGAGCGCATCTTGAAATCAGCCCTGATCTTATAGTCCCTGATGAAAGAAAATCTCTCAAGCAGGGAGCGATTTACCCCTGGGCTAAAACCGGAAATCCTTATTATCAGGACATTTTAAAATCCGTTGCCGGTCATTACCTCATTGATATGGACATGCCTTACGAGAAACTTTCAGAAGAGCATAAAAACATAATTCTCTACGGCAGCAAGGGCGAAGGGCTTATGTTAAGCCATCAGGATTTCAAAAAAACATTCAGAAAATCTTATAGAGCTAAGTATGAAGGTATTATCCCCTATTTAAAAAGACGTTATGACGATTCATCGTCAGATAAAGTCAGAGAAGAAGTCGAAAAATACATGGATTTTACGGATTGCCCTGAATGTAAAGGCAAAAGACTTAAGCCGTTTTCTTTAGCGGTCAAAATTCAGGACAAATCCATTGCTGATGTTTGCGATATGCCTATAAATCAAGCTTATGATTACATTTCATCGTTGTTTTTATCGCTTTCAGAATATCAAATGTCGATAGTAAAACAACTTTTAAGCGAAATTAGAGAAAGATTAAGGTTCCTTCTGGATGTAGGCTTAAATTATCTTACGCTTGCAAGAAAAGCCGGAACTTTATCAGGCGGAGAAGCTCAAAGAATCAGGCTGGCAACGCAAATAGGCTCAGGGCTTGCCGGAGTGCTTTATGTGCTTGATGAACCAAGCATAGGACTCCATCAATTGAACAATCAACAGCTTTTAAACACTCTTTTAAAGCTTAGAAATCTGGGAAATACGCTTATAGTGGTTGAACATGACGAAGAAATCATCAGAAATGCGGACTGGGTAGTTGATATTGGACCCGGAGCAGGTTGTCATGGCGGAGAAATTGTCGCTCAGGGAACTCCTGAAGATATTGAGGAAGTCAAAAAATCACTTACAGGGCAGTATTTAAGAGGCGCAAAATCAATAAAAATTCCTAAAAAAAGAAGAGAAGGCTCGGGAAAAAAAATTGAGATTATAAATGCTCATAGAAACAATTTAAAGAATTTAAACGTTGAAATTCCGTTGGGCAAGTTTGTTTCAATAACAGGAGTAAGCGGATCAGGCAAATCATCCTTGATTTTTGACATATTACAGCCTTATCTAAAGCATCATCTGGGAAGAAACAACCCTAAACCGCAGGGAGTACGAGAAATAACAGGGCTTGAAAACGTCGACAAAATTATAGACATAGACCAATCGCCTATCGGCAGAACTCCGAGAAGCAATCCAGCCACATACACAGGGACTTTTGACCATATAAGACAGCTATTTGCCTTAACAAACGAAGCAAAACTACGAGGTTACGAGCAGGGACGGTTCAGCTTCAACGTAAAGGGCGGAAGATGCGAATCCTGTAAAGGAGATGGCATAATTAAAATTGAAATGAACTTCCTGCCGGATGTTTACGTTCCGTGCGAGGTCTGTAAAGGCGCAAGATACAACAGAGAAACCCTTGAAGTTAAGTATAAAGGCAAATCAATTTCCGATGTTCTGGAAATGACTGTGGAAGAGGGTTACGAGTTTTTCAAAAACATTCCTAAAATTGCATCAAGGTTAAAAACCTTGCATGAAGTCGGCTTGGACTACATAAAACTTGGTCAGAGCGCAACTACTCTTTCAGGGGGAGAAGCTCAAAGAGTAAAACTCGCTACTGAGCTTAATAAACGCAGTACAGGAAAAACCCTTTATCTTCTTGATGAGCCTTCTGTGGGTTTACATTGGCATGATCTTTCAAAACTTGTGGAAATTTTGGATAAACTGGCGGATTCAGGCAATACAATCGTGGTTATTGAGCATAATCTGGATATAATAAAAGTTTCCGACTGGGTAATAGATTTAGGACCCGAAGGCGGGGATTTAGGAGGAGAAATCGTTGTTCAGGGAACTCCTGAAATTGTTGCCAAAGCAGAAAATTCTTATACCGGCAAATATTTAAAAAAAGTTTTAAATCAAACAAGTAATATTTTTTGATAAATTATACCAATCCAAATAAGTTTTCGTTAATTTGTTAAAAAGCTGATATTTACAGCCCGCGCCGCCCTACGGGCGGCGCGGGCTGAGTAAAGGGTATGGCGGGTGTTTCGGCTTCGCCGAAACACCCGCCAATTAAGGATTTATAAAAACCCTCTTTTTTATTTAACAGTTTTTTAAATTGATTGGTATAGCTAACTCGAATTGCTAATTAGTCGAAACGCTGAAATAGATTGAAATTTTATTTTAATTTTTTATGCGGCTCGCAGGCAAAGCCTGCGAGCCGCATACCCTTAAAACGGCGTAGCGGCTGGCGAAGCCAGCCGCTACGCCAAATATAAAATTATTTATTTAGCAATTCAAGTTAGCTAAATTACAAATAAATGTTATCTGGAAAGACCCTGAAACAAGTTCAGGGTGACGTTTTCACTTGGTTTTTGCAAAACAGTATTGAAAGCCCCTGATCGTTTAGTATATTTGTTAACCGTTTTTTTAAATGTTATAATAAATCTGCGTAATTTTAAAAATTATATGCTGAGGCAATTATGTTTGGAGAAACAAAAAAAATGATATCAAAGCCCAAAAGCGCAAGAGATAGACTGGTTCTTGCTCTTGATGTTAATACAATGGAAGAGGCAAAGAAACTTGTTTATGAGCTGAAAGATTATGTCGGCGTGTTTAAAGTGGGTTTACAGCTGTATACAAGCGTCGGACCCGATATTATTAAAATGATTCAGGATGAAGGCAGAGAAATTTTCTTTGACGGAAAATTTCATGACATTCCAAATACAGTTGCTAAAGCCAGCGCAAATCTCATAAAACAAGGCGTAACTTTTTTTAATGTTCATATTACAGGGGGGTCAAAAATGATTTCCACCTGCCTTAAGCTTTCTAAAGAAACGGCTAAAAGCTTAAATTTGCCTAAGCCGACTGTTCTTGGCGTTACGATTTTAACCAGTTTCGGACAAAAAACCCTTACTGAAGAACTTTTAATAAATCGTAATATCGATGATTATGTTGGTCAGCTTGCTAAAATAGCAAAGTCTTCAGGGCTGGACGGAATTATTGCAAGCGCAACAGATGTGCCAAAAATAAAAAAAGCATGCGGAGAAGATTTTATAATTCTTTGTCCGGCAATAAGACCAACCTGGTCGGTAGTTAATGACCAAATAAGAGTTGTAACTCCTAAAGATGCGATTAAAGCTAAAGTTGATTTTCTTGTTGTGGGAAGACCAATAACTTCAGCCAAAGACAGAGTTTCTGCCGCTCAACTCGTTATTGACGAAATGGAAGAAGCTATTGAAGAAGTTGCTGTCTAACCGATTTGATCAAAATTATTCCCTAACTGGGGAGAAGGTTCACCTTTATTTAATCTTAAGTTTTTAAAAAATTGAGCGTCAAATATATTTGAAGTTAGGGACAAGTTTTGTTTTTTACCGGTTTCTATTGATGAATTTAATACTGTTTTATTTTTAAAAATATTATCTTTCCCGTTAAAATTAAAGACGGGGCTTTCTGAAACATTAAAAATCCCATTATTTTTATCAAGGATCTCGTTGGTTTTTAGCCCTTTATCCAAAAGTTCTTTTTCTTTATCAGTAAAAAAAAATGTTTTGTAGGCTTTTGAGAATAAATTTTCGTTAGCAGTTTTTTTCTGTTCCATAGTAATTAAATCCTTACTTATAATAAAAGTCATTAATCTGTTTACATTATTGCTAAATAGGCAAATTGGTCATCCTGAGCAAAGCGAAGGATCGCAACCAATTCTCAAAATCAGGAGATTCTTCGGATTATATTAAACGACTTTAGCTTTTACTCATGTATATTTAATTAATCGGAGAGTTTATTTTATTTATTTAGTTTTAATCAAAATTTAGAGAAAAATTGAAATAAAATTTTACAAATTAAGCGCATAATATACCAATCAATTTAAAAAATCGTTAAATAAAAAAGATGGTTTTTGTAAATCCTTAATTAACTCGAATTGCTAATTAGTCGAAACGCTGAAATAGATTGAAATTTTATTTTAATTTTTTATGCGGCTCGCAGGCTTTGCCTGCG
>Ga0116155_10001826_pt1 | contig 15019 bp, 12 predicted proteins | sample AD_UKC032_MetaG_FD_89890 | JGI IMG/M metagenome (GOLD analysis project Ga0116155, IMG submission 89890) | Active sludge microbial communities of municipal wastewater-treating anaerobic digesters from USA - AD_UKC032_MetaG | ecosystem: Engineered > Bioreactor > Anaerobic > Digestate | place: USA...
AAAGATAAAAATATGGAATGATGAATACAACAATCTGGAACATTGTTCCTTAAATGGAAAAACACCAAATGAAATGTTAAAAATACTAACTATCTAATGCGACAAATGTCTGTGTACAAAACAATTTCGGATGACATAATTTCAATTACGGGTTAAAATAAAGTCATGGAAGACAAAAAAATAATAGTGGGAATAAACGCTTCTTTTTTAAGGAAGCAAAATACTGGCATTGGGCAAGTCACAACCAACTTTCTACGAAAGTTGATAAACTCCAAATTCCAAATCTCAAATTCCAGGCATAATGAAATGGAATTTATTTTATATCTCGAAGAAGACTTGCCGAAAGGATTTAAACTGCCGAAATATTTCACCAAAAAAGTTTTTTTGCCGTTCTGGAAACGGGATGATCTGATCCGAAAAATCTGGTGGGAAAAGTGTTTGCTGCCAAAACGCGCCAAAAAAGACAATTGCGACGTATTTGTTAGCATGTATCAGTGCCCAACTATTTTTTCTAAGAGCGTAAAGCACCTGATGATCGTCCATGACATTATCCCGAAATTATTTCCGGAATATCTTAATAATTCCAGAAAAAAGCATTATTGGAAGCTGACGGAAAAAGGCATAAAAAAGGCTGATAGAATAGTGGCTGTTTCTAGGAGAACGGAAAAAGATTTAATCCAGCATCTTGGAATTTCTCCCATGAAAATCACGAATAGCTATATTGATATAGATGGGATATATAAAGAAGAAGTTAGTGAGGAAAAAAATAAAAAATTGCTTAAAAAGTATAAGTTGAAACCAGGATATATTCTGGCTGGCGGGGGATATGAAGTGCGGAAAAATGTCGAGGGGGCGATTCGAGCGTATAAGGAACTGGATTCCCGCCTGCCTACCGGACAGGCAGGCCTTCGCGGGAATGACAATCATTATAAAATGCCAAATTTAGTTATCTATGGAAAACTTTTGCCACGGCTTGCGCCGTTGGCGACGGATGCGGAAAAATTAGTGAAAGAACTAAATCTGACAAAGCAAGTGAAGCTTTTGGATATGGTCCCGCAGAAAGATATGCCGGCGCTGTTCAAAAATGCCATTATGTTTGTTTATCCTTCGCATTATGAAGGATTTGGCATGCCGATTTTGGAAGCCATGAATACGGGAACGCCTGTGATTACTTCGAAAGTTTCTTCTCTCCCGGAGGTAGGCGGCGACAGCGTCCTGTATTGCCATCACGATGACGTAGAAGACATTGCGATGGTGATGAAAAATGTTATGCTTAACAAAGATTTGCGCGAAACTCTTTCTGCGCGCGCCAAAGAAAGGGCCGGGCAATTTGACTGGAATAAATTTACGGAAAAAGTTTTGAATATAATTGAAAATTTGTGATAGAAAAAATCCAACAGTTTATTAATAATCTGAATAAAACAAAGCTTTATTTAATTCTGGCCAATATTTTGCTGGTGGCGGTTTTGATAATTCTCAATAATTTGAAAATAATTCCTCTCCGCTCTGGAGATTTTATTTTTTTCGTGGTTCTAACTTTAGCTTTTGCGCTTTTTCGTCCCGGATGGGCATTTTTGTTTTTTGTCGGCACTATCATGCTGGAAAATATAAATCTGGTACCGGTTAATTTTGGAATTGCAATCCGGCCGTATCAGCTGCTCGGGGCTTTAATACTACTGGCGGTCGCAATCAGGTTTTTCTCGAAAAAATTGTATTTCAAGCTTCCAAGGTTTGAATGGCAGGATTATACGCTACTGCTAGTGGTATTTTCCGGATTTCTAAGCATAACTGGCGCTTCGGACAAAATCACCAGTTTGAAACTAGCTATAATTTTCGCGACATTTTTCGCCTTATATTATCTGGTGCGAATCTATATTCAAAATAGCGAGGATCTTAAAAAAGTTATCCCGTTTTTTATAAGTTCGGGAATTGTGGTGATTTTTTATGGAATCTGGCAGAATTGGCGCTTCATGCACAATCTGGCTAATTTTGAAACGATGCCAGGAAGGCCGAATTCTGTTTTTGCGGAGGCGGATTGGCTGGGAATGTTTATTGTATTATTTATAAGTGTTATTTATGTTTTTATTTATACAATTTACAATTTACAATTTACAATTTACAATCAAAATTCCAATGACAAATTTCCGATGTCGGATCAATTTCAAAATCCAAATTTTAAAGTTGTTAATTACAAATTACTAGTTACAACATTATTCTTGTACTTTCTCCTTACACTTTCTCTTGCTCTTCTAGTTCTCACCGTTTCCCGCTCGTCCTGGCTTGGAGCATTCTTTTCCACAATTGTATTTTTATGGGCGGTTCTAACTAATTTAAAATTGAAAGATTGGCAGTGGAAGCAAGCGGCTAAAATAACGCTGGGAATTGTTGGATCGCTTGTGATAAGCGTTGCAATCGTTTATGCCTTCAATCTGACTAATTTCCAATTAGCCAACCGAGTTCAAAGTACCGGAACGGGACTGCAAAAAATAACGGTAAGCTGCAGCGTAATGGATTGTGATTGCATAAATCAGGGCTTGTTAAAACCGGATAGCGTAATAAATAGTTCTGATGAACTCGAGAGCTATGGATGCAGGCATATAAATCTGGAAGACATCGAAAATGAAAAATCTCAGGGAAAAAATGTGATGGAAATTTACCGACAAGATCCAAACATTCAGACTAGAAGCGAAATTTATAAAAAGTCATGGAACGAAATAAAAAACCACCCGCTGCTCGGAATCGGATGGGGAAGTATTAATAATGTTTTGGGCAAGGACGAACGGGGAACTGGTCTTAATTCTTCCAATATTTTTTTGGAAGTTTGGCTGGGTGCAGGAATCGTTGGATTTCTAGCTTTTCTGGTTTTCTGGTTTTATCTGATATTCAACGCGGCCAGGAATTTTTATTCCAGCGACGATGATTTGCAAAAAGCAATTTTCCTGTTTATTATGGTTGCCTGGTTCGGACTAACTATCGCAAATCTGTTCAATGCTGGAATATTACTTGGATTTTTGTGGATTTGGATGGGGACAGCAACGATAAAAAAAGCCTAAGCCTTAGGGCTTAGGCGACCAAAGCGAGAAGACAAGGTATCTCGCCTGGATTGTCAGAAGGGAAATAAAGCGGTTTTTCTTCCTCGTGTTCAGATTTGCAGTATCCACCACAATCCTCACATAAGGAAAAGCTATAAAAAAGCCGAAACAGACAATTGGTTGGTGCATCCTCTCTCATTATAACCCTCCTTGATTATAAATAATTTTCACCGAAACCAGCTAGGTATCATACTATTTAAAATCAATTATGTCAACTATCGGCATAGACATGCGAAATATCGGAAAAAAAAGAACTGGCGATGAGGCGGTGTTCTTTAATTTGGTAAAGAACTTGGCTGAAATCGACAATTCCAATGAATATGAACTCCTAACTGATATTGTTGATGAAAATGTTTTGTGCGGGATAAAAAACAGCCTAAATATAGAAAACAAACCTAATTTCAACCTGACATCTCTCGAAACAGCCAACAGGTTTGTCTGGAATTTTTGGACTTTGCCAAAATATGCGAGAAAAAAACATTTGGACATTTATTTGACCCAGTACATAACGCCATTTTTCATTCCCAGAACCACTAAAATTATTACGATTATTCATGACATTTCTTTCAATTTCTATCCGCAATTTATAAAATGGAGAGATTTATTTTTTCTTAAGCTGCTAATTCCGTTAAGCCTCCGGCGGGCGGATAAAATTGTCGGCGTTTCTAAATTTACGCATGATGAAATAATAAAATACTATAAAATAGATCCGCAAAAAGTTGATTGGATCCACAATGCGGTTTCGGAAGATTTCATGGTGCAAGACGTATCAGAAGAAAAAATAAAAGCGGTGAAAGAAAAATATAATTTGCCGGAAAAATTTATTTTATATCTGGGAACGCTTCAGCCGAGAAAAAATATTGTGGCTTTGCTGGAAGCGTACAATTTAGCTCGGCCGGAAATGGAAGAAATGAAGCTGGTTATTGCAGGCGGGAAAGGGCACAACTTCGACAAAAATATAGAAAAATTTATAAAAAAATATAAGCTGGAAAAAAATATAATAATGCCCGGATTTATTGACGAGGAAGATAAAGCGGCCGTTATGAAAGCGGCCCAGCTTTTTGTTTTTCCTTCTTTTTATGAAGGTTTTGGAATCCCGATCCTGGAAGCTATGTCAGCCGGCGTTCCGGTAATTGCTTCCGATATTCCTCCGCATCGGGAAATTGCCGGCAAAGCGGTTTTGTTTTTTAATCCCAATATTCCGGGGGAGCTTTCGCAAAAAATATCGGAAATCATGAATAGTTCTGTTTTGAGAGAAAATTTGGCGGCCGAAGGATTAAAGCAAGCGGAGAAGTTTTCTTGGAAGAGGACAGCTGAAAAAATGGCTGAAATTTTTAAAAGGTTAAAATGAATTTCGGATTGCGCCGGTCTAAGTAAAAAAGCAGTATAGTTGGTATAGACTTTTCAAATTGACAAACGCCATAAATGAATTAAAATGTAAACATCGTTCATGTTTCATGGGCGATGGCGGTTTTTGTAAAAAATAAATAATTCAATAATTTTTTTATTTTATGGCATATATGCAAAATGACTCAATGGGAGAGGTAAAATTTTATAAGAAAAAATGGTTTAAGGTTTTACTCGCCCTCGTTTTTATTTTAGTTGTCGGAGGCGTTTTTTTTGCTTGGAAAACCGGAATGATTCTTACGAAGATTTCGAAGGGCGGACTATTGTCCAGCATCGTTCATAATATTCCCGGGGTAAAAGATGAACTTAAGGGAGAATCAGAAGGAAGAATCAATATTGTTCTTCTTGGAATGAGGGGGGAAGGAGTGGAGGGAGGAGGCCTTTTGGCTGATACTATAATGGTTATCAGCGTAAAGCCAGCAGAGAACAAAGCATCGATAATTTCCGTTCCCCGCGATTTATATGTGACAGTTCCCGGAACCCAGGATAAGCAAAAAATAAATGCCGTGCATGCTTATGGAGAGGAAAAGGGGAAAGGTAAGGGGCTGGAAGCAATGAAGACAGTTCTTGGCGAAGTTACGGGCCTTCCAATTCATTATGCGGCCAGCATTAATTTTGCCGGATTTACGGATCTGATTGAAGCGATTGGCGGAATCGATATCGTTTTAGAGACGCCATTTTCCGAAGGGGCGCAATTCCATGAACCTAAGGTTTGCGATTCTTACGTATACACTGTTCCAGCAAAGGATCCAAAGACAAAAATCCAGCTTTACGAGAATAAATATTATGTAAGGAAAAACGGCACCAGATATGTGGCAAAATCTTATCCGCTTTGCTACAACAAGGATGAGGAATGCAACGGTATATTCAGTCTTCAAGCTGGCAATAACCATCTTGACGGAAAAACATCGCTCTGTTATGCCAGAGCCAGATTCCAATCTAGCGACTTCGAAAGGGCAAAAAGACAGCAGGTTATCATACAGGCAGTGAAAGATAAGATGACGAGCGCTGGAACTCTTTCTGATTTTTCAAAAATTAACGGAATTTTGGATAGTTTGGGAGATAACGTCAGGACGGATATGCGCCTTTGGGAAATGCAAAAATTCTATGATATTTATAAGCAAATTCCTAATCCAGAAATCCATTCAAGGGTGTTGGAGGATTCAGAAGAAGGGTTTTTGTATTATCCTGGAGAAAGCGCGGCTGGATATATTCTTCTGCCGAGGGGAGATAATTATGATAAGATCCATGACATGGCCCAAAATATCTTCACTATAGCGGCCCAAAGCGATATAAAACCGAAATAAATGGAGCTTTCCATTATTATTACCAAATATAAGAATCCGGAAATGCTTCGGGTGTGCATCGATTCCGTTAAAAAAAACATAAACCTTTATGATTATGAAATTATAGTTGCGGATAGCGAAACGGAAGAGGAAACTGAAATGATGATGAGGGAAGATTATCCGGAAATAAAATATATCCCTTCAAAAGAGAATATCGGCTTTGAAGGAACGGTTAAAAATGGATATGGAAAAAGCAAGGGAAAATATATTTTAATTCTCAATCACGATATTATAGCCAAAAAAAATTCTATAGAAAAAATTTTGGATTATATGAAAAGTAATTCAGATGTTGGCTTGTGCGGGCCGAAGCTTCTAAATTTTAATGAAAGTATGCAGCCTTCGTGCTTTCGTTTCTATACTCTCCTTACGATAATTTATAGAAGAACATTTTTGGGCAGGCTTAGTTTTGCCAAAAAGCGCTTGGATGAATTTTTGATGAAGGATTTTGATCATAAAAGCACAAAAGAAGTGGACTGGCTTATGGGCTCGGCGCTTATGACAAAAAGAAGCGCAATTCAAAAAGTCGGCCTCATGGACAGCCGTTTTAGGCTATATTTTGAAGATGTAGACTGGTGCCGAAGATTTTGGGAAAGCGGTTACAAAGTTATTTATTATCCTGATGCCAAAATGTATCATTATCACGGCCGGGGTTCAGCGGGAAAAAACATGTTTAAAGCGCTTATTTCCAATCGTTTGACTTGGATCCATATCTTAAGCGGAACAAAATATTTTATAAAATACGCCGGAAAGCCTTTGCCGAGACATAACTAAAACTAAGAGAAAAGATACAAAATGCAGGAAGAAAACCAAAATGAAATAATTTCCCCGATGCCGGATAATAATTTTGAAAAGGAAGAAATGAAAAAAAACAGGAAGCTTTTTAATAGGGCAGTGGCTTTTTTCACCTTTGTTTTTTTGCTTTACGGCAGTTTTTTTATCGGATACAAGCAAGGAGAGAAAAAAGTGTCTTCCGAGGCAGCGGAAAAAACCATTCCGATAAATCAGGCTTATGTCGACAACAAGCTTCCGTCTGCCGATAAAAAAATAGACTTTTCCTTATTTTGGAAAGTCTGGGATCTGGTTAGAGAAAAGCATATTAACAAAAATGTTCTGGACGCCCAAAAAATGATATACGGAGCGATTAATGGAATGCTGCGGGCTACAGATGATCCCTATTCGTATTTTTTTGATCCCAGGGAAAGCAAATCATTTTCTCAGGATATTGAAGGAAGTTTCGAAGGCATTGGAGCGGAACTTGGGATAAAAGATAACATTTTAACTGTAGTGGCGCCCCTCGAAGGATCTCCGGCGCAAAAAGCCGGCTTAATGGCCGGGGATAAAATACTCAAAATTGGCGGAAAAGTTTCTTCCGATATGGCAATTGATGAAGCGGTTGACGCAGTCAGAGGGAAGAAAGGTACAGAAGTCAATCTCACGATATTGCGTGCGGGAGAGCAGGAAACAAGGGAAATTTCCATCATTCGCGATGTCATTGAAATAAAAAGCGTCAAATTTGAGTTCAGAGAGAACGATATCGCTTATTTGAAAATAATCAAATTTGGAGAAAATACTTCGAAAGAATTCAACGACGCGGTAAACCAAATTATTTCCAAAAAATCAAAAGGAATAATACTTGATCTTCGAAATAATCCCGGAGGGCTGTTGGACGAAGCTATCAAAGTAGCCGGGAAAATGCTTCCTAAAGAAAGCGTAGTCGTGTTTGAAGAAAATAGCGAAGGAGAAAAAGAAAGCTTGAAGACTGCCGGGGGAGACAAATTAAGCGGAATTCCGACAGTTGTTCTCATAAACGAAGGAAGCGCCAGCGCTTCGGAAATTCTGGCGGGAGCGCTTCATGACGACCAGAATATAACTTTAATCGGAAAAAAATCTTTTGGAAAAGGAACAGTCCAGGAACTTATCAAACTTTCCGGAAATTCTTCAGTGAAAATTACAGTGGCTAAATGGCTGACTCCCAAAGGCGATTACATTATGGAAAAGGGAATTTCTCCGGATGTCGAGGTAGATTTAAATACAGATGATTACAATAATAACCGCGATCCCCAGCTGGACAAAGCCATGGAAGTTATCAGGGAGAAGATGAAATAATTTAGCTTTATTAAGACTTAGCGCATCTGTCTCAAAATCATAAAAGCGACTGATGTGAGATCAAGTTAATTTTGTGCCTGTTTATCTGAAGCTAGAACCCGCAAAAAAAGCGACTGATATGAATAATTTTTCGTCAAACGCGCTAAGTCTTGCCTATATATAAAAGGCCTTTTGGGGCTTTTTTGTTTGTGTGATACAATTTAATCAAATGTAAATTCTAATAAAAACTAGGGCATATGTCAAAAATCACAAAAATTCATGCGCGGGAAATTTTGGATTCGCGAGGAAATCCGACAGTCGAAGTTGAAATAGAACTGGAATCCGGAATTAAAACGTCAGCGGCAGTCCCCAGCGGAGCATCTACCGGAACTTATGAAGCGTTGGAGCTTCGCGACAATGATAAGAGCCGCTATGAAGGGCTGGGTGTTTTAAATGCAGTTAGTAATGTAAACGATATTATTGCCAGAAAAATTGTCGGCATAGACGCTCAAAACCAACAAGAAATCGATGCGGAAATGATTAAGCTGGACGGGACGGAAAACAAATCCAAACTGGGAGCTAATGCTATTTTGGGGGTTTCGCTGGCCACAGCCAGGGCTGCCGCCATGGAAAATAAAGCTCCGCTTTATGAGCATATTAAAAATACCTTTAAAATACCTGGAAAAAAATATAATCTTCCCGTTCCAATGTTTAATGTATTAAATGGAGGCCAGCACAGCGATTCAGGTTTGAGTATTCAGGAATTTAAAATTGTCCCAAGCGGCGTAAAAACATTCAAAGAACAGCTGCGAGCGGGAAGCGAAATTTTTCATGAGCTCAAAAAAGTACTTTCCGCGGAAGGATACGCGGTGGGAGTTGGGGATGAGGGAGGGTTTGCGCCAAAGCTTGAGAGCAATACCCAGGCGTTGGAATTTATAAATCAAGCGATAGAAAAAGCCGGCTACAAAAAAGGAATAGATGTTAATATCGGCATCGATAGCGCGGCCAGCTCATTTTTCGACGAAAAAGAAGAAAAATACATATTTAAGCCGGAAAATTCGATGTTGACTCGCGAAATGTTGCTTAATATATATAATGAATGGATTTCAAAGTATAATGTGATTTCAATCGAAGACGGGCTTAACGAAAACGATTGGGAAGGCTGGGGCGTGATGAATGAAAAAATGGGAGACAAGACTATGCTTATAGGTGACGATTTGTTGGTTACCAATGTAAAAAGGCTGAAAATTGCTATTTCTAAAAAAGCCTGCAATGCGGTTCTCATTAAAGTCAACCAGATTGGCACGCTCAGTGAAACCATTGAGTGCATAAAGCTAGCCAAGAAAAATAAAATGAAAATAGTCGTATCGCATAGATCGGGAGAGACTACGGATGATTTTATTTCCGATCTGGCAGTCGGAGCTGGCGCTGAATATATCAAATCCGGGTCTTTAAGCAGAGGAGAGAGAATATGCAAATATAACAGGCTGCTGAGAATAGAAGAAGAAATATAAAATTCAGAACCACTGATTAGCACTGATTATCCTGATTGCACATGAATTTATTTTTATTCAGTGAAATCATGTGCTTTCATGTGATAATCAGTGGTTCAGATAATATGAAATCACCAACCCTTCTCATTATCCTCGACGGTTATGGCATTGCGAAACCGTCAAAATATAATGCTATAACACTTGCCAAAAAGCCGAATATCGATCGGTTGTTTGAGCTTTATCCAAATACTCTCTTGGGAGCGACTGGATCAGATGTGGGGCTGGAAAAGAACAAGATGAGCGGATCGGAGGCTGGACACTTAAATATAGGCGCGGGAAGAGTTGTTATCCAGGATTCAAATGTAATAACTAAAAGCATATATGATAGAAGTTTTTTTATGAATCCGGCGCTTATCGGCGCCATGAATCATGTCAAAAAATCAGGCGGAAAACTCCATATCATGGGGCTTATGGGAGATAAAGATAGTCCCCATAGTGATCCTGATCATTTTGAAGCAATTTTAAAGCTGGCTAAAAAAAATAAAATAAAAGAAGCGTATTGCCATCTTTTTTCTGATGGGCGCGACTCTTTTCCGAAAAGCGCTCTTTTTCATCTCAAATATTTCAAAAAAATCATGAAAAGGCAGGAAATCGGAAAAATTGCCAGCCTTTCTGGGCGTTTTTATGCGATGGACAGGACAAAAAAATGGGAAAGACTTACAAAAGCTTATGACGCGATGGTTTTTGCGCGCGGCGAAAAGGCTGAATCTGCCGAAAAATGCATTGAAAATAACTACAAAAGGAATCACACGGATGAATATCTGACTCCGACTTGGATTTCGGAAGATGGAAAGCCTGTAGCTAAAATTTCCCAAAACGATGCTGTCATATTTTTTAATCTTCGATCGGACAGAGCCAGGCAATTTTCCAAATTGTTTGTTGCTATGAATAAGAAGGAAATTTTGACTGATAATATGCCGATAATCGATAGAATTGAAAATTTGCATTTGGTGGCCCTTACTAATTTCGGTCCGGACTTGGATATTCACACAGCTTTTCCGGAGCGCAGCGTTTCGGCTACTTTGCCTATGGCATTGGGAAGTTTAAAGCAGCTTTATATAGCCGAAACTGAAAAATACGCCCACATCACTTATTTTTTAAATGGCGGGTATGCCGATCCGGTTGGCGGAGAAGAAAGAATTGCAATTCCGTCTCCGTATGTAAAATCCTATGCGGCTATTCCGGAAATGTCCGCTAAACCGATAACTGAACGCGTAATGGCGGGTATAAAAAAGAATAGATATGATTTTTATGCCATAAATTTTGCTAATGCGGATATGGTTGGACATTCCGGCGATCTGGGGGCGGCTGTTTCGGCTGTTGAAACGCTGGATAAGCAGATAAAAATACTTGCCCGAGAAGTTCTAAGGCGCGGAGGGAATATGATTGTTGCCGCAGATCATGGCAATGCCGAAATAATGTATGACGAAAAAGAAAAACAGCCAAATACTTTTCACACCAAAAATCCTGTTCCATTTTTGCTTGTCGGCGATAAATTTAGGGGAATAAAACTCAAAAACGAGGGAGTTTTAGGCAATATCGCGCCTACTATTTTAGAAATTCTCCAGATTGAAAAACCGGGAGCAATGAAACGAAAATCCCTCATATAAAAATAGCAAGAGTCCCGGACCATAATAGCTAAATAAGGATTAATGCATTATAATTTAAACAGATTAAGCGCAAAAATATATGAAATATGAAATTATCTGCCTTGGTTCGGCCTGCAAGGATGTTTTTTTTCCAACGGCGGAAGGGAAGGTGATCGATGCGCCGGAAGATCTTTTGGCACAGAAAAAAATCGAGTTTGAACTGGGAGCCAAATATAAAATCGAAACGCGCTACGAAGCACTTGGCGGCTGCGCTGCTAATGTCGCTTGCGGACTTTCAAAATTAGGGATAAAAACCGCCTGCTATTCGCACATAGGAGATGACGGGATTGCCCAGTGGATAAAAAATGAACTTCAGAAAAATGGAGTAGATACGAATCTAATGACTTATGAAAAAAACTGTCCGAGCGATATGTCAGCGATTGTTATAGATAAAAGCAGCGCTGATCGGGTGATCTTTTCCAACCAGAAAGCCAATAGCTTTTTGGAGATAAAACCGGAGGAAATCAACGAAACCCGATGGTATTTTATTGGTGATTTGCACGGCGACTGGGAAAAAGACATTGATGTGATATTTGACGCTTCTGAAAAAAACAACATAAAAGTTGCTTGGAATCCAAGAGGGGTCAATATTCATGAAAATGTCAAAAAAATAATCGAATGCATTCCAAAAACTGAAATTTTATTTTTGAATAAAGACGAGTCGATAGAAATTGTGAGTGGGCTGGAAAAAAAATTCAGCGCCGAAGAAATGAATCAGGAAGAATTTTTGGCCAAAAAAATCTGCGAATTGGGCGCAAAGACAATCGTAATAACGGACGGTGTTCGCGGCGCCTGGGCGTATGAAGGCAAAGAACTTTTGTTTATTCCGGGGAGAAAAGTAAATGCAGTTGACTCGACCGGAGCCGGAGATTCTTTCGGCAGCGCGTATCTCGCGGCCTGCATTAAGGGAAAAAACATGAAAGAATGCCTTGAGTGGGGAATTGCCAACAGCTCAAATTCAGTTCAATATTACGGATCGATTGAAGGGCTGCTGACTGAAAATGAAATAAATAATAAAGCTTAAAAATCATCCGAAAACTTATGAATCTCGAAAATCTATTCAGCCCAAAATCTATCGCTATTGTCGGAGCTTCCGAAGAAGAAGGCAAAGTGGGGAATGTTATCGCCAAAAATATCCTTAATCTAGGATATTTGGGAGAAATTTTTTTAGTTAATCCAAAATACGATCGGTTATTTGAAAGAGAGTGCTACAAAAATCTCAATGAAGTTGAAAAATCGGTTGATTTGGCTATAATATCCATTCCGGCGAAATTTGTGGCGCAGGAAATTGAAAAAAACGCGGATAAAATTAAAAACTACGTTATTATTTCTGCCGGTTTTTCGGAAACCGGGGAGGAAGGAAAGGAAAGGGAAGAAGCGATAAAGAAGATTGCCGATGAAAAAGAATTGAATATACTCGGGCCTAATTGCCTCGGTTTTATAATCCCAGGACTGAAATTGAACGCTTCTTTCGCCGGTGGAATGCCAAAAGAGGGAAATATCGCCTTTGTTTCCCAATCAGGAGCCCTCGCGGTTGGCATTATGGATATTGCCGAAAAAGAAGATATCAGATTTTCAAATATCATTTCCATTGGAAACAAGATGGATATCGATGAATCAAAAATTCTGGAATATCTGGCCGATGATGAAAAAACAAAAGTCATCGGGATGTATCTTGAAGGGATCAGGGACGGCAAAAAATTCATCGCGGCTTCTCAGAAAGTTTCCAGAAAAAAGCCTATCGTAATTTTAAAGGCCGGAAAAACTGAAAAATCACAAAAAGCTATTTCATCCCATACCGGAGCGCTGGCTGGAAGCGATGACATAACTTCCGCTGTTTTTGAAAAATGCGGAATAATCCGCGCGGAAAACCTGGGAGAGTTTTTTGATGTTTTAAATCTGGTTTCTCAAACCGAAATTCCTCCCAATGGAAATGTGGCCATCATTACAAACGCCGGAGGTCCAGGCGTGCTGGCCACTGACGCTTTTCTCGAGAGAAGCCTGAGATTAGGCGAAATTGATGAAAAAACAAAAAATAGCTTCAGGAAATTTCTTCCCGCCGAATCATCGCTTGAAAATCCGATTGATATGCTTGGCGACGCGCGCGAAGACAGATACGACAAAACTCTGAAAATGCTTGGAAAAGACAAAAATATTGGATCAATTATTTCCGTTTTAACTCCCCAGGACCAGACTCCGGTTGCAAAAATTGCCAGAAAAATAATCAGTTTCAAGAAAAAAACAGAAAAAAATATCAGCACGGTTTTTATCGGAGGAAAAAGAGTTGAAAAATCCGTCAAAAAATTGAGAGAAAGCGACATTCCTAATTTCAAGTATCCTGATCAAGCTGTCACAGCTCTGAATTCCTACTACAAGTGGAGCAGAGAAAGAAATGAAACTGCCAAAAATGTTGAACAAATTGATATTGAAAGAAAAAACAAAGCGTCGGAAATTATCGCCAAAGTCAAATCTAGCGGAAGAAAGGTGTTGTATTTTGAAGAGGCCGGCAAAGTTATGAAAATGTATGGAATAGAACCGGCGGACTTTTGGGAATATGGAGAAGATTTGAATTTAGAATCTGTAAAATTCCCGGTTGTCATAAAAGTTGACAGCGATAAAGTGCTTCATAAAACTGACAAAAAGGGATTGATTTTAGGCGTAAAAGGCAAGGAGGAATTAAAAAACGGAGCAGAAGAAATGAAAAATAATTTCGGCGGAGAAAGAATTATTATCCAGCCGATGCTTGAGCGGCAGACAGAATTGATTCTTGGCATTAAGAAAGACGCTATATTTGGGCCGGTGGTAGTATTTGGCCTCGGAGGAATTTATACAGAAGTTTTGCGCCGAGTTGATTTTCTAGTTCCTCCGCTGAATATTGAAGAGGTCAAAAAAAATATTGAAAAAAGCAAAATTAAATTTCTTTTTAGCGAAACGCGCGGCCAAAAAGCTTATGATATTGATGAAATGGCAAAAATTATTTTGGGTATCAGCCAATTTGCGCTTGAGAATGAAAAAGTCAATGAATTTGATATCAATCCTCTTCTTGTTTATAATAATGGGGAGAAAGCGGTTGCTGTGGATATCAAGATAATTATTTAAATGATTTAAATGAAGAATTGGCGCAGAATGTTGCCCGCTGAAAGGCAGGCAGCTACCCGCTCCGTTCATGAATAAAAATGACGGATGACAAAAAAATGAAAATTTTGCTAGTTGATGATGATGCTAATATTCGCTCAATGTATGCGGAAATTCTTGCCAATGCCGGATTTTTAGTGGAAGAAGCGGCGGACGGAGTTGAAGGTTTGGATAAGGCGTCAAAAAACGTTCCTGATCTTATTTTTACCGGAATTGATATGCCGCGCATGGACGGATTTGCCTTGATAGAATCTCTCAAAAAAGATCCAGTTATGGCCAAAGTGCCGATAATCATGTCTTCCCATCGGGGCAGAAGAGAAGATGAGGCTAAGGCTAAAGAGATGGGAGTGAGCGAATTCATAGTTTATGTAACGGTAACTCCGAAGCAGGTGGTTGAAAAAATAAAGGCGCTTTTTCAGAAAAAAGCCTATCTTTTGAAATTTAACCGCGACGAACTTGATGCCCAGAAGCTGGCGAGCGATTTTCAAATAGACAGCATGAACTATAAATGCCATAAGTGCGGGGAAGATATGGTGCTGTCATTGGAAATTATAAATGCGGATAATCATGAATTTAGGGCGAGGTTTATTTGTCCGGCTTGCGGGTAAAAGCCATACAATATATAACATAAAACGTATAACAAAGTAAGCAGGCTAGAACCTGCTTATCTGGTTAACTTGGACAAATTTGTGGTTGATTGGAAAATAAAGAGCGGAAAAATATCTTCTCAAGAAAAAATGGGGGATTATCAT
>Ga0116155_10001833_pt1 | contig 14982 bp, 8 predicted proteins | sample AD_UKC032_MetaG_FD_89890 | JGI IMG/M metagenome (GOLD analysis project Ga0116155, IMG submission 89890) | Active sludge microbial communities of municipal wastewater-treating anaerobic digesters from USA - AD_UKC032_MetaG | ecosystem: Engineered > Bioreactor > Anaerobic > Digestate | place: USA...
AATTCCTGGCCGGAGTAAATCGTCAGCCAGATCAAATGCCGCCGGCCGCACGAAATCCCGCATGTCCTGCCGCACCCACTCGATGCGCACGCCGGCGCGCTTCGCGTCCGCCCGCGCCCGGTCCAGGAACCGCTTCGTGCGGTCCACGCCGGTCACGCGGAACCTGTCTCGCGCAAACGGGATTGCCCAGCGCCCCGGCCCGCAGCAAAGGTCCAGCACGTCTTTGCCGGTGGGCTGAACCAGCTTCAGGGCCTTGGGCAGGGCTTCCGTCGCGTCACCGCACCGCTCCTTAGAAAACATCATCGGCATCAGCAGTTGCCACAGCGCATCGTCATCGAACCATTCTCTCTTGCGTTTCGTGTTCATGGTCATCGTCGCTCAGGACCTTCGCTCATCGCCCCCGTGTTTCATCCCGGGGGCAGTGCCGGTCCCCGCTCAGTAAGGCGCCTTCCGTTCCTCAAACTTCATGCCGTTGAAATCGTGCAAGAGCTTCGACGCGACAACACCCGTCTCAAGATCCAAGACTGCAGTGAAGAGACAGCCCTTCTGCGCCAAGACCAAGCGCTTGCCGTCAAGTGCCGCCCAGGTCCAGTCGGGGAATGGCCAGACTGACTGGGTGGGACCGTGCTCCAGTTCGTAGCCGCTGGCGAACTTCAACCGCAACTTCCAGCCGCGCGGAAGTTCCTTTTCCCGGAAGCCCTCTTCCTCGCCGTGGGCGTCCATTGACTTGTGAAACCGCCAGCCCGTCTCCACCCAGCGGTCGTGCCCAATCCGGGGCCAGACGTTTCGCTCGTCGCGGCGGACTTCCCTCGTGTCCTGGACGCAGACATGTTCGTCGTCCAGCCAGTAGGTCCGCGCCCCGGTGAAGTAGCCCCCGCCGCCCCACGTGCTTCCCTTGGAATAGAGGGCGATGGCCTTGAGCCACGGAGCGCGGGACACTGCCGTCCAGGACGGGCCGTGTTCGCGATGGGGGCGCCCGTCGTAGGCGAAGTAGATGAAGTAGCGGCCGTCGGGCGAGAGATCGCAGCGGTTTTCGTAGATGGGCCCCTTCAGCCATTGACCTGAAAGCCGCCCCGAACCGGCGGCCCTCCCCGGCGTGGATTCCACTGGCCGTCGCGGCCAAGATACTCCCGCGCCACGAGAAAATTCACAAACGGAAACGGTAGTGATGTCGTTTTCATTCAAACCACGGATTCAAATCAACAACAGCGCGGTCAGTGACCGAGGAAAAGACAGAGCCATTTCTCGAGGGCATCCGAAGGCATCATGCCGGCCGGGCCGTTTCAACTCTCGACGGGCACGGCGAGTCTGGCCTTGACGGTGCGCCGGTCGAGGTCCAGGCGCCGCGCCGTTTCCTCGATATTCCGGTGTGAAGGAGGTTCATTTTCCCGATTGGCCGCAGTGGTTGGAACGGGCGGAGTTCTCCGAGCGGCAGCGGCAGAGTTGGGCGATCACGGTCCGGTGGTACTTGAGTTTTTGCCGACGCGGGCGCGGCGGGGTCAATCACCAGACGGCCCGGGATTTCATCGCCTGGGCGCAGCGGGCCAAAAACCCGGAGGCCTGGCAACTTGAGAGCTGGCGCGAGGCCCTGCGGTGGTTCTTCCGCACGGCCAGAGCGGCCCACTGGTGAGATTTCCGGGCCAGTGTGCACCGTTTACATCATTGACCACGAACAGTAGGATGGACCACGTATGAAATCCAAACTCGTAGTGCTGGCGCTGGCGTTCTGGTTGGCGGGTCAGGTCGGCCTGGCTCAGACCGACCCGGCGCCCGTCGAGGACTTCAAGCCCTCCTCGCTCAACCAGCGCGGCAAACAGTACCCCCAGGTCAATTCCGAACGCCGTGTCCGGGCCCGCGTCGTCGCACCGGACGCGCGGAGCGTGGTCTTCGACTTCCTCGGCGGCGCAAAGTACCCCCTCGCCAAGGGCGACGATGGCGCCTGGACCGGCGTCACGCGCCCCCAAGACGAGGGCTTCCACTACTACCAACTGGTCATTGACGGAGCCGGGGTGCCGGATCCGGGCACCTTGTACTTCTACGGGGGCAGCCGCTGGGGCAGCGGCCTCGAAGTCCCCGCTCACGACCAGGACTTCTACGCCTTGAAAGACGTGCCGCACGGCCAGTTGCGCCAGACGCTCTATCCTTCCAAGCACTCCAACGCCGTGCTCCGGTGCTTTGTCTATACCCCACCTGACTACGAGACCGACCTGACCCAGCGCTACCCGGTGTTGTACCTGCAGCATGGCGGCGGCGAGGACGAGACGGGCTGGGGCAGCCAGGGCCACGCCGGCCTTATCATGGACAACCTGATCGCCGCGGGGAAAACCCGGCCCTTCATCATCGTGATGGCGAGCAGCTACGTCCCCGGCGCGGCCGGCCCGGGTCGCCCACCGGGAGCTGCGGCTCCCGCGGGCGCCACCAACGCCCCGCCGGCGGGCGGACGCGGACCCGGCGGGCGGATGTTCGACTTCAGCGCCTTCACGAAGGTCCTCCTCGACGACCTCATCCCCTACATCGACGCCCATTTCCGCACGCTGACCGATCAGCCGAATCGCGCCATGGCCGGCCTCTCGATGGGCGGGATGCAGACCCGAACGATCACCCTGGCCAACCTCGACAAGTTCTCGCATATCGGCGTGTTCAGCGGCGGCAGCATTGCCTTGACGAATATTGCCGACCTGGATGTCTTTAAACAAAAGGTGAAGGTGGTATTTATCAGTTACGGCAGCCGTGAACTGGGGGGAAATCGCGGCGGCGGCCGTGGAGGCTTTGGCGGCGATCCGAAGGCGAACACCGAGGCGTTGAAAGCGGCAGGGATCAACAGTTATTTCTATGTGTCTCCCGACACGGGACATGAGTGGCAATCCTGGCGGCGCAGCCTGCATCAGTTCGCGCCGCTGCTGTTCCAGGACCATCCCGTTCAAATGGCCGCCGCACAGAACGTCACTGAAACATCTACGACACCGTCGACCTCCGCTGCGGCCACACCGGCGCCTGCAGCCGGCAAAATCATTCGCATCAAAGCCGGCAAAGCCGAGCCGGTCAAAGACGCCGAAGGCAACGTGTGGATGGCGGAGCAAGGCTTCGAGGGCGGCCAGACCATCGAGCGCCCCGACCTGGAGATCGCCAACACCAAGAGTCCCGACCTCTACCGCGCGGAGCATTACAGCATGGATTCCTTTTCGTGGCCTGTGCCCAACGGGAAGTACATGGTAAAACTACACTTTGCGGAAACTTACGAAGGCATCAACGGGCCCGGCGAGCGGGTGTTTTCCTTCAATGTGCAAGGAAAGGAATTCAACGACTTTGATCCGTGGGTCAAGGCGGGCGGCTTTGCCAAGGCCTACGTGGAGATCGTCCCCGTCGAGGTTACCGACGGCAACATCAAGGTCACCTTCACGCCCAAGGTCGAGAACCCCCAAATCTGCGCCATCGAAATCATCCCGCAGAATTAACCACAATGTGGCAAACGTGAACTGGCGATGAACCACACGATGAATGCCTGCGGGTAACTCGCCCGGATTATTCGGGCCGTTTATGCGAGTCTCCGGAGCGGTCCCCACGCGGACCGCTCCGGTCCGCCAGCGTACCTTACAACAGCGCCAACAGTGATATGGCCACCAAGAAGATGGCTTACGCCGACTGCTTCGCCGCCGCCCTGGCGAAGGCGGAGAATGCTGAACTCGTCACTGGCGACCCGGAGTTTAAGGAAGTGGAGAAGGAAATCAGAATTGCATGGCTGATGTGATGTCCAAAATCCTTGGCTTGACGGAAGTATGGGTAGACATGAAAATCCTACTCTTCCTCCTCATCCAGGCCGCCCTTCCGGTTTTGGTGCTCGCGGCTGACGTCACAGGCACTTGGAAGTCCGACTTCGACTCCCAGATCGGTCATCAGTCTTATACCTTCAGTTTCAAGCAGGACGGTGCGAAGCTGACCGGAAAAGCCCACTCAGAGGCGGGCGATCGCAAGCGTGAAGCCGAACTGAAGGATGGCAAGGTGGAAGGCGACACGATTTCGTTCTTCGAGATTCTAAGCATCCAAGACCGGGAGATTCGGATTACCTACACCGGCAAGCTCTCGGGGGAGGGTCATGAAATCAAGTTCACCCGCGCGGTGGGCGACTTTGCCGCCACGGAAATCGTAGCCAAGCGCGCGGCGGCGGGACCCGTTGCGGGCATAGCAGCCGCCAGTGTGCCCACCGCGAAAATCATTCGGATCAAGGCGGGCAAAGCCGAGCCGGTCAAAGACGCCGAAGGCAACGTATGGCTCGCCGACCAAGGCTTCGAGGGCGGTCAAACCATCGAGAGGCCTGACATCCAGATTGCCAACACCAAGAGTCCGGACCTTTACCGGGCGGAACACTACAGCATGGACTCCTTTTTGTGGTCCGTGCCCAACGGGAAGTACGAGGTAAAACTTCACTTTGCGGAAACTTACGAAGGCATCTCCGGGCCGGGAGAGCGGGTGTTTTCTTTCAACGTGCAAGGAAAGGAATTCAACGACTTCGACCCGTGGGTCAAGGCGGGCGGACCTTTGAAGGCCTACGTGGAGACGGTCCCCGTCGAGGTCACCGATGGCAAGATCAAGATCACCTTCACGCCCAAGGTCGAGAACCCGCAAATCTGCGCGATCGAGATTATTCCGGAAGGCGTTGCGGAAACCGGCACGGCGGCGCCCACCGCCGTGGCGCCTGTGGCTCCCGTTGCCCCAAGCACTGTGGTCCCCCCCCCTCCCGCGCCACCCAGCGGCCCCGCTCTTCTGCTGATTGACGCGGGTAAAGTCACCGGCACTGTCAGTCCCATGCTTTACGGGCTGATGACCGAGGAGATCAATTTCGCGTACGAAGGCGGCCTCTACGCCGAACTCATTCGCAATCGCTCCTTTAAGGCGGATGCGGTCGTCCCTCGAGTCACTCCCGACACGTATGAGGCCGGAAAATACCTTCCGGTGACCTTCAAGCCCGATACCAAACCGAGGTTCTGGACCACGGTCGGCGGCGCGGCCATGGTTCTCGACACGAACAACCCGCTGAACGAGTTCCTCAATGTCAGTCTCAAGCTGGATGCTTCGTCGGCGTCCGCAACCACTCCCGCTGGCGTGGCCAATGGCGGCTACTGGGGAATCCCCGTCAAGCCGGAGACCGCCTATCGTGTCTCCTTCTTTGCCAAGGCCGCGCCTGGCTTCGCTGGTCTCGTAACCGTGAGCCTGGAAAGCGCCGATGGAAAGACCGTGTTTGCCAGTGGAAAGGTCTCGAAGATCACCGGTGAATGGAAGAAGTTCGAGACCACGCTCAAGACCAAACGCGTGTCGACGTCGAAAGACAGCGTGTTCAAGCTGACCACCACCAGTCCGGGAACACTGTGGCTCCAAAATGTCTCGCTATTCCCTCCCACTTATAAGAACCGCAAGAACGGTCTGCGACCGGACCTCATGGAATTGATGGCAGCAATGAAGCCGGGTTTTCTTCGATTCCCCGGAGGTAATTATCTCGAGGGCAATGCGTTTAACGAACGTTTTAACTGGAAGGAAACCATCGGGCCAGTCGAACAACGTCCCGGGCATCCCAGCCCTTGGGGTTATTGGTCCACCGACGGCCTGGGCTTGCTCGAATTTGCCGAGTGGTGCGAGGACCTCGACATGGAACCGCTGCTCGGCGTCTTTGCCGGCTACTGTCTAGGCCGTGGCGGTGTCATCCCCGCAGGTCCGGCCCTGGAACCCTATGTTCAGGAGGCACTGGAAGAAATCGAGTATCTCATTGGGGACGCCAAAACGACCCCGTGGGGCGTGCTGCGCGCCAAGCACGGCCATCCCAAACCCTTTAAGATGACCTATGTTGAAGTCGGTAACGAAGACTGGTTCGATCGCAGCGGGAGTTACGATGGCCGGTTTGCGCAATTCTACGACGCCATCAAGGCGAAGTATCCTCACTTGAAGGTGATTTCCTCGTGGGGCTATGAACAGCCCGCCACCGGCTCGGTGAAAAGCCGTACTCCGGACCTGGTGGATGAACACTTCTATCGCAACATGGAGGAAATGATGGCGCAGTCGTTCCGGTACGACACGTACTCGCGGACCAATCCGACCAAAATCTTCTGCGGCGAATGGGCCACGCGTGTCGGTTCGCCCACGCCCAACATGTCCGGCGCGCTCGGCGACGGGGCGTGGATGACTTGCATGGAACGTAATGCCGACATCGTGTTGTTGTCCTGCTATGCCCCGCTGCTCGTCAACGTGAGCCAGTTGGCCGGCAACGGACGTTCGATGCAGTGGAGCTCGGACCTGATTGGCTACGACGCGTTGACGAGTTACGGCTCGCCTGCCTATCATGCTCAGAAGATGTTCAGCACCCTGCACGGCGACGAGATCCTCGCGACCGATTCTCAGAACATCCCGATCCGCACCTGGCAGAGGCGCGGGCGCGGTGGCGCTCCGGGGGCCGCGCAGCAAATTCGCGAGGTTTTCTTCAACGCCACGCGCGATTCCAAGAGTGGGACCATTTATCTCAAGGTCGTGAATACCGCCGGAACAGCGCAACGCATCCACGTCCGGATCAGCGGGGCCCGATCCATTGGTGCTCGGGGTGAAGCGGTGGTTCTTTCGGGCAACACACTTGAAGACACCAATACCATCAACGAGCCGGACAAGATTGTGCCGCGCACGGAGCTGGTGAGTGGTTTGGGCGCGAGTTTCAGCCGCGAGTTTCCGGCCTATTCGGTCACGGTGCTGAAATTGAAGTCGAAGTAGCCGCTCTGTTTCCCGTCCGTTCAAGGGCAATATTGATCATGAAAAACCGATTCGTCATCCTCTGCGCGTTTTGTCTTTGCGCCGTGACTCTCGGCGCGGCCGTATCCGTTGCGCAGGCTCGAAATCCCGTGATTCACGCCGACGTGCCTGACATTGCCATGATCCGCGTGGGTGATACCTACTACATGAGCAGCACCACCATGCATATGAGTCCGGGGGTGCCGATCATGAAGTCGAAGGATCTGGTGAATTGGGAAATCGTCAACTACGCCTACGATATCCTGGAGGATGTGGACGAGCTGAACCTGGAGAACGGCAAGAGCACTTATGGCCGAGGATCGTGGGCCAGCAGCATCCGCTATCACAAGGGCGCCTATTACGTCACCACGTTTGCCCAAACCACCGGCAAGACCTACGTCTATACAACAAAGGACATCGAAAAAGGCCCGTGGCAGATGAAGTCGTTCCGGCCGATGTTGCACGATCATTCGTTGTTCTTCGATGACGATGGGCGTGTTTACATGCTGTACGGGGGCGGCAATCTGCGGCTGGTGGAACTTAAAGAAGATTTGTCCGGCCTGAAGGAGGGCGGCTTTAACCAGGTCGTCATCACCAACGCGCATTCGGTCGCCGCGGGGAAGGCCGGTCTGCCGGCGGAAGGTTCTCAGCTCCTCAAGGTGAACGGGAAATATTACCTGTTCAACATCTGCTGGCCGCGGGGCGGCATGCGCACCGTGGTGGTGCATCGCGCGGACAAACTCGGTGGGCCGTGGGAAGGACGCGTGGGGTTGCAGGACAAAGGTGTCGCGCAGGGCAGCATCATTGACACGCCGAACGGCGAATGGTTCGCCTATCTCTTCCGCGACTCTGGCGCCGTCGGACGCATTCCGTATCTCGTGCCGGTGAAGTGGGAGGACGGCTGGCCGGTCATAGGCGTGGACGGCAAGGTCCCCGACACGTTGAATCTGCCGGCGAGCCGGGGATTGCTGCCCGGCATTGTAGCATCGGATGAGTTCGACCTCAAAACCGGCGATCCGGCGCTGCCGTTGGTCTGGCAATGGAATCACAATCCTGACAACAAGCTTTGGTCCCTGACGCAACGACCCGGCTTTCTTCGCCTCATCACCGGCCGTACAGACGCGGATTTTCTGGCGGCACGCAATACGCTCACGCAACGCACCTTTGGCCCGGAATCCGCCGCCAGCACCGCCGTGGACGTCACCCACCTGAAGGACGGTGACTTTGCGGGACTGGCGCTGTTGCAGCGGGATTATGGTTTGGCGGGCGTGAAGGCCGAGGGCGGAACCAACTACCTGGTGATGGTCAATGCGCCCTCGAGCAAACCCAGCGAGGTGGAGCGCGTGCCGCTGAAGGAAAAGACGGTCTTTTTAAAGGCGGAATGTGATTTTCAAAACCGGAAAGACCGGGCGCGTTTTTTCTATAGCCTCGATGGAAAGTCGTGGACCGTTATCGGCAACGAGCTGAAAATGAATTACACCCTGCCCCACTTCATGGGCTACCGGTTCGGCCTGTTCCATTATGCCACTAAGGAAACCGGGGGGTACGCGGACTTCGATTTCCTCCGTCTGAGCGGCGCGATCACCCGGACAGAGTGAACCGGGGCGAATCCTATGACACCGCTTCGCCCTCTGGCCATTTTGCTGGGATTCGCCTTTGCGGCCCTGCCGGGGCACGTCCCCGCAAGCCCGCTGGCCGTAGAGCCGCCCACTCCCGCGCGACTGTGTCCGTTGAGCAAGGTGCGCCTCCTGCCAGGACCCTTTGCCGATGCCGTCGCAGCGAATCGCCAGTATCTTCTTGCGCATGATCCGGATCGTCTGCTGGCCCCGTTTTTGCGAGAATCCGGGTTGCCCGCGAAGGCATCTTCCTATCCCAATTGGGAGAGCTCGGGCCTCGATGGCCACACGGCGGGGCATTACCTCTCTGCGTTGGCAACTATGATCGCTTCTGGCGCGGACACCCCCAAGGGTGAGTTGCAGCGCCGGCTGGATTACCTGATTTCAGAACTCGAGCGCTGCCAGAACGCTTCAGGCGATGGTTATATCGGCGGAGTCCCCGGAAGTCGCGAGCTCTGGAGGAGTGTCGCCGCCGGACGCGTCGAAGCGGTGAACCGCAAATGGGTGCCGTGGTACAACCTGCACAAGACCTTTGCCGGCTTGCGCGATGCCTATCTGCTGGCCGGCAGTGATAAGGCGCGCGAAATTCTCGTCCGTTACGGCGAATGGTGTGATGCGCTCGCCGCCGGCCTAACCGACGAGCAAATGCAACGGATGTTGGGCCAGGAGCACGGCGGCATGAACGAGGTTCTGGCGGACATTTACGCTATCACCGGTGACAAAAAGTATCTGCGCCTCGCGCAACGGTTCTGCCATCAGGCGGTGCTCGATCCGCTGATGCGTCATGAAGATCAACTCACCGGCAAACACGCGAACACACAAATTCCCAAGGTCATTGGACTGGAGCGTATCGCCACGCTCACAGGCGATCATAAGGCGGAATCCGGCGCGCGATTCTTCTGGGAGAATGTCATCGGAAAACGCACGGTGGCGTTCGGCGGCAACAGTGTTTCCGAGCATTTCAACGATCCGAAGGATTTCGTCCGCATGTTGGAGCATCGCGAAGGTCCGGAAACGTGCAACACCTACAACATGCTTCGCTTGACCGAGCAACTGTTCGCCTCCCGTCCGGACGCCACGTACGCCGACTACTACGAACGCGCTCTCTACAACCACCTTCTCGCCGCCATTAACCCGGTCACACCCGGCTACGTCTATTTCACGCCGATTCGACCCCAGCACTACCGCGTCTATTCGCAGCCTAGCCAATGCTTCTGGTGCTGTGTCGGCACCGGCATGGAAAATCCCGGCCGGTACGGGGAATTCATCTACGCGCAAGCGACGAATGGCCTTTACGTCAATCTCTTCATTGCTTCCGAAATCTCCGCTTCGAACCTCGGCCTGACATTGCGGCAGGAAACGAAGTTCCCCGACGAACCACGCACGCGCTTAACCTTGCGGCTCCAGAAACCCACGACGTTCACCCTCCACGTCCGCCACCCCGCCTGGGTCACGGCCCATGACTTCGCCGCGCGCGTAAACGGTGAACTGGTAAAGAGGTCTTCCCCAGCCTCGTCTTACGCCGCGCTGACCCGCGAATGGCGCGACGGGGACCGGATCGAGGTCGAGTTGCCGATGCGCACCACGGTCGAACGTCTACCCGACGGCTCGGATTGGGTCGCGTTTCTGCACGGTCCCATCGTGCTCGTGTCGCCCGCCGGCACGAACCGCATGACAGGCCTTCGAGCCAACAATTCGCGCATGGGCCATGTCGCGAGCGGACCAATGATTCCGCTGGATCAGGCGCCTGTCCTCATCGCCAGCGCCAACGAATTGCCGGGCCGCGTCAAGCCCGATGCCACGGCGGGACCGATGCGTTTCCGTCTCACGGACGTGGTGGTCCCGGAAACCGCCGAAGGACTGCCGCTCCTGCCGTTCTTCCGGCTGCACGACTCGCGTTACCAAATGTATTGGCAACTCACCGCGAAGGAGGGAATCACTCGCCGGCAGGAGCGCCTCGCCGCCGAGGAACGCCTGAAGCAAGAACGCGAAGCCGCCACACTCGACGCGGTTGCCGTTGGCGAGCAGCAACCTGAGGTGGAGCACGGCTTCACGGGAGAGGGCGTGGAGACGGGCGAATTTCAGGGCCGCCGCTGGCGTCATGGGCGTTGGTTCCAATACACGCTCGACCTTCGCGGCGAGAAGACCGCCGACTTGGTCGTGACCTACTCCGGCTGGGACCGGGGCCGCCAGTTCGACGTCCTCGCAAACGGCACGCTCCTGGCCACCGAACAGCCCGACGGTTCCCGGGCCGGTGAGTTCTTTGAAAAACGCTACCCGCTTCCCGCTGCCGTGCTCGATGCCGCGAAAGAGGGCCACGTGATCATCCGGTTCGCCGGACGCGGCGGCTCGCTTGCCGGCGGCGTGTTCGACCTGCGGTTAATGCGGACTGCCAAACCCTGAGACAGATTTCCTGAATGAAAAGAGAACAAAATGTTCGCAGCCATCGCAGCGGTTTAGCGGCGTCTCGAGTGCCCGCTTACAAGAACCCTTCGCTTCCTCCTGCCAAGCGAGTCAAGGACCTCCTCTCGCGCATGACGCTCGAGGAAAAGGCCGCGCAGATGATGTGTGTCTGGCAGCAGAAAGCTCAGAAACTGGTGAATGCGGATGGCCGTTTCGATCCGGCCAAAGCCAAGGCCGCATTCAAGAAAGGATTGGGTCTTGGCCAAGTGGGGCGTCCCAGCGACGCCGGCGCGCCAGCCACCGCGCCCTGGATGGGGCGCACCGCGCGGCAGATGGCGGAGTTGACCAACGCCATTCAGAAGTTTTTCCTCGAAAACAGCCGGCTGGGCATCCCAGTCTTTTTCCACGAAGAGTGTCTGCACGGCCACGCCGCGCGTGACGCCACGCACTTTCCCCAGCCCATCGGACTGGGGGCCACTTTCAATCCCGACCTGGTCGAAGCCCTGTTCACCATGACGGCCTACGAAGCCCGCGTGCGGGGCGCGCACCAGGCGCTCACGCCTGTGGTGGACGTGGCCCGGGATCCGCGCTGGGGCCGCGTCGAGGAAACCTACGGCGAGGACCCCTATCTAAACACGCGGCTTGGCATCGCAGCGGTGCGTGGATTCCAGGGCGATGCCACGTTTAAAGACAAGAAACGCGTGGTGGCTACCCTCAAACATTTTGCGGCGCACGGCCAGCCCGAGTCCGGCCAGAACTGCGCCCCGGCCCATGTCTCCGAGCGCGTGCTGCGCGAGACGTTCCTGCATCCGTTCCGAGATGTCCTTCGCGAGGCCGGAGCCGTCAGCGTGATGGCCAGCTATAATGAAATCGACGGCATCCCCTCGCATGCCAGCCGATGGCTTTTACGCGACGTCCTGCGAAAGGAGTGGGGGTTCAAGGGTTTCGTTGTTTCGGATTACTACGCCATCTGGGAACTGAGTTATCGGCCTGATACCCACGGCCACTTTGTGGCGAAGGACAAAAAGGAGGCCTGCAAGCTGGCCGTTGAGGCGGGCGTGAACATCGAACTGCCGGAACCCGACTGCTATCTGCATCTCGTTGAACTCGTTCGCACGGGCATCTTGAACGAACAGCAACTTGACGCACTGGTTGCGCCGATGCTGTTCTGGAAGTTCAAGATGGGCCTCTTCGATGATCCGTATGTGGATCCAGACGAGGCGGATCAGGCCGTGGGCTGCGAAGCGCACCGCGAGTTGGCGCTCCAGGCCGCCCGCGAAACCATCACGCTCCTCAAGAACGACAACAACCTCGCTCCGCTCGATCCTTCAAAGCTAAAGACCCTCGCGGTGATCGGTCCCAACGCCGACCGGGTCTTGCTGGGCGGCTACAGCGGCATGCCGAAGCAGAACGTCACGGTGCTCGACGGCATCAAGGCCAAAGTGGGCGACCGAGTGAAGGTGCTCTATTCGGAGGGCTGTAAGATCACCAGGGGCGGGTCGTGGCAACAGGATGAAGTCGTCGCCAGCGATCCGGTTGATGACCGCCGGCAAATCGCCGAGGCCATGGAGGTCGCGAAGCAAGCGGATGTGATCGTGCTGGCGATCGGCGGTAACGAGCAGACTTCGCGCGAAGCGTGGGGCCTCCGGCACATGGGCGATCGCGCCAGCCTGGAGCTGGTCGGGCGCCAGGACGAACTGGTGGACGCAATGCTGGCCACGGGCAAACCGGTGATCGTGTTCCTGTTCAACGGCCGGCCGCTTTCGATCGGCAAGTTGACCCAGCAAGCCCCGGTGATCTTCGAGTGCTGGTATCTCGGCCAGGAGTGCGGCCGGGCCATCGCCGACGTTCTGTTCGGCGATCTGAATCCGGGCGGCAAATTACCCATTTCGATTCCGCGTTCCGTCGGCCAGCTGCCTGTGTTCTACAACCATAAACCGTCAGCGCGCCGTGGCTATCTCTGGGACGACGCCTCACCGCTGTTCCCGTTCGGCTTTGGGCTGAGCTACACGTCGTTCCGGCTGGAAAACGTCCGGCTGACCAAGAAGCGAATGCGCCGCGACGGCTCGACGTGCGTCCGGGTGGACGTAACCAATACTGGTCAGCGCTCCGGTTCGGAAGTCGTGCAGATGTACATTCGTGACCGCGTCAGTTCGGTCACGCGCCCTGTGAAGGAGTTGAAGGGTTTCCAAAAGGTATGGCTCCAGCCCGGCGAAACGAAGAGGGTGACGCTGGAGGTCACGCCCGAATCTCTGGCGTTCTTTGACGTGAATATGAAATACGTGGTCGAGCCGGGTGAGTTCGAGATCAAGGTCGGCAATTCCTCGCGGGATGCCGATTTGCAGACGGTGATCCTGACAGTGACGAAATAATTCCCATAGCCCATGAGCAATACCGCCCCAAAGCTCTCGTTCTTGGAGAAACTCGGTTACAGCGGCGCGGACGCTGCCGCCAACTTCGTCTTCATGACGATGGTGCTCTTCCAGCTCAACTTCTACACCGATACCTTCGGCCTGAGCGCCGGCGCCGCCGCCGCCATTTTGCTCTGGCCGCGCCTGTGGGACGCCGTCGCTGATCCCATCGTCGGCATCCTTGCCGACCGCACCCACACGCGCTGGGGAAAATTCCGCCCCTGGATTTTGTTCACGGCCGTGCCCTGGGCCGTCATCATGGTGCTCGCCTACACGACGCCCAAAGGCTGGAGCATGGCCGGGTTGGTCGCCTACGCCGCGATCACCAATACTTTGCTCATGAGCATCTACTCGATGAACAATATGCCCTACGCCGCGCTCGGCGGCGTCATGACGGGGGACATCAACGAACGCGCCAAACTCAATTCCTTTCGCTTCATCGCGGTCAATGCCGCGCAGTTCATCGTCGGCGGATTCACGCTGCCGCTTGTGGCGAAGTTTGCCGCGAACCACGCCGCTGGCGGAACCGTAACCGTTGCCGACAAGCAATACGGCTGGCAGGTGACTATGATGATTTGGGCGGTGCTCTGTCTGGTGCTGTTTCTCTTCACCTTCGCGACGACGCGCGAACGCATCCAGCCGTCCAAGACCGAGAAGTCATCCCCGACCCAGGATTTCCTCGATCTGCTCAAGAACAGTCCGTGGAAGATCATGTTCTGCTGGACCCTGGTCCATTTCGCCATCCTCTCCTTCCGCGGTGGCGCGCTCTACAACTACTACCATCACTACGCGGACAAAGGGGCGATGTTCGACTTTGTGCAACAGTTCGGCCTCGTCGCGCCCGCAGGCTCCGAACCCCACGGCGGCATTCTCGAAACGCTGGGCTACATCGTCCACGGCGATCGCGCCAATCTGGCCAGCTCGAATGTTGCCGACGTCTTCAACAGCATTATCAACATGCTCGGCACGGGCTTGATCATGATGGTGATTTTGTTGTCGCCGCCGCTCGCGCGAAAATTCGGCAAAAAGGCCGTATCGGCCGCCGGCTTTGCCCTGGCAACACTCGGCACGCTCGCGTTCTATCTCCTGTCGCCGACCAACGTCTGGGGCATGATCGGACTGACGATGTTCATCTCGATTGTCTATGCGCCGACCATTCCGCTCACCTGGGCCATTTTTGCCGACGTGGCGGATTACTCGGAGTGGACGATTGGCCGGCGCTTCACGGGAATGGTATTCGCGACGATTGGATTCGCCCTGAAATCGGGCCTGGCGCTCGGCTCCGCGTCGTTTCTCTGGATCATGGAAGGCATCTTCCACTACGACACGAAGCTGCCGTCGGCGCCGGATGCGGTCGCGGGATATCGCTTCAACAGCGGGATATCGGTGGGTGTGCTCTTCGCCATCTGCACCCTCCTGCTCATCGCCTATCCCCTCAGCAAGCGCACCACCATCCGGATGGCCGAAGAACTCGCCGATCGGCGGAAACCGCTCCCCTCTCCACCCTCCTAAGCACAGCCCGCGAGTGGCAGAGATGGCGACGCGGCGTGCATGAATTCGCCCCGTGGCTTGTTTCTCCCGCCAGAACCGCATTGACGGCGAAGGGGTATTCTGGCTATATTCTGGCCAGAAATGGCATACGAGATTCGGGTCACCGATCATGCGCGGAACGATTTCATGGCCTTGGACGCGCGGTGGCGGTCCGAGATTAAGGCCGCGATGGAAGCTCACCTGCGCCACGAGCCGGCGAAGCAGAGCAAGAGCCGCATTAAGCGGCTGCGTGGCCT
>Ga0116155_10001839_pt1 | contig 14961 bp, 27 predicted proteins | sample AD_UKC032_MetaG_FD_89890 | JGI IMG/M metagenome (GOLD analysis project Ga0116155, IMG submission 89890) | Active sludge microbial communities of municipal wastewater-treating anaerobic digesters from USA - AD_UKC032_MetaG | ecosystem: Engineered > Bioreactor > Anaerobic > Digestate | place: USA...
GGAATCGTACAACACGTCGCGCAAGGTGCTGGACAAAGAGGCGTATGACCATACGTGCCAGGACATGGGAGGCGTTCCGAATGACGTTTGCAGTGTGTCAGGGTACTTCGTCACGCAAGACCCTGGCGATCCGTGTCCTGTCGGCTCGTACGGGGCAGAGCAGGAACTAACGACTGCGGCTTACCAATTCGCATTCACGACAGCGGAAATCCAATGTGGTGATTTGAATTCTTACGGAGTGGACACGGTGCGCCGCACGTCGCAAATCAGTTTCGAGTTCATCGACTCACACATCTACTACAACGCGATTCCCGAATCGTGGCGCGGCATGGTGACTCCTGGGTCTGCATTCGTCGGGGCGATCTTCAAGGACTCGTATTACAAAGCGTGGTTCACGGCGACATATACCGGGGTCTCATTCCCGACGTGTTCAGGTGGTTATTTCTACTGCGACTTCGAGTTGCATGAGCAGACCGTGGACAAATGCCGGTTCGTGACGAATTTCAGCGAGGCTCTAGATTGCGGTCCGCTCGCCCCGCCAAGCTGGAAATATTTCGAGGTCGGGAGTTGCAGCCAAGGCCCAGCGGCATGGCATGAACTAACACTGATCGGCGACAAAACGCTTGTGGTCGAGTTCCCGACGGTCGAGCGGGACGAGTGGGTGGTTGTGCCAAAAACCGAAGACGAAGTGATGTTGCCTTGAAAACCGCTGCGGAAATGAGACAATGAACACCGTGAGGGCTGGCGAAACGATCACGTTCGGGCGGGCGAGGCCGATGATGCCGAGCGCCGGGCGTATGGCCGTCAACGCGGTCCGTGCGGCGGTCAAGACGACGGTGCACGCTGCGTCTGGGAAAGGGATAAGTGCTGCGCCGGAACTGATCGAGAAACGGCGGGAGATATGCCAGTCGAACGTGTGCGGCTACTACGTCGCGGAGACCGAGCGCTGCGCGCACAAGAACTGCGGATGCTTCCTGAAAGCAAAAAGATGGTTGAAGAGTCAGACATGTCCCGACGGGAGATGGTAACTATGACAAGAGACGTGATCATTGATCGCCTGGCGCTGAATGCCGTTGGCTCGAAGTATCAGGAGTTCCTGCATCCGAGGATGAAAGGGAAGTGGCGGTCGAAAGGCGCGTCCAAACCTGTCGGGAAGGGGCCACGGCAAGGCGCTGTGGCACCGCCAGCGAGCCGGACGTGGCCAAGTGGTAAAACCATGCCGGGCGGTCAACCCGGCTCGCCTGGGGCTGCCCAGGCGCAAGGACAAGGCATTTCTCCCGCCGCGCCGGGCGCGCAAACATCAAAACCTGAGGGTCAGGGGGCGAAAACCCCCATTGCAAGACAGCCCGAAGCAGCGGCGGGAGAACGCCGTCTGATGCCAACAATGGTTCAAGGCGAGCAGCGAGTGATGGCTGACGGCAATCCGCTTCCGTCGCATGTTGCAAATCTCAAGATTCCTCCAGCGTGGACAGACGTCGAGGTTGCAACAGATCCAAAATCAGAACTCTTGGTGCGCGGCAAAGACGCGAAAGGAAGAGTCCAAGCTGTCTATAGTGAGGCACATTGGGCGAGAGTCGCGGCAATCAAGTTCGCCAGAACACGTGAACTCTTGGCGAAACGGGATCGAATCGTTTCTGAAAACAACGTCAACCGGACGGATGCGAGCAAGCTGGAGAACGCAGATGCGATGGCGCTTGTGTTGAGCACTGGCGTGCGACCTGGGAGCGAGAAGGACACGAAAGGCAACGTCAAAGCATACGGAGCGACAACCCTTGAAGGGCGGCATGTTGTCGAGGCGGACGGTCAATTGCGGTTACGGTTCACGGGCAAGAAAGGCGTCTCAATCGACATCCCTGTGGAGGACAAAGAAGTTGCTGCGATGTTGCGCGAACGCAAGAAAGCTGCCGGGGATGATGGCCAATTGTTCGCGACTGACAATGCCAAACTTTTGGCGTATGCTCACACGTTGGATGGCGGGAAATTCAAGACCAAAGACTTTCGCACTTTGATGGGAACGAAAACAGCGATTGAGGAAATCGCGAAGGTCAAAACTAAACCCGCTACTCAGAAAGAATACGTGAAGATGGTGAAGACCGTCGCGAAAGCGGTTGCAGCAAGACTCGGGAACACAGCGACTGTCGCGTTGCAAAGCTACATTGACCCGTCAGTGTTTAGTGCGTGGAGGGTATCATGAACAATATTCCAGGACTGAAAATCGACGTTGGGTTTGGATCGGTGAATGAGAAACTGCCGGATTGGCGCAAAGCGAAAGAGCTTGGCGGTTCGGAACAAGACCCGGATGACGACCAGATCGAAACGCCCGAAGACGTGAAAGCGATGCTCGGTTTTGACCCGGCAGAAGAAAGCAAGGAGGATGATATGGAACAGAACAGAACGACTGAAACATTTGTGATGCGGTTGGCCCGCAACCGCTGCAAGGACCGGGCGCGGTTGGAACCGGGCGCTGTAGAGAACGCCGGGACGAGCGAAGGCGTGAAGAAGGGGTGGCAGAAGCGGAAAGCTGGCGGCGAGGGGAGAGTCAGTGTATGGGATGCGATGACACCCGCACAACGGATTCGGGCTCGATCACAAGACCGGCAGGAAGCGAAGAAATCGGCGGAGAAATCGCGCTGGACGAGCCGCAACTGCTCGATGCTTGAGCAGGTGTCGCCGTCGCCGATGATCGGGAAATACGCTGCGGGCAAAGCGCGGCGGTCAGTCCTGGCCGATAAGCTGGCGGCGAAGAACACCGCTTTCAACGCGGAGCAACTCGCCGTCGGGACCAAGCATGAGATGGAGCACACGACGGACCCGAAGGTGGCCCGCAAGATCGCGGCGGACCACTTGGGGGAAGACCCGGATTACTACGTCAAGTTGAAGAAGTGCATGGGCGACTGAGCGCAATTCCCGTTCCCGCTACCAATTCAAACAGGCCGGGCACCGCTGTCCGGCTTTTTTTGTGCCCGCATCCATCCCGAAAATAATCGAAAATTTTTCTTTACTTCGGCCAAAGAGCGGTTTTAGATTCAGCCTGCACTGACAGAAAACCAGCCGCGAAATGCGGCAAACGAAAGGCAAAACGAATGAATTGGAACCGTAGTCAACGCATCGAGAATCCCGAGCCGGGCAGCCACATCGCCCGGTGTTTCGCCATAATCGACTTGGGCACGCAGCAGCACAGCTTCGGCGGCGAGGTGTGGTCGTCACGCGACGTCCGCATCTCGTTCGAGCTGCCGAACGAGCGGATGACCGGCAAATACAACGCGGACGTGAAAGGCAAGCCGTTCGCGTCCAGCGTCACGCTCAAGCAGTCGCTCCACCCGTCGAGCAAGATGCGCAAGCTCCTCAAGTCCTGGCGGGGGCGGGACTTCACCAAGGAGGAGTTGGGCAGTTTCGCCCCGAAAAAACTCCTTGGAGTGCCGTGCCGCCTCACGCTCGTCGCCTCGCCGGACGGGCAATACGTGAACATCGACAGCATCGCCCCGCTCGGCAAGAGCGAGAAGTGTCCGAAGCAGGTCAACCCGTCTGTGTACTTTTCGCTGGACCCGGACGAGTTCAACTTTGAGGTGTTCACCACGCTCGGCGAGAAAACGCGCGAGAAAATCGCTGGGTCGCCTGAATTCAAGGCGTTGGAGGATGGCGGCGGGAGCGATGAGCCGGACCCGGAACAGTTGGCGGAAAGCGCCGCTGCAGCGACGGAAGCAGAAGACGACGTCCCGTGGTAAACCTGGATTGCCCGTGAACAAGCGACCGCGCCGGGCTACGGTTGGGCACACCCGGCAATCTCAACCAATAACAAAAAGGACAAATCGAATGAGGATCACGAAAATCAAATTGGATAACGTCAAAGGCATCACGGTCGAGCACAGGCTCGAACCGTTGACCATCATCACTGGGCGCAACGGGAGCGGCAAGACCGCCGTGGCGCTTGGACTCAAGCTCGGGCTCATTGGCTACTTGCCCACGTTGGGCAAGACGGCTCAGAGCCTCTACAAGCTCGCCAGGAACCCGGACAAACCGGGCAGGATGAGCATCACGTTGGTGACGGAACCGCGTGGAGTCATCCATCACGAGTGGACCAGGAATGACAAAGGTGCTGTCAGTTATGACGGCTCGATTCCATCGGATGTCCGGTGGCCGGATTCGATGTTGGACTTCCGGCGTTTCCTTTCGCTGCCCGGCGCGGAGCAGGCGGCGGAGTTATTCAAGCGGTGCGGCTCGGACGCCAAACCGGCTGACTGGTTGGACACACTGGACACGATCACTGGCATCAGGCCGGAGGTTGTGCGGCATGAAGTTGACAGGATCAAGGCCGACCTCGGCGCTCCACGCAAGAACCTCGCTGAGTGGATCGAGGATTCGCAGGACACGCTCAAGCAGTGGGTCAAGCAATGGTCGAGCGAGGAAAAGCGGTTGTCAGCGATGTTGCAAGCGCACATCGGGGCGAAGCCGGACGGCAAGACCCGCGACGTGTCTGCGGAGTTGGCAGAGGCCAAGAAGGAGTTGCAGGGCGAGATCGACAAACTCGCCGGGCACACCAACTCATGGCGCAAGTACGAGCGCGAACTGGCGGGGTGGCAGGCGAGGAAACAGAATTGGGAGGAAGCCGGGCGGCGGATCAACGCAGAATACGATGAGAAGCGGACGGCTGCCGAATCCAAGATCAAGGAGGTCGAATCCATGACGGCTTGCCCGACGTGCGGGACGCAGGCGGATGGATGGAAACGCCGATGGCTCGACGACATCTCGCACACGCTGGCGGACGCGCAGGTCGAGTTCGAGCGGGCATCATCAGAACATGCGCTGAACAAGCCGGGCAAGAAACCGGCCAAGCCTAGCGATGCCCCGGCAGAAGTCCAGAAGAGGATCGCCGAACTCGACGCCAGAACCGTGGAGTTGCATGTCGAGAAGAACAAGCATGACGCAGCGGAGTCATGGCGCGGGAAGCGGAACCAACTTGAACTTGAGGCGTCAGGGGCGACGTGCAGGGCAGAGGTTTTGAGGGAGTGCGCCAATCGGCTCGCGGCGTGGCGGGACGAATTGATCGGCGGCGGCATCGGGAAGATCCTCGCCGTGGCGAACCAATTCTGGGACGGCGTCGCGACATACCCGATGGGTGACCTCGCGTGGAACAAGGAGCGAGCCGAGTTCGGTCGGGACGACGGGGACGGGTGGATCAGCCTGGACACGTTCAGCGGGTTCGAGGAGCAACTCGCATTCGCGGCATTGAGCGTGGCGGTGTCGAGCGGGACGCCTGCCAAGCTGGTCATCATGGACGAGTTGGGCCGGATGACGCAGGCGAACAAGGTCAACGTGATCGTGAGGATGAACGAACTACTCGCCAAGGGCATCATTGACCAGTTCGTTGGGTTGGACGTCTCGCCAGACGACTACAGGCACTACGTGAAAGGTGTGAAGGTGATAACGCTATGAACAACGAGAACCAGAAAGACGGAGGCCCAGCGTTCCCGAGGCCGTATGTCCATGACGACAACACCGAGCCGAATGCCGGATACAAGCGAGCCGAATGCCGGATACAAGCGAGCCCAATCCGGCATGTCCTTGCTCGATTACTTCGCCGGGCTGGCGATGGCAGCGGTTTACAGCAGTCACGACTTGGTGGTCTCGTTCAGGGAAAGGATCGCGGAAAGTGATGCGCCGGAATCATTATATCGCGATGTGTTCATCGCGATGGTCGCGGTGCACGCTTACCAACAAGCCGAAGCGATGTTGGACGAACGAGAAAGGAGGATGAAGAAAAATGAGGTGCGGGACATTCAGCAAAGAACGGTCGGCGCGTGACGCCGTGGACTCGGACGGGGTGAATTGCAGCGTGCGTTTCCCTCGCGGGGCGCAGCGACAATTCGACTCGGCTTACGACCGCTGGCTGAAGAGGCGCGGACTGCCGAAAGGCGTGTTCCGTTATAACTTCGGGAAATACGCGGAATGAACGAAAGGAACGACATGGAGAACGAAGGAGCAGTGCAATCTGTCATGCCTGAAACCGAGCCGGAGTTCGTGCCAGGATGGCGAGATTTCGCTATGGGCGACAAGCTCATCATGAGGGTGATGCCGGAAGAATCCTCAAACCCTTGGTTGCGATTCCAAGTCGGGAAGATTGAACAGCGGATGCAGAGGTTCCCGGTATTCGCAAACAGGGCCAGCAAACAGATCGTGAATTGGATCGGCGGCGATACAACAGACGTATTCACGTTGTTCGGCTGGGGCGACACGTGGGCCGCAGCCGAAGCGATGGCCCGGATCAACGGAAAGATGAGACGGGAAAAAAGATCGGACATGGTACACAACAACAGAAAGGAAACAAGCGATGAAGACGACAGCAGGAAAAACGAAGAAACAACGGACCAAGGACAACACGATGGAGATGTTCCCGGTGATGGCCGGGAAGATCGAGCGGCAGAAGCGGGTGGTCAAGGCGCTCAAGGCGGTTCGCAAGGCGCTCTGCGTTGATGGGCCGACGTGGCCAGCCGAGGACGTGGCGACGCTGATCGAGGCGTTGAAGGAACAGGTCCAACCACCGCCGCCCGGCGCCGAGCCGGAAACCACGGTGTGTGAGCAGGGATACAACTAGTGAACGATACCACGACCATCCTGGTGACGATATTCGCCATCGTCATCGTCATCTCGCTTGTGGACTGGTTCTTCAACTCATGAAATTCGCTTTACTTTCGGCGCGACCGGGGGTAAAGGTTGGGCAGAAAGCGGTATGAAAGCCGCTCAGCATGAATCACAGGAACATTGACAATTTGGCCGGTCGCGACGTGCGCCACGGGAACCCCCCGAGGGCGGCGGGAGAGTTCCTGATCCCGACTTTCATCACGTTGCGACCGGCCTTTCTTTTTGGCCGGGCGTGGTTCCCGGCTTGCGGGAGCAATCCGCAAGCGGTGCGGTCTCCAGTCTGCACTCCGCGCCCGGCTATCATCAATATCGTGAATTTCAAACCCAAAGAAGGAAAGCGCATTGCGCTTTCTGTATTCTTAGAAGAGAAACACCAACACCGATGGGAATACCACGGAGACGTGATTCATCCAAACGAGATTCCCAAAACTGCATCGTTCTGCGGTTGGATGCGCAATGAACGAGAAGAGAAAGTATGGTTGGAACGACACAAAACACCATGAATACTGAACCAACACCAAAACGCGAATTCACCGGCGTCTGGATTCCGGCGATCATTTGGGAACGTACCGATTTGAACTGCACCGAGAAATGCTTGCTGGCAGAGATCCACGCGCTCGGAGGCCACAGAGGAAATTGTTTCGCCGGGAATGAATATCTTGGGAAGCAAGTCGGTGGGCTTTCACCGGTCAGGATCGGCGCCATCATCAGCAAGCTCAAAGGGTTAGGACTTGTCCGGCAAGTCTCGTTCGACGGTCGGGTCCGCAAGCTCCAAACCCTGTTCGACGCGAAGTGCGGCAATGATGCAGACCCCTTAAAAACGCGGGGTCTGGTTAATCGAAAACGAGGGGGCGGACCCATTGAAAATGAGGGGTCTCTTACAGTAGAAAAGAAAATAGAGGAAAAAATAGAAGAGGAAGAAATTACTCCCGCTGACGCGGGAGACGTTGCCAAGCCGCAAGCGGAGCCGGTAGCGGAAAAGCCGAAATCGCCGGTGAAGGTGTTTGCCGAGAAATGGTGGGAAGCGTACAAGCGGCATACGGGGATGCCTTATTCGCCCCCGAACCGGGCGGCGGACTTTGCGGCGGCGAAGCGGATCACGAGCAACGGGCGGTCGGTGGCCGAACTGATCGAGCTCGCGGAGTTCGCGTGGGAGCCGGGGAACCTCGAACGGTTCTACTGGTCGCAGGCCCAGAGCATCGCAGGCTTCGCGTCCCGGCTGACGAACATCCAGGCGGCGTTCGTCGCGAAGCGCGGGCGGAAATTGTCGGCTGAGGAACGGGAGGAGAACGTCAGAAACGGACAAGCGCATCTGAACACGTTAGCCGATTGGTGAAGTGAAAACGAAAGGAATCAAATGGAAGTGATGTGTCAGGTGTGCGGGAAGCCGGTGTTTTTGCAGGACGTCCCGGACGACATGTCTCCGTTGTTCCGCAAGTCGCTGTTGAACGTTGCCAGGATGGCGGTCCACGGCGGGCCGGGCGACAAAGAGCAGACGTGCTGGAGCAAGATGTTCTGGCGTTGGACAAAACACCGGGAGGAGGAATCCGTCGTCCAGCGGATGGCGACTCTGGGCGGCGTGTGCCCGCCGACGTTCCAGGAGACCCGGCTCGATCATGCGATGATGAACACGCCTTCCGCTTTGGCGGCGTTGGCGTGGAAGTGGGGGGAGCGCGGGCTTCTGCTCCACGGCAAGACGGACCAATGCAAGAGCCGGTGTGCTTACGAGATCCTCCGCCGCGAGCACATGGCTGGCCGGGCGTGCGTCCAGTACAACGCTGGCGAGTGGGTGTTGGCGTGCCTGACGCTTCGTACCGATTACAAGGCCGGGCTCAGGTGGATCAGCACCGTCAAGGATTGCGACCTGTTCATGATCGACGATTTCGGCAAGGCTCGGCTGGCGTACCAAGACCACGAAGCGACGCAGGCGACGGAGTTGTTGTTCGACGTGTGCGAATACCGTTGGAAGAACAAGCTGCCGGTCATCATGACGACGAACCTCGCCGGTAAAGAGTTCGGGGCGAAGTGGGGCGAGCATGGGAAAGCGTTCGCCCGGCGGCTGGCCGAATTCTGCGAGGTGATCGAGTTTCCGAGGAGGGCGCAATGAACGTAACGAAAGCGCAAAAAAAGTCTTTACATCTGGCCCGTAAAGGGGTTTGTTGCGGTCGACGGAAAACGAAAAACCAATGAACGAAAGGCAATCAGATGCCCAAACCAAAAGCGAAAGAACTCACCGACACCCAAGCAGTCATCCTCGACGGAATCCACGCCGCCGTGGACATCCTGTTCAAACGGCGGATCGCCCAGATCGAGGAACAACTGGATGAGGCTAGGAAGGTGGCCGAGGTGGACAAACTCAGGATCACGTTCCCGGTCAACATCGACTACGGGGAAAGCGTGCCAACGATCAAGGTCGGTCTTGCGTGGAGCCAGACGGTGCGGGACGACATCGTCTCCGCGATGCCGGACCCGAAGCAAGGGACGTTCAGCTTCATCACGGTCGCCGAGGCCAAAGCCGCGTTGGAAGGAACTGGCGGCGATGGGGAGGACGACGAATGAGGAACGACACAACATTGACGCCAAACGTCAAACAGGTTCTTGGACTCATCGAGCGCGTCGCGCTGGCTCTCGTGACGGAGCGGGATCAGTTCCAGTTCGGGTACGTGTATGATCGCGGGACGCTGACGGTCAAAATGCAGGCGAACCTTGCTGACGTGAAACGGTTGGTTGGCAAGAACGGGACTCATATCTCGGCATTACTGACCGTGGCGTGGACGGTCGGGACGGCTCTCGGGGTGCGGTCCATCGAGATCGACAGGATCGGCATTGGGCAAAAACCAGAGGCTCCGTTCATCAAGTTCCACCCAAAGCCCGGCGTTTCATTGGAGCCAATCGTCGATCTCGTCAGTGAAATCGTCGGAACGGTGTGGCCGCAACAGTGCGACATCGGTGTGCGGGATCGCAACAACTACGCGACGGATATTATCGTCCAAGTCAACGCGGACCACGACAACATCATCGAGAATCTGTCGCATGCCCTGCGGTCGCTGTTCATGACCGCAGGGATCAACATCGGGAGGTTATGCTATGTCACTGTCGAGGGAAACAGCGCAACGGATTGGCGCGAGGTTGATGCCGCACGTCGAGCAACACGACCCTTTCACATACCTTGTCCAGTCGAGGACCAAGGCAAGCCGGAAATACCTCGTAAGCATCGCGGCGAATTGGGGAAACGGAAAATGCACATGCACGGATTTCGAAGTTAGAAGAAATCCAGTGCTGCGAAAGACTGGAGTCCAGGGAGAGAGGAATGAATGCTGGCACATCAAGCAGGCGAAGCGGTATTGGGCGCTCATCACGATCTTCGCGACAGCACCGCAAGAAGCCCTGGCCGAAGGCGTGCTGGACTCGCCTCCCGAAACGCATGAGGAAACCTCTGCGTTCTGAGGAGAAATCGCAGCGCAAGCTGGATCGTATGAAACAGTACAGGATAGAAAAGATCGAAGCTGCCAAGACTCGCGGGAAAGTTTGGCTGCACGAACTCCGCGCTATCTTCGGGACGTGCGAGCGGTGCGATACTATTTCGATCCTCGACGTTCACCACGTCCGGGGCCGGGCTGGGGCACTGTTGTGCAACCAGCAGTATTGGAAGCTGGTCTGCTCATGCTGCCACAGATGGATTCACGATAATCCCGAACAAGCGAGATTGGGTGGATGGCTGGCGCAACCTGGGGATTGGTGGAAACAACCGAATTGAACGCCCTGAAACGTGCGAAAGGGAAGAAATGCAGGATGCCGAACGCCAAAGTGAGCATCGACGACACTGAGAGCCTTGGAACTGCCAGCCCCGCGTCCGCAACGGAGAGGCGGTGCGGTTGCTCGATCTGTGGGCAGAAAAGCTGAGCGGCACACAATGAAGACCATAGAATACACCAAACCACAACCGCCAGCGGCGTTGCCTCAAGCGACGTGTTCGGTTCCGGTCGCAGCGGTTGACCAACTCGTTAGACAACTGGAACGGATCGAAAGACTCGAAAGCGCACTGACAGAAATTATGAATCTGTGTCAGGCTACTGGGCTTGGTGTCGAGGCTCAGGCATTCCAGGCGACATTGATTGCGCAGAGAGCTCTTAAACCGAACCCAAAGCTGAGCGACCGCACATGAAAACCGAGAGTCAACCAGAGCAGATCCCTGGCGGTTCGCTCAAGCGACGTGTTAGACCACGATCACAACACTATGAGAATCGAATACGGTGACGGCAAAATCCAAACCCAACAGGGGCGCGTCGACGGTCACCGCTGCCTGATAATCACGAAGTGCGAACAGGCGCATCCCATCAACTCGACGCCAAAGGAATGGGACAAGCAAACCACCGAGGATAAGGTGGACGTGCTGATCGTCTTCAAAAACATCGAAAGCGCCAGGACTCTGCAAGATGAACTCAACGAGCTCATCGCGGTGTGGAGCAAGGAGCAAGGCCAAGTGGTCTAACCCCAGAATATGACAATCCGCACGCAGTCAGCATCGTTCTTACGCAACCGCAAAGAGCGGCGCGAGCGCGTGTCGCGTAAATGTTGCGCCCGGTGCGGGCTTAGGATTCGCGGGAGCGTATATCGCGTGAACAAGAAGACACTGTGCGATTCGTGCGTCGAAACTGAAATCGGTGAGTCAATGCGATGACGATGGCAGACACAAACGCCGTGCGATACGCCGGATTGGCCGGCGAGATCATCGCGTGTTTGCGAGCCAACCTGTTGTGCGGGAGACTGACGACGGAATAGGAACAGAGAATGAAACATGAGTTCTTCGAACGACTCAGGAAAAGCGGTTGGCGTGAAAATGAAGATGGCTCATGGAGCAAGCCTGGTGCTGTGGCTCGATTACGTCCCGCCGAGCCTGAACGCGATCCTCAGCGCACCGTTGAGGGCGCGATTCAGAACGAAAGCGGAGGCGCGGGCGGCGTGGTGCGATGCAGTGTTGCCCGACGACGTCGAAACCAACTACCGGTTGTTGCGGTTACGTTCGTTGCTTTCGTGCGACGGCTCCGGGACGACGATAACCTGATCGGTGGTCTGAAAGTCCTACGGGACTCGGTTGCACATTCGCTCGGGATCGACGACGCGGACCCCCGCGTTCTCTGGCAGTGCCGGCAAATCGAGACGCGGGGACGAGTCGGAACGCTTGTGCGGATCGAGGAAATTGACAACGGGCGGCGAAAAAGCGTAAAAACGCCAACAAAACCCGGCCAAAAATAATTAAAAAAATCTCTTTACAACCGGGGCGGGGAGGGGTAAATTGTGTCCAGATAAAGGGGGGCGGTAAAAGAGAGAGGCGGGAGCGGCCCAGAACCGGCTCGCGGGCGACTCAAGAACGGCCCGAGAAAAAACGAAGCGTAGAGGCCAGCAGGGCCGGTCCGAACGGCGGGTCACCAACGAAAGGTCAAGAGCCAAGGACGGACGGCTTGAAAGTCCAGCGCGGCTCCGGGTGGGAACCCCGGACAATGGCGTGTTATCCGGCAGTCGGGGAAACGCGAGCGCAAGTCGGGAGGAGACATCTCGGCGCGGTCCCGGTACGGGGGGGCGAACCCCCGCTGATGAGTCTGGCCAGCAGCCAGACGAAACCGAGAACCAAATCCAATGACAGCGACCCAACTTCAAGCGGGCTTGCGGGCGGCGGTGGCCGTCGGGCAGGCGATCAAATCCCTCGGCAGCGTCCCGGAGGGCGTTCTTTACGCGCAACTCATGGGCCACATGGATCTTCAGGCGTTCGAGTCTCTGGTCCGGCTGTTGATTCAGACGGGTGTGGTCGAGCGGGACGTGAATCACGTTTTGCGGTACGTCGGGAATTGAGCGGTCCACGCGGGCGCATTCTGCGGAGTGCGTCCGGGCGGGTCGGCAATGACGCTGGTCCGGAACAAATCCAATATGAAAGCACAACAAATTGCGGAGTTCATTCGGCTGTGGAAGCAAGCGGCGTCTGTCACCAAGGCGGCGAACGAGATCAAGGACGCGATTCGGAACGAGGCGTTGGCCTCGTTCTTCGAGGGGCGGCACGGCGATGAAGGCGGAAATGATACGCTCTCCATCGAGAGCGACGAGGGGACGGTGCTGGTGAGTTTCGCGAAGGCGTATCGGGCGCTGGACGAGTCCGAACGGGAGAAGGCGGCGGAGATCGTCGGGCCGATGGCGCGGAAACATTTCCGCCCATCGTGGCGGATCGAGGCGGACGGCTTGACCGAGGCGCAAGCTAATGCGGTGCAGGAAATGGTCGGCCCGAAGTGCTCGGCGACCAAAGTCTACACGGCCACCGACCGGTGGCACGGCGATCGTCACTGGATTGAATCCAGTAAGTTGATTGCCTTGGAAAAGGCGCTCAAGATCGAGCGCGTGTCGGTGAGCGTGGCGAAAGGGGGTGCGGCGTGAACCTCAATCTGGCGTTCCAGTTGGCCAAGTCGGCGGACTGTACCGAATTCCTCTGGACGGAGGTCGAAGCGGTTCTTCTCTCCAAGGGAATGTGCCCGTCGTGCGCCGAGGACGGGTTTCGGCAACGGCTCGGGCGGTATGAACCGCCGACGCACGAAAGCTACGGCGGGCGGGCTTGCCCGGCGTGCGAGACGTTCTGGCCGTCTCCCGGCAAGGCTGGCGACATGGAGCCGAACGAGCCGGATTACGGCGGGGCGTTCGACGGGCTCAGCACGGTGTACTCGGATGCGGATCCTGGGCTTTGAGCGGTCGGCGTCGCCCCATCCGCGTGGTGGGGCGAAGCCGGTCGGCAAACACGCCGGTCGGGAACAATGAATCAGGAGAAATCAAATGCCGAAAGAAAACAACACCCCCGAGTTCGCCGTCAACGAAATCGCCAAGGTCGGCGGTGATTTTCTGTTTATCCGGTTGCCATTGCAACCGCCAACACCGTCCGCCAGCGGCAAGACTCTGGTCGTGGCGACGACTCGCGGAAATCGTCCGACGAGCGCGGTGATCGACGGCAAGCCGGTCACTGTCGGGGTCAATGCTTACATCACGCGTTGACGGGAACTGAATCACAAAGGACCGGCCTCGCGGTCGGTCCTCGAATGCGGCCCGACATGGTGCCGGACGGTCCCAAGCCCGTTCCAAGGTAAAAAAACAGCCTCCTGATTTAACAGCGGGAGAATTTAACAGGAGGGAATGCTGATGTGGCTACCCGAAGGATGGTGGATCATCACCGAAAAATCGACCGACGGCACTCGGTTTACTGCTGGCGCGAAAGGATTGCCCGAAATTGAATCCTCAGCGAAATTTCGCTCAGACCGTGACGCCACTGGTGTAGCACGAAAGGCTTTGAGATCAATGGCTTACGAAAACCAAGATTCCGGTTGGTCGAAATTTCGCTGTCACGCCAGGCTGCCGGGCCAGTTGAAAGCCTTCTGCGGGGCCCGTATCGAAAATAGCCCGAACACTAAGCACGCCTACTCAAAGCCGTGCGGGAAGTGTGAAAGGATCGTGGAAAGCATTCCCGATCCCGATGAAGCGGAAAACGACATCAAAAAACATTTCCGGTATGTATCGTTTAACAGCGAGAGAATACCCGTAGGTTAACAGCAAAAGGAGAAAATCATGAACAGATACATATGCCAAATAGACGGACATAAAAAAACCATCATGGACGCAATCAACGCTTTCTGTGAAGAAATGTTTGAGAACAAACGCGAAGTTGAGCCAACGTCGATTACCGGCAATGCCTTTTCCAATAATGGTCTGTCATTCCGGCTTATAGACGGTAGAAATAACTACAAGGTTGTTTACCGTAACGACATGAAAGCATTTGAGTTTTTCAAAGAAAGCGAAATATAGGAGGTGCAGCGATGACAACATACAAAGGCGAAGACATGATCGGCGACGATGGGTTTGGGACAACAGAACACGCGCTAAAATCGGCTCATGATGCCCTATGGGCCATAGCTAACATGCAGATCAAAGAAGAAACAGACAAAGGCGAGGCCCTTGCACTTTGCAAGTCAATCGCTCTCCTTGAGTTAGAAAAATGTTCAACGGCTGGAAAATAACCAACATTCTCGACGTGGGCCTGTGCGAGCTGGACACAGCCGACGGGCCCTACAACAAGACCGGATACCGGCTTGAGCATCGAGAGGATGGATTTGCGATCACGGTCGGCTTGATGGAGTACATATCCGGCTGGTCGGCGTTGGAGATACTTTACTGGCTTAACGAAAAACAAGCGATACCAAGGAGATACGACAATGAAAACCGAAGAACAAAGAGAACACAATCAAGAGCTGGCGTGTCTGGTTGATGACATTGCGTTCAAGGCATCTCTGCTGA
>Ga0116155_10001845_pt1 | contig 14927 bp, 15 predicted proteins | sample AD_UKC032_MetaG_FD_89890 | JGI IMG/M metagenome (GOLD analysis project Ga0116155, IMG submission 89890) | Active sludge microbial communities of municipal wastewater-treating anaerobic digesters from USA - AD_UKC032_MetaG | ecosystem: Engineered > Bioreactor > Anaerobic > Digestate | place: USA...
ACACCCGTGAGCTATTTGAAAGCCACTTACAAGCTGTTTTTACACAGCAAGGCAAGGAGTGGACGCAAAAGACACTTGGCGAAATATGCGAGACAACCCAGGGAGTACAGATACCTAAAGACCTTCATTTCAAATTGCCTGGAGAGAATCGAAGGCGTTACTTGTATATTTCTGACTTTGACCACGACGAGAATATGAAATATATTGAGGATGTTTACCCCACTAAGAGAGTCACAGAAAATGATTTGATTGTTGTAAACACTGGTGCGACTGCCGGTAAAATATATCGTGGTATTGATGGAGTATTAAGCAATAATCTTTTTAAAGTTACATTGGATACTGCGCAGGTAAATAGTGATTTTCTTTATTATTTTGTCACTTCTTCGTTGTTTAAGGATTACCAGAAGAAAATTGTTAAAGGAGCAGCAAATCCTCACATGGGGCATGAGAACTTCAAATCTACACCAATTCGCATTCCACCGCTCGAGATGCAGCAATATATTGTAAGATCATTGGACGTACTACGCAAAGACACTCAACGCCTTGAATCCATCTACCGGCAGAAGCTTGCCGTTCTCGAGGAATTGAAAAAGTCGTTACTGTACCAAGCGTTTAGCGGGGAGCTGTAGGATAAGGCTATCAGTATAATATATGTTGCTTGTATGGAGGCGCAACATGGGCTTGACAGCCATCAAAGGCATAATTCTGGAGGAACTTGTCTTACGCTTACTGGAAATGATTGGATATAGAATTATTGTTCCAGGAGAGGAAGGCACGAAGGATGGAAGAGCGGGGCTTGAGGTGCAGGGACGGGGTGAATGGCACCAAATTGACGCATTCGCGGCCTTTGATTATACGCCAGCATTTATGTATCCACTGCGGTTATTATTGGAAGCAAAATGCTATGATAACTCAGGGCCGATTGGCATTGAGGTTGTGCGGAACGCAGTTGGTGTATTGAAAGATATCTCTGAGAATTATTTCACTGTTAAGACGAATATTTTCCGTGTAGATGCTAATGATACGTTGAAGATGCAGAGGTTCAACTACCAATCTGCAATCTTCTCAACGAGTGGTTACACAAGAGGCGCACAGCGGTTTGCGATTGCGCATCAAATCTTCCTGATTCAGTATGATAGAGTTTCATTGTTCGAACCCATTTCTCAAAGTTTGCATCGACTGCGAAAAGACCATTTCAAAGCAGATGTGTTACATCGGAAACGAGCACAGAAAGAGACTCGGCAATATGTTCGTGCATTGCTCAAAAACGGTGAGGTAACGGGAGAGAATCCGTTCAAAGCGGAAGGCAGTCAGTTCTTCTCTGAACGTATAGTCAAACCCTTGAAATCGATCCGCGGTTCATACTTTGGCATGTTGCAGGGAAAGTGGCCAATACACCTATTGTCGAAGAAACCTCTTTCCCCTGACTTATTTGTAAACCGGGATACAATTAAGTGCAAGATATATGGGCGGAACAGTTCAATCTGGTCATTTGTGCCATTAGATTGTGATGAGGATTCTCCTAATTGGTTTCGTCTGGAATTCGACCTACCCGCGGAGGTTGCTGAATTAGTGCGGGAAGCTAAAGGAGACAAGGTCGAGATAGCCCAAGTAAAAAGAGAGTATTTCTCTTTCATCAGTGTCTCGGGGCTGATCGGCAGGATACGCCGCCAAGTTCGTCTTGAATTGGATGAGGAGTGGATCGATGATTTTATCAGGAGCGCTTCCATGCGACGACCGGCCTCTCGGTCAGGCAACGAGGATTGAATAGTATGAACGAAGCCGAAACCAGGGCCGAACATATTGATCCAGCCCTACGAGCCGTAGGATGGGGAGTTGTCGAGGGTAGCCGTATACGGCGCGAGTATTCCATCACTTTGGGACGAATCGAGAGCCACGGGCGGCGCGGCAAACCGCTCACGGCTGATTACGTTCTGGAATACCGTAACACCAAGCTGGGGGTGTTGGAAGCAAAAGCCTGGGACGAAGAACTGACCGAAGGCGTCGGTCAGGCCAAGGACTATGCGGCAAAGATGGCCATCCGTTTTGCCTACGCCAGTAATGGGCAAGGCATCTACGGCATCGACATGGAAACAGGCAAAGAAGGAGAGTTGCCGTGTTATCCCACGCCGGAGGAGCTCTGGAATCTGACCTTTGCCGAGCAGAATGCGTGGCGCGACCGCTTCGCCACCATACCGTTCGAGGATAAAGGCGGCTCGCACCCGAGCCGTTATTATCAGGACATCGCCGTTGAACGGGTCATGGGGGCCATTGCGGCAGATAAGCGGCGGATCCTGCTCACGCTTGCCACCGGCACGGGCAAAACCTTCATTGCGTTCCAGGTTGCCTGGAAACTGTTCCATAGCCGATGGAATCTCAGCCGCGAACCGTCCCGCCGACCACGCATCCTTTTTCTCGCCGACCGCAATATTCTCGCCAACCAGGCATATAACGTCTTCTCTGCTTTTCCCGAGGACGCGCTGGTCCGAATTGCGCCGGAGGATATCCGCAAGAAAGGCAAGGTACCGAAGAACGGCAGCCTGTTCTTCACCATTTTTCAGACATTTATGAGCGGCCCGCCGAAGAACGGCAAACCATCACCCTATTTCGGCGAATATCCGCCGGATTTCTTCGACTTCATCGTTATCGACGAGTGCCATCGCGGCGGCGCGAACGACGAGAGCAACTGGCGCGGCATTCTTGACTATTTCGCCCCTGCCGTGCAGATGGGAATGACAGCCACGCCCAAGCGCAAGGACAACATTGATACATACGCCTACTTTGGCGAACCGGTTTATATTTATTCGCTCAAGGATGGTATTAATGACGGGTTTCTTACGCCGTTCAAAGTGAAGCAAATCTTCACAACGCTCGATGAGTATGTCTATACGCCCGATGACAAACTGATTGAAGGCGAGATCGAAACCGGGAAGCTTTACACAGAAACCGATTTCAATAAGATCATCGAGATCAAGGAACGGGAAGCTCACCGCGTGAAGCTGTTTATGGAACAGATCAACCAGAACGAAAAAACGCTGGTGTTTTGCGCCACGCAGGATCATGCGTTGGCTGTGCGCGATCTCATCAACCAGATGAAGACCAGTAAAGCCCCGAACTACTGCCAGCGTGTTACCGCCAACGACGGAGCGCTCGGCGAACAGTACTTGCGCGATTTTCAGGACAACGAAAAAACCATTCCGACGATCCTAACCACCTCGCAAAAGCTTGCCACTGGCGTCGACGCACGCAACATCCGCAACATCGTTCTCATGCGCCCGATCAACACCATTATCGAATTCAAACAGATCATCGGTCGAGGCACGCGGCTGTATGACGGCAAGGATTACTTCACTATATACGATTTTGTGAAGGCGCATCATCACTTCAGCGATCCGGAATGGGACGGGGAACCGATCGAGCCGGAAGAGCCGAAACCGTGCCCGAAATGCGGTTGCCGCCCCTGCGAGTGCGAGAAGCCGCCGCCGAAGCCGTGTCCCGAGTGCGGCAAAAGCCCGTGCGTTTGCCTGAAAGAGCCTTGCCCGGTTTGCGGGAAGTTGCCTTGCGTATGCAACAAGAAGAGGAAAGCGAAAGTGAAACTCGCGGACGGCAAGGCGCGAACCATCCAACACATGATGGCAACGACCTTCTGGCATCCCGATGGCACACCGATGTCCGCACAACAGTTTATGGAATTGCTCTTCGGTAAACTACCGGAGTTTTTCAAGGATGAGGCAGAGCTGCGGGCTATTTGGAGCGTGCCGGAAACACGGAAGAGACTATTGCATGGTCTCGCCGAAAAAGGTTTCGGCGGTGAGCAGCTTGCCGAGATGCAGAAGATCATCGACGCCGAGAAAAGCGACATCTTTGACGTGCTTGCTCACGTTGCATACGCCCTTCCTCCGCTCACCCGCGAGGAACGTGCAGCAAAAGCAAAGATTGAGATATCGACTCATTTCAACAGCAAACAGCAGGTGTTTCTCGACTTTGTATTATCGCACTACGTCAGCGTTGGCGTAGAAGAACTCGAACAAGAGAAGCTCTCGCACTTATTACGACTCAAGTATCATAACTCCATCGCCGACGCAGTAGCCGATCTGGGAAGACCCGAAGAAATTGGGAGAGTGTTTGCGGGATTCCAGAAGTATTTGTATCAGGGACAGACGGTTGCCTGATGATGATTATTATATGAATAGCAGAAACTGTACGAAGATAGGGTGTAAAGACGAATTTGGCAACTGTCCCATATTAGGCGTGGATAGTATGCCGGTTCAATGCGTTGGACAGTGGGTTGAGGACAAATATTTCTTCTTAGAGCGATATTTAAATGCCACCCGTGAAGCAAGGAGAAAGTTTTCGGACAAAAAGAATGCGGTATTCATTGATTTATTTGCGGGACCCGGGAGATGCATTATTAAAGATAACCAGACGGAGATTGATAGCGGAGGATTAAGAGCTTTGCAAAGGACGGAAGCTCCTTTCAATGAATATTATTACTTTGATATTGCAAAACACAACGTGGATGCTTTAGATAAAAGAACAGCCGATAAAACCGGAGTTCACCTTAACAAAGGTGATTCTAATGTGCTTGTTACGCAGTTGGTTAAGGATTTGCTGAAAAAATCGTTTAGATATCATTTCGCGTTTGTTGATCCTTTCGGCCCTGATGGCTTGAGATTTGAGACTCTTCGTGAATTAGCAAGATTGCAGAGAATGGATATGCTGATTCATTTTCCTATTGGTGCTATAAAAAGAAACTTACCTTCTTGGATTAATAGCAAAGATACAATACTTGATTCTTTCTTAGGAACCACAATATGGCGAGATAAATTAAGGGGCGCATCAAAGAGTAATACGTTTAAGATCTTGATCGATATTTTCAAACAACAACTCGAGTCCATTGGATATCCAGATGAAGGATTAAGGATGGCCGCTTCAGAAGAGAGTATATATGCAGGATTGTCAACGGTGCCTATTAGAAACACGAAAGAAGTGGATTTGTATGTCTTGATCCTTGCATCAAAACATAAATTGGCCCAGAAGATATGGAGCAGCGTTATTAAAGCAACACCTAACGGACAAAAGACATTTTTTTAAAATGCGAACAATTCAAAGAAAATCATTACTTTATCAAAGTGGCGTCGAATACGCAGACTTTTGCCTGAACCATGTGGAAGGGTGTTCTCACGGGTGCAAATATCCCTGCTATGCTTTCATGATGAAGAAAAGATGCGGTGTTATTAAAACGTATGACGAATGGTGTCAGCCGAAGATCGTCTCAAATGCTTTGGAACTGCTGGATAAGGAGATCCCTAAATACAAGAGCAGAATAAAATACGTGCATTTATGTTTTTCTACGGATCCCTTTATGTATAACCAGGAGCAAGTGAGAGAATTGAGCCTAAAAGTAATTGATAAACTTAATTCTAACGGGATTCGTTGTACTGTCCTCACAAAAAGCACCTACCCGAAAGAACTTGCCGGCAGGAATGGCAACAGCCTTAATAATGAATATGGCATTACTTTGGTATCCTTAGATGAGAATTTCAGAAACGAGTACGAACCAAACACCGCAACATTTAAGGATAGGATTCAATCGCTGAAATATTTACACGATAAAGGATTTAAGACGTGGGTTAGCATGGAGCCTTATCCTACTCCCAATTTAGTAAAGCAAGACTTGATGAAGATTCTGGAAGCGATTTCGTTTGTTGATAAGATTATCTTTGGACGGTTAAATTACAATGTCAAGTCTTCTGAGTTTAAGTGCAGTAAGGAATATTATAACGGCTTATCTGACAGCGTTGTTACTTTCTGCGAGCATAATGACATCGCATATCACATAAAAGAAGGCACGAGGGTTAATCTGCAATAGACTCTATAACCGTTTCGGGAGGATTTCTAATCAGTGGTGCTTTGCTTGCTGCTTGTTGTCCTCTCAAACATAACATTAAGTGTCTTATATGCGCCCACCGCTATCCGCTAAGTTTGTTGAAAAAGCCGAAGCAGCCCTTGTAGCAGCAATAGAGGTTTATAACAAGCCGTCATTCCGATATCGTGAGGAAACTTTTGCTCTGCTCGCGATCAACGCTTGGGAGCTTCTGCTGAAGGCGCAAATATTGAAACGGGGTGCTAACGATCCCAAAGTCATCCGTGTCTATGAGACACGTCGTACGAAATCTGGAAAAACTTCAAAGAAGCGCTATCTTAAGCGCAACCGGGCAGGCAGTCCGCTCACCGTATCCCTGCCCGCGTGCATTGTCGAACTCGACAAGGATCCCACCACACGGCTCAGCACTGCGATTAAAGCGAATCTTGATGCGATAATTGCCATACGTGACAATGCGGTGCATTACATCAATGCGAGTCCTATACTATCGAAACAAGTTTTAGAGGTTGCGAGTGCCACGGTGAAGAATTTTGTCATTCTGTCAAAGTCTTGGTTCGCGCTAGACTTTTCTGACTCGCTATCCCTTGTTCTCCCTCTCTCTTTTATCAGTGGGGTAAAGGATGTCGATACAGTCGTTGTAACAGCAGGCGAGAACCGGTTGATCAAGTATCTCCAGAGCCTTGCAGCCGCTGAAACTGAGGCGGGGTCTCCCTATTCGGTAGCCCTTCGCGTACAGGTTAAGTTAGAACGCTCAAAGTTAGCGACTGCGTCGAGATTCCAGATCACAAATGATCCGGACGCCGTTAAAGTGATCCTTAGCGATCAGGATGTTCGAGAGCGATATCCTTGGGACTACAAAGCTTTATCGGATAAGTGCATTGATCGATATAGCAATTTTAAACGGGATAACAAGTATCATAGCTTGCGTAAGCCCCTTCTGGGAGATCCTCGCTATGCGCACTCTCGGTTTCTGGACCCTGGAAATATAAAGAGCGGTCGCAAAAACTTTTACAGCTCTGCAATTCTTGACGTGTTTGACAAGCACTACATACGGAAATGATGCGGGGGATTCCGGTTAGTATTCATAATTTCAGAAAAGTGACCTATGGCCGGTGATCTGTTCGACGAATTTCTTGAGTACGATGTCGGGATGGGTGGCGGTAAAGCCGTATGCCCCAACTGCGGCGAGAAGGTGCCTTATAGTGTTCTCATTGACGACGAGATCGAGTGCCCGAAGTGTGGTAAGAAGTTTCGTATAAAAGGGTAGTGATAAGAACCCGAAGCGATATCCGCGCCGCCGACCGGCGTTACGGCTGGTCGGCAGTCGACGGGATATGTCGGCAGCGTAAAGACAAAGAAATATCATCTTCCGTCGTGTAAATGGGCACAGAGGATAAAGGAAAAGAATATAGCCGAATTTAAGTCAGATAAAGAAGCTATTGCTGCTATGCATTCCTAAAGCATCGGAAGATTAAGCGATGAATGATTGTGTGCAATTATAGAAGCAGGACGACCTCATGAACAAATATGCTCTACAATGTTTATACCAGGAATTGCCCGAACTGGTGAATAAGGGTGTGGTGACAAAAGAGGCAGCGGAAGCGATTCGGCGGCATTATGGCGAAGTGAAGATGCCGGATAAGAAAAGGTTTATCCTTATCCTATGCGCAGTGCTCGGTTCCTCGTTGATCGGGCTGGGCATAATTCTCCTTCTCGCGCATAACTGGGAACAATTCTCAAGGCTTACCCGGGCGATACTCTCCTTTGTCCCGCTGGTGGCTGCTCAGGGGATGGTGTTGTGGGTGTTATTAAAGAGACCAAACTCCAGTGCTTATAAAGAAGGTGCGGCAATATTCCTCAGCTTGATGGTTGGCGCTTCGATATCCCTGATCAGCCAGACATACCATATCCAGGGGGAGATGTCCGATTTCATATTAACCTGGATGCTTCTCATCGTGCCGCTGGTCTATCTGATGCAAGCGACGATGCCGGCGGCGATCTACCTGGCGGGAATTGCCTCTTGGGCTGGCAGTTTCTGGCATGATCCGCTACAGGCAGTCCTGTATTGGCCTCTTGCGGCTGTTGTTTTGCCTCATTTTATCTGGTCATTGCGTCGTAAGGAATATGCCGTCCGCGCGACGGTGCTTGCCTTCGTTATGGCGGTGAGCGTATGTTTTGCCGCCAGCTTCAGCTTGGGAAAAACTTGGCCGGGTTCCTGGATAATCATCTATTCGTGTATCTTTGCGATCATTTACTTTGCGGGATACTGGGTGTTCAACAACATCTCCGTCAACTGGCAGCGACCTTTGCGGCTTATCGGCACGATTGGATGTATCGTCTTTGCATTCACGTTGACCTATGAATCTGCGTGGGAGTCTATCAAGTGGAGAGGGATCGGCATAGAGAGCAAATTGCTCAATCTCCAAACACTTCCTGATCATCTCATCAATATAATCATTGTGTCCGTTGCTCTGGTTCTGTTCTACGATTATGCGAAGCGTAGGCAGTATATGAGGTTATTGTTCGGCGGACTGCCGTTGCTGGCTGTTGCAGGATATGCGATGAGCGGGATATCGGTCTTGTTTCCGTTAGCGCTTATGAATCTGTATTTATTGGGATTGAGCATATATCTGATCATGCTTGGGATCCGCACGAATAAATTAGGCGAGGTGAATTCGGGCATGCTTTTATTGGGAGCACTGATCCTGGCGAGGTTCTTTGATAGCGACATGGACTTCCTGGTCAAAGGGCTTGTCTTTATAGCCCTTGGCGCCGGGTTCCTGATGACGAATGTCAGGTTGATGCGCTGGAAGGGAGGCGCACAATGAGGAGGGGAGTGATTGTCGGACTGTTTGCGGCGCTGCTTGTGGTGCAGATCGCGACGCCGTTAACGATGATCGCGCAGCGTGAGCGTCTTCTGAAGGAAGGGGAACAATTTAAGTTTAAAACGATTCCGTTCGATCCCTATGATGCTTTCCGGGGCAGGTATATATCCTTGAGGGTAGAAGACAGCAAAGTGCCGTATGTGCTGGGGATCGATTGTGAGCGCGATCAGAGAATATATGCCCATATTGTTGTGGATGATCAGGGTTATGCGAAGCTATCGGGAATATCCAAAGGCGTACCTAAAGGGAAGCCGTATATTACTGCCAGGGTCTCTTATCTACACGGCGGCGATGTATTCATAGACCTGCCGATCGACCGGTATTATTTGGAAGAGAAAGCCGCCCCGGCTGCCGAAAGGATCTACCGCCAGTACACCGACAGGCGCAAAAAGAACAGGCAGGATGCGTATGTGCTGGTAAGGGTCAAAGACGGACGGGTGGCTATTGAAGGGTTTTATGTTGGGGGGAGGAAGATCGAGGATATTGTGCGTGAAGAGAGTGGGAAAGGCTATAAATGATAATGCTAATTCGTTCCAAGAATCCTTTTACGCCGGGCGCAGCGCGCCGATGGGCGAAGATTCCTTCTTGGTTGCAAAAGAAGATACTAGACCGTGTATTTTGCGTGAATTGCCATAAATCTGTTACGATTGTATTGGAGACGGCGAAAATGCAACGGAAAGACCTCGTATTGCGAGGCAAGTGCAAGACTTGTGGTGGGAACGTGTGCAGGGTGGTTGAGCCGGAAAATGAATGATAAAGAAATGCATGATAATACAGACATTAATAAGGGCAATAATAATCTCGAAATATTGCGAAAACAGGACAATTTCCTCAAATTCAGGTTATTTTGATGGTAATAGTCTGTGATTTCCTTAAAGTAAGGACCGTGGTATATAGTTGCTGTGTTGTTTGATCCGGAGATCGATTAGGTTTGGAAGAAAACGATTTATTTGCAGAAAATATGCAAAATAATTGACATAATACTAAATATATGTGATGATAGCATTGTTTTTGTAAATATTGTGCTATTGAGAGAATATCATGTTAATTGAATTCAAAGTGGCGAATTATCGCTCAATCCGTGATGAGCAAATCTTTTCACTAGTAGCGAATAACTACGATAAGTCGTTGCTAGATAATCTAATTGTTCCCAATTTGGCCGGATTATCAAAAGTCAAGTTGCTTAAAGGAGCGGCTGTTTATGGGCCAAATGCTTCCGGCAAAAGCAATATTATGTCAGCATTTACCTTTATGGTGAATTTTGTTGCTAATTCTACGATTAAGATTGCGCCTAATGAGCCGACAGGCACTGTGCCTTTTTGCCTGGATGCTGAATCAAAGCAAAAGCCAAGTTCATTTGAAATTATGGCCTCGATTGATGGGGTTCGCTATACATATGGATTCGCGTTAACTAGTGAAAGGGTATGGAGGGAGCATCTAATCGCATATCCTAAGGGTTCAGCCCAGAACTGGTTTGTTCGTACTTATAATTCAGATAAGAATGAGTATTCTTGGGACCACAGCTTGGAACATTTTAAGCTCGATAAAGATCTTTGTGAGAAGACCCGTCCAAATAGTCTTTTTGTTTCTACTGGGGCTCAATTTAATAATGCTCAACTTACAATCGTATATAACTGGTTTTCTAAAGGCTTGAAATTCCTTAAGTTGGATAGTGAGAATATGCTAGCGCCTATTACCACGGCGTCGCTATTTAAGAATGATGCAAAAATAGCGGGGCACGTGCAGCAGCTTCTCCATTCGGCAGATTTCGGTATTACGGCGACTGACATTTCTCATGAGGATATAGCTCTAGACGAGATACGTGATCATATCGCACCAGAAGTTTTCAGAAAAATGGAAGCTGATGCGAAGCGATCGTCGTTACGTGTCCCGCGTATCAAGTTTAAGCACCACGCGGTCAACATAGTTGATCAAGACATAGATTATAATGAGGAATCAGCAGGAACCCGGCGCTTTTTCTCGCTTATCGGTCCATGGCTTGACATTCTGGATCATGGTTACACTGTCATCATCGATGAGCTTGAGACCAGCTTGCATCCGATTCTTGTGAAAGAGTTCCTGAAACTGCTGTTTAGTGCGACTTATAACCCGAAGGGAGCCCAAATCGTTTTTACAATACATAATCCAATTCTATTAGATACTGAGGTTATTCGCAGGGATCAGATCTGGTTTACAGAAAAGGATGAGCATGGAGCAACGCGCCTGTATCCATTGACAGATTATAAACCACGCAAGAATGAATCACTATCACGTGGATATCTAGCTGGGCGTTATGGTGCAATTCCATTCATCCCGGAAGGGTTGCGGATGTAATGAGTGCAAAACGCCAAAACACGCGTAATCCGTTCATGCGGCGACCTTCTCCTCAAAGTGGAACGGGCAAAACCATACTTATTGTTACTGAGGGAGCTAAGACGGAGCCGCAATACTTACAATGCCTGCGAGAGAAGCTGAAGTTGATGGCAGCAGATATCCGTATAACAAAAGCGGACGGAACCGATCCTGTAAGCGTAGTTAATGACGCTATCAGATTGCGCAATGAACGCAAGCGGGAAGCTAGGCGCAGTTATTTAGTTGAATATGATTCAGTATGGGCTGTTTTCGACACTGAACGTATCGACACAAATGAATTGCTGAATGATGCTTGCCAGAGAGCTAAGGCAAATAAGATCAATATAGCGCTCTCAAACCCATGCTTCGAGTATTGGCTTCTTCTTCATTATGAGTATACGACTAAACAGTTTATTAAATGCGCAAACGTTATCCGGCATTTAAAAGATGAACACTTATCGAATTACGATAAGGGCAATTATCCTGTTGAGCAATTTATCTCTAGAATTTCCACTGCTGTTAAGTATTCTGAACAGTGCCGCAGACATCATGCATCAGTAGGTGGCGATAGAAATCCATCGACCGATGTGGACTTATTAGTGCGGGAAATGAACGCTGCTACACGTTTGCACAATCGAATAAAACTCGAGAACTAATAACAGGAGAAAGTATCGTTAGCTGGCATAATGCCAGTTTTCGCAACCTGAAAGGAGGGCAGTGAAGATGGGCAAAATTATCGCCCATTACCTGAAACGTGCCCTGCCTTCTTGCATTGGGATCCGAATACTCTGATAGATATACCTATCGGACCTCGGGCAATCTTAATGAAGAACCCCTTTGGGTTGTGTTAAGGTGGTTTGGCTTTCGGCAAGGCTTAACGCCTTCACCCGAATGCGTTGGCTATGCTTTAGGGGTTCATAGAGAGAAAAAGGCGGGGCATAGCCAAGGCGGCGGATAATCTTAACTGTATATAGTTAGGACCCGCCGCTTAAACCTTCTTTTTCATGATAAGGTGGAAAAACAGGAAGCATATAGACTCTAGTTTCCATGTATCAGTTGATATTGATAGATGGAGCGATTAGACGTGATTATGACTGCTGTCGAATGCTTGTGAATTACGGGCGGATCATAGTGAAAGCAATTAACTTATTTGATATCTGTGCTGTCTCCCCATAGCGTCTTCATCGCACGTATTAAATGTCGTCCAGATCTGTGGGCGGATAAAATCAATTTGAACCACTTTTATGAGGAAAGTGGCTGGAGTTGATTTCCTTTTGTGATTGCGAATCAAACGACTGTATTAATTTTGCATAATAGTCAGTGATGCTATCTGGGATCAATAAACAATACGATATGTATGGCGGTATGTGCATAATAACACGCATGAAGCAATTGGTTGACTTGGTTGCGCGTATATTATATTATACATACGTCTAATTTATTAGACGAGGGGGTTAAGATGAAGACGCGCAATCGTGAAGATATATTCTGCGCAACAAGTTCTATGAAGGTTTTATCGCTTATGGTTGAAAATCCCGGCAGGGAGTTTCTGGGAAGCGAGATCCAGAAAGCGACTAAGTTAAGCAGGGCAGGCGTGTATGTTGCCCTTCGTGATTTGATCCGGCATAAATTGGCGGTTAGAACTCATAAGGGGAAATTTCTCATATATTCGATTGCTAACAGCGATCCCGTTGTCAAACAGTTCAAGGTCTTAAAGAACGTTAATATGTTAAAGTCGATCGTGGAAAAACTTACTCCCGTAGTCTTGAAGATAGTTCTTTTCGGAAGCGCTAGTCGGGGGGAGGATGGCACCGAAAGCGATATCGATTTATTCATATTGGCGAAGGATAAGAAATCTGTTGAGGATATCCTTGCCACTGTAAAATCAAAAAGAAACATTCAACCTGTGATAAAGGTTCCTTCCGAGATGGCTGATTTCAAAGAAAAAGAGAAGATTTTTTATGCTGAAGTGGACAGGGGATCGACTCTATTTGAGGCTGCTGAATGAATCTTGAATATGACGATTGTTTGAAGAAAGGCAAGATCAAGCCGTTTTCGAGAGGAGTTGCCCTGGCATCGAAAGAACTTGATGCCGCAGTTTCCGACTTGGAAAGGGCTACGAAGACCTTCAAAGACGGTGATTATAAATGGGCAACGATTCAGACATACTATTCAATGTTTCATAGCGCGAGAGCCCTTCTTTATCAGAAGAACTTGAGGGAGCATAGCCATCATTGTCTTATTAGAGCAATGCGAGCGCTATATGTGGAAACAAAACAAGTCCCCGTAGATATCGTTGAAAAGCTGCAAGATGCGAAAACTTTGAGGGAAGACGCCGATTATTATGACAGATGGTCAAAACTGGGGTGTGAAACTTTGATCAAGAGTGCTACAGAGTTTGTCGAGATAGCAAAGAAGTTAATAAGCAAATAATCCTGCCGTTGTCCGCCAGTTCATCTTGCTTTTTCCGAGTTTTCTGGTGTCCAAAAAGTGTCCATCCGAGGTCTAAAATCTCACATTTTGCGACAAATTGACGCAACAAGGATGGTCTTTTCAACTAATTGAGCTTCAGCGTATTATGCTGGAAATCAAGGGGTTAGATCGTCGTCCGGATCAGAATTACAAAACCACTGCTCTGCCATTGAGCTACCTGGGCGACATATCTGAAAAGAACCGAAAACAGACGAGAAAACTACCAAACGCGATGGCTCCCGTCAAGCTCTAAAAGGGAAACGGTCACGTTCGGACCAACTCCCTGATCGCCGCCGGGATCTTTACGATGACGTCGGTCGCGATCAGTCCCGCTTCGCCGGTCTCCTCGGCGGCCAGGTCTCCCGCTCTGCCGTGGATGTACGCGCCTGACCGGGCGGCGTCGGCGCACGAAAAGCGCTGTCCCAGCAGCGACGCGACGATCCCGCCCAGGACGTCGCCCATGCCGGCGCTCGCCATCCCCGGGTTGCCGGTGGAGTTGATCCAGATGCGGCTGCCGTCGGTCACGGCGGTGTCATATCCCTTGAGGATGAGCGTTACGCTATGCGCCGCGGCGAACCGCTCTGCCGCGTCGTATTTGCGCTCGATGATCGTTTTTTTGGATATCCCCGACAGCCGCGAGAATTCGCCGATGTGCGGCGTCAGGACGGCATGTCCTTTGATGCGGTCGAGGATGGAGAGGTTCTCGCTGATCGCGTTGAGCGCGTCGGCGTCGATGACGATCGGCTTTTTGCATGACGATACGAAGTCTCGGATGAACTGCGCCGTTTCGGGATGCTGAGACATCCCGGGGCCGATCAGGACGGCGTCGAATCCTTCCATCGCCTTCTCGACCAGCGGCAGTGCCTCGGCGCCGACGGAAAGGTGCTCAGTCTCCGGGAGCGGGAGGATCATCGGCTCCGGCCCGGAAGCCGCTGCCGCGTTGTATAGCGATTCCGGCACCCCCAGCGTCACCAGGCCGGCGCCGCTCCGCAAGGCGGCCATGGCCGCCATCCGGCCCGCGCCGGTCATGCCGTACGAACCGGCCAGTATCAGCAGGTGGCCGTAATCGCCTTTGTGCGAGACTCTCCTGCGTTTCGTGTGCAGGGGAGCCAGGTCGGCCGATGTCAGCAGATCGAGGCCGCTCCGGGCTTCCTTTACCAGCGCTGCGGGCAAACCGATGTCGACGACGGCGATCTTCCCGCAGTGATCGGGCCCCTCGTTAAGGAACATCCCCGTTTTCGGGAGCCCCATCGTTACCGTCAGATCGGCGACGACGGCGATGGGGGACGGACGTCCGGTTTCGGCATGCAGCCCCGAGGGGATGTCGATCG
>Ga0116155_10001846_pt1 | contig 14927 bp, 8 predicted proteins | sample AD_UKC032_MetaG_FD_89890 | JGI IMG/M metagenome (GOLD analysis project Ga0116155, IMG submission 89890) | Active sludge microbial communities of municipal wastewater-treating anaerobic digesters from USA - AD_UKC032_MetaG | ecosystem: Engineered > Bioreactor > Anaerobic > Digestate | place: USA...
CACCGTAATAATTATCCAACTGTGAATTCCAATATTTTATTTCAGCATTGCGATCGCGTTGGCAATTCCAGGCATACCGCGCCCATGTTTTGTACCACAACCAATCGCGGTCGAGTTGTTTTAAGCGAGCGCCGTTTGGCAATTTATCCGCCGTATAAGGCCAATCCCAATAGGATGCCTGCGGGTAAAGATGCAATGCATTGGCTCCATGAACATTGTGCATGGCTTTCACTGTTTTCTGAACAAAATCAGGTGAACTCCAGCGCCACGATTCCAGATTGGCCAAAATGTGTACGTTACTGATATGAATACTTCCCAGCGAACTCAGATCGGTGTGAATTTTTGCCCATGGACCACGTGGTTCGTAAGTGGTTAAACTTTCGCCATTGTATTTGTGCATGGTGTACAGGTTTTTATAAATGGGCAACGCTGCATCCATCACCATTTTAGCATCGGTATCATGAGCTCGCAATAAGATGGGCGGTTCGTCTGTACGCCCGAGTGCTTTCAAACCATCTTTCATTCCGGGAATAATAGTTTCGGTAAACCATTTAACATCATCTTCGTGTGTATCCATGGCTTCGCCCAAACAAACCAACAAACCAACATTGGGATATTTTTCGATAAATGCAGCAATACTTTTACGGGTATAATCAGCAACCAATGGAGTTATTGGGCGGTTGCGATCTTGTGTGGCAATACCGTAATGTTCGGCAAAAGGTTTGGATACAATAATATTATAAAACATCTGAATCACAAATATGCCGCGCTTATCCGCTTCGTGTGTGAGGTACGAATACATTTCCTCGTTTTTCTTAAACGTTGCATCGTCAACTTCCACAGCAAAAGGATAATCCTTTAACTTCACCAACGAAGCAAATGGATGCCCATTCCACAAATAAAGTGAGTTCATTCTGTTGGTAACCAGCATATCAAGGTATTCGACCCACTGCGCTTTGTCGTACAACCAGGGGAAATTCTCAGGCGTGTACGGATATTCATAAACCGTACGTCCGGGTAAATAATAAGGTTTTTGTACGCCAATAGCCGTTCCGCGCAAAACCATTTCAGGTGCATCGGTAAACGAAACAGGTAAATCAAGCTTCTTACTGCTTTTTAACCTGTCAATTATTTCCTGACAACCATAAATTGTTCCGTTACCATCTGCACCACAAATAACGGTTACATTTCCTTTTGTTTGGATATTAAAGCCTTCCTTTTTAAGATGTTGCGGGATGGTAATTTTGAGCTTTTTAAGCAGTTTAGCTGCACTCTGGTCGTTTTGATCAAAAACTATGATAGTTTTTTCTTTTTTTGAAATACGTTTAGGAAGTTTGTTATCAACCTGATAGCTATTATCTCTTAACGATTTAGTTAATAATTCCACTCCAAATTGAACCCTGTTCGTTGCACCGGGATAAGCAATGACACGTATATTTTCACCGCTAACAGAACAAGTAAATAACAAAACTACAAATAAAATTAAACTATTGATTTTCATGTTTAAAAAAAACTATAATTTTACGAATTAATAACAACAGAAAGACTCTTGAAACGTCCTTCTGTACTCAATTATTCTTTGAATGGTTTATCAATAGCTGTATGATTGTTAAACAAATAATAGTAAATATTTTACAGAGATAATTAACTGTTACGATAAAACACAAAGTAAAAGAATTACGAAATTATTACTAAAATAAATGATATAAAACGAAACTAAATGAATATAATAATTGCGTATCTGAAAATTAAAAATAGTCATTGAGTAAGTTGACCTCATTTACTTTTATTGTTGATGTTGATTTCAAACTAAATAATGATAAATACATGCCATTACACATTACTTTATCATACTATTATCATTGAATAATAATTTTGCCCGAAAAAATTTTAGTCGATATCTTTTCAGTTTAATACCTATATAGTGTGGAAATTTGATGTTTTCAAAAATAATTTCATTATTTTTTTTCGAAACATACTTGTATAATTAATTATTTAATTATATTTGCTGCCGAAACAAAAAGAAAATAAACGAAAGTATATGAAAATAATAAGAGATAAAAACACAGTTGAATTTATTTCAAATTTGAATTGTTCCATTAATAACGAAACCGATGAAGTTAAAAAATTGGAACTATATTCAGAAATAATTAGAAAACGATTGCTCGATATTGTTTATTCATCAAAAAACGGACATATCGGAGGTTCATTATCTTCTGTTGAAATTGAAACAGTTTTGTATTTTAAAATAATGAATATATCTCCTGAAAATAAAAATGATAGCAACAGGGACAGATTTATATTGAGCAAAGGACACAGTGTTGAGGCTTATTATGCAATTTTAGAACAGGCCGGATTTATTGACAGAAAAACAGTAGATACTTACGGAAGTTTCAATTCGTTGCTGGCAGGTCATCCAACAAAAAAAGTGCCGGGTGTTGAATTAAACAGCGGTGCTTTGGGACATGGTTTGTCGTATGGTATTGGTTTGGCTCTGGCCGCCAAAATGGATAACAAAAATTACACTTCGTATGTATTAATGGGCGATGGCGAACAGGGCGAAGGTTCAATTTATGAAGCGGCAATGTCGGCCGGACATTATAAACTTGATAATTTAGTTGCAATAATCGATCGTAACACATTGCAGATAAGCGGAAAAACTGAAAATGTAATGTCGCTTGAACCGTTAAGAGAAAGATGGGAAGCGTTTGGTTGGGAAGTTTTTGATGTTGAAGGCAACGACATAAAATCGTTGATTGATACTTTTGAAAGTTTGGACAAAAAAAACAGTAAACCAAAAATGCTGATTGCACATACCACCAAAGGTTGCGGAATTTCATTTATGGAAAAAGTGGCAAAATGGCATCATGGCATCCCCAATGATGAACAATATAATGAAGCGATTGAAGAAATTAATGATCGAATAAAATCAATGTGCCAATAATTTAATTTGCCTGTTTTTTGGTAAAGCAAATTATTAAATACACAGCACATAACAAATAAACGATAATAACAAATTATCACATTGACAAATTAATCTCAGATTCACACATTGCCACATTGGCACATTAAAAATTATGACAAATACAATTCCCTGCCGCAAAATGTTTACCGACACCTTGGTAGAACTGGCAAAAAATGATAAAAATATAGTTGCGGTAACCACCGATGCACGTGGATCGGTAACACTTGACAAGTTTGCGAATGAACTTCCCGGTCAATTTGTGGAACTGGGTATTGCAGAGCAAAATGCCGTGGGTGTAGCTGCAGGACTTGCATCAACCGGAAAGAAAACATTTGTTTGCGGACCAGCCTGTTTTTATGTGGCACGTAGTCTGGAGCAGGTTAAAGTAGATGTTGCTTACTCGGCCAATCCGGTGAAAATCCTCGGTGTGAGTGGTGGTGTAAGTTACGGAGCTTTGGGCTTTACGCATCACAGTTTACACGATATTGCTGTATTGCGCACTTTTCCGGGAATGCATATTGTGCTGCCGAGTGATATATTCCAGACAAAAAAATTGGTAGAAGAACTGATTGATTATCCTTATCCGGTTTATATTAGAGTGGGAAGAAATGCAGTTCCGAACGTATATGAAAACGAGAATTTAGAATTTAAAATCGGTAAAGCAAATGTACTTTTAGAAGGTGATGATTTGACAATTATCGGCACTGGCGAGACTGTATATCATTGTTTGGTAGCCGGAAAAAAATTACATGAGCAAGGTATAAAAGCTCGGGTAATTGACATGCATACGCTGAAACCATTCGATAATGAAATTGTAGAAAAAGCTGCACGTGAAACCGGCAAAATAATTACAGTGGAAGAACACAGCATTTATGGCGGTTTAGGAGGAGCAGTTGCCGAAATCGTTTCTCAAACCTGTCCGGTTAAATTAAAAATATTGGGAATCCCTGATGAATTTGCTATCCATGCAACACCTTTGGAGATTTTTAAATATTATGGAATTGACGCCGAAGGTATTCTGAACACAGCATTGTCTTTCTAGGGTCTTTATTTTTTGTTCTTTAATCTTTTATCTCAAAAAATGAAATTTACAATCGCTATCGATCAAAGCACTTCGGCAACCAAAGCCTTGTTGTTCGACGAAGTTGGACAACTTGTTGCACGCGTTTCCGAAGATCACCATCAATATTATCCTCAACCCGGATTTGTGGAACACGACCCCGAAGAAATCTTGGCAAACACCTATAAAGTAGTCGAAAAGCTTGTTAGAAAAAACGTAAATCCAACTGATAGCATTGTTGCCGTTGCCATTACAAATCAACGCGAAACAGTTGTTGTATGGGATAAACGCACCGGAAAACCGGTTTACAATGCTGTAGTTTGGCAATGTAACAGAGGAATACAGATTTGTGAAGATTTAATTGCTCAGGGACATGAACCAAATGTTACTGCAAAAACAGGACTGATTATCAATCCCTATTTTTCGGCAAGTGGTGTAAAATGGATTTTAGACAATGTAGAAAATGCCCGTACCAATGCCGAAGCCGGACATCTGCTCATGGGAACAATGGACAGTTGGTTGATTTGGAATCTTACCGACAGAACAGTACATGCCACCGATTATACCAATGCTTCGCGCACTTTACTTTTCAATATAAACACTTTAGATTGGGATCCGGAATTGCTCAATTTATTTACGATTCCTGCCACAATGTTGCCACAAGCACTTCCTTCTGACAATATTTATGGCGCAACAACAATCAACGAATTAATCCCCGAAGTACCTGTTGCAGGAGTTTTGGGTGATTCTCACGGCGCATTAGCCGGACAAATGTGTTTTACACCCGGTATGGGGAAAGCCACTTACGGAACAGGTTCATCCATCATGATTAATATTGGCGAAAAACCTCTACAAGCACCCAAAGGACTGGTAACTTCGGTTGCCTTTGCTGCTTTAGGAAAAACGTATTACGCTTTTGAAGGAAATATCCATTGTACAGGGGCTACTATCAAATGGTTGCAGGACGATTTACAGTTGATTCAATCCGCTGCTGAAACTGAGGCCTTGGCTAATTCGGTAAATAGTACAGATGGCGTTTATCTTGTACCTGCTTTTGCCGGACTTGGTGCACCGTGGTGGGATAATGAAGCCAAAGCGTTAATTTGTGGCATGAATCGCGGAACAAACAAAGCACATATTGTGCGTGCAGCGCTGGAGTCAATTGCTTATCAGGTAAAAGATTTGATCGATTTAATAAAATCTTCCGGTGTTGAAATCAGCGAATTACGGGTGGATGGCGGCCCTGTAAAAAATAATTTTCTTATGCAGTTTCAGGCCGATATGCTTCAGGCAAAAATCAACCGCAGTCCTATTGAAGAAGCTTCAGCTCTGGGTGCTGTGTTAATGAGTGGGTTTGCACTCGGAACATGGAATGACTGGAATGAATTAAATCCACTGAGAAAATCGGGGTTTATTTTTGAACCGGAAATGAATTTGGAAGATACTGAAAAATTGTATGCGGGATGGAAAATTGCTATTAAACAATCAAGAATAAAAGACTAAAAAAAATAACATAAAATATAAATTTATGATACCAACAAAACAAACATTCGGAGTAATTATTGCTACCCGCAATATTTTTAACTCAAAATTAGCTACCGATGCTCGCGTCAAAGTGCTTGACAAATTGGAGAATATGGGTTTCAACACCATTATTTTACCTTCGGAAGAAACACCAACCGGAAATATCGAAGGATATGCCGATGCTGTAAAATGTGCGGAATTGTTTCGCAAAAATCAGGATAGTATTGAAGGCGTTATCGTGGTGCTACCTAATTTTGGCGACGAACTGGGCGTGGTAAATTCTATCAAAATGTCAGGATTGAAAGTGCCGGTTTTGGTTCAGGCAGTTGACGATGACAATGACAAAGTGGATGTAAAAAGTCGTCGCGATGCTTTCTGCGGAAAACTTTCGGTATGCAATAATTTTTACCAGTATGGCATTAAATTTACCGATACTACCTATCATACCTACAGTCTTGATAGTAAAGAATTCACTGCTGATATTCTGAAATTTGCCGGTATTTGTCGTGTGGTAAAAGGTTTGAAAGGGCTGCGTGTAGGTGCAATTGGAACTCGCCCGATTGGTTTTCAAACCATGCGTTTCAGCGAGAAAATTCTTCAAATGTGCGATATAACGATTGTTCCGGTTGACATGTCCGAAATTATTGCCGCAGCCGAAAAAATCAGCGAAACCGATCCGGCTGTCATCGAAAAAGTGGAAGCCATACAGAATTATGGTTCATGTTCCATTGTACACAAAGGGAAAATTGCCAAACAGGCTCGTTTTGGACTGGCTGTTGAAAACTGGATCCAGGAAAATAACATCGATATTTCGGCCATTCAATGTTGGGAATCCATTGAGAAAAATTACGGTTGTGCAGCCTGCGTAACCATGAGTATGATGGGCGAAAAACTGATGCCATCGGCCTGTGAAGTGGATGTGGCAGGTACAATTTCGATGTACGCACTGGCCTTGGCAGCTAATACACCTTCTGCAATTCTGGATTGGAATAATAATTTTGCCGAAGATCGCAACAAAGTAGTTTGTACGCATTGCAGTAATTATCCAAAATCATTTTTCCAAAACGATATAGAAATCGGCACGTTGGATGTACTCGGAACGGTTTTGGGCGATGAGGATACTTTCGGAGCAGTAAAAGGCAAAGTGGCTGCCGGCAATATGACTTATTTCCGCATTTCGACCGATGACATGAAAGGCACGGTAAAAACCTATCTTGGCCAAGGTAAAATGACAGATGATCCGTATGGAATGGATGGTGGAATTGCTGTTTGCGAAATTCCAAATCTTCAGAATTTGATGAAATATATGTGTAAAAACGGATTTGAGCATCATGTGGCCATGGTTCGTGGAAATGTAGCTGAAATTTTGGAAGAGGCCATCGGAAACTACTTAGGCTGGGAAGTTTATACCCATAAATAATTGAATGTTAAGCTTTTCTAAAGTTCTTAACTTTGGAAAAGCTTAACTTAACATTAATACATCATGAAAAACACACATTATTTCCCTTTCTCATTTATTTCAAATAACACGTTTTAAAATTTTTTCGGCAAAATAAGCTAAAAGAACAGAACTCCAAAAATAGCGGTTGTTATTTCCACACTTAACAATTCCTGATTTGTGATGTTGGGCGAATACTTTTTGATATTTCCCTCTTTTTGGCAGCAAGTAAATATCGGATTAGTTGTTTTAATAGCAGTGGCAATAGAAATAATTAATTCAAAATCTAAAAAATTAAGCCCTAATTTTCAGTTTAAATAACACAAATTTTTAAGAGACAGTAAAAATCATTTTTAAATGGATTTTTACTATTTCTAAGCCCTTTACATACTCAATAAAAACAAAATTTTAAAATATTATTTTGTTAATTGTATGTTTTTCAATGTTACATGTAGTTGCAAAACAACATGTTGAGCAATAAACCAGGTTTGAAACGAGCTATAAAACCTCGATGCAAACAGATGCAGCAGAAGTGAAGTTAATAAACACTTTTTTTGAGGAATAATACTGAATATACTGTAGCGGGTTTATCGGATGGAGGCAATTCTTTCAAAATCTGTTTTATGTCAAAATGCAGGCAAAAAAAGATTGGGCTACCAATGAAACCTGATATTTATTTACGAATTATTCAAATTTTGTAACCTTAAATGAGAGAAAAAATATCTGAATTTTCAAATAAAATCTCTCAAAAACTAAATATCTAATTTAAAAAAAAATCATTATGAAAGAAAACAAGATGAACTATCGAAGTGCTTATTGTAGCATTACTGAGCCGTCACAATTCCTCAGGGGAAATGGCTTAAAGATTTTTTTTACATTTTTACTGGTTCTCAGTATTCAATTTGCTTCAGCGCAAATTAAGGTAACCGGAAATGTTACCGACAACAATGGAATACCCCTTATTGGTGTTAATGTTGTTATTATTGGTACTGATCAGGGTACAATTACCAATGTAAAAGGCAATTACTCACTCAATGCGGCGGCTGATGCTCAGCTAAAATTTAATTATGTAGGTTATAACGAAGTAAGTCTGAATGTAAATGGACGTACCGTTATTAATGTACAAATGGCCGAAAGCACAAAAGATCTTGAGGAAGTTGTAGTTGTAGGTTATGGTCAGGTTCGTAAAAGAGATTTAACCGGATCCATTGCATCATTTGGTGCTGATAAACTCAAAGACAGACCTTACGGCAATGCCCTTCAATCGCTTTCAGGACAAGTTTCCGGAGTTCAAATTACTCAATCGCAAGGTGCACCCGGAATGGCTCCTTCTATCAAAGTGCGTGGAGCATCTTCTATCAATGCAGGTACTACTCCTTTGTACGTTATCGATGGTATTCCTCTGGAAGACAACACGGTAAGAAGTGGCGATGGTGCAAGCAGCAGTAGCAATATGGATTTCAACCGAAACCCTTTGAACAATATTAATCCAAATGATATTGAATCAATTGAAGTGTTGAAAGATGCTTCATCCGCAGCTATTTATGGTTCACGCGGAGCTAATGGCGTGGTTATTATAACAACAAAACAAGGGAAAGCCGGAAAAACAAAAATTGACGCCAGTTATGAATTTGGAGTATCTCAGGTGAATCGCCGAATCGAAACCATGGACGCAAAGGAATGGATGCAATTTGAAACTGCTGCCCGAAATAATACCTGGGCAACTATTTTAAAAACAAATCCAACTGCCGTTCGTGGTAATAACACAAAAATACCCGTAGAATTTTCGGATCCTGCCTGGTTGGAACGCATAGGCAATGGTACGGATTGGCAAGATGTTTTATTCAGAACTGCTTATTCACACAATGTTCAACTTTCGGCATCGGGTGGAAACGAAAAATCACAGTTTATGGTTTCCGGTGGATATTTAAACTCAGAAGGCGTGGTTGATCAAAATGAATATGACCGCATTACACTTCGCTCGAACATGAAACATAAAATCAGCGATAAATTAAATATCGGTGTAAATATTGGACTTACCCGCACCAATGATGCATCATTCGGAACTGCAGGTAAATCCGATGCTGTAAGTCTTAGTGTTCAAAGTGCACCAATCTTCCCGCTTTATGTTGAAACAGGTAGTTTAGGATTTAAAGATCCAACTTCTATTTGGAATACTTTTGCAAAATATGGCTTCCAACTTTGGCATCCCTACTCGCTAACCCGCGAAATGACCAAAAAGAAACTCACCAATGTTACAACTGCCAATTCATTTGCCGAATGGAATATCACCAAAGACTTAAGCTTTAAAACTGCCATGAGTGCTAATATTGAGGATTCGCATTATTCATCGTACTGGAATGAAGGCCAAAAATGGGGATATTCCGGTTGGGTAAATGCTACCGGCAATTTTATTACCATGCAATCGTTTAACTGGGTGTGGGAAAATACACTGAATTATAACAAAACTTTTAATAAAGATCATGTAGTTTCAGGACTTTTAGGTTATACTGCTCAGGAGCAAAAATATGAGTATAGCAATATGACATCCGGTTCATTTCCTAACGATATGGTAAAAACACTGAATGCAGGGAAAGTAACATCAGGTAGCACCACCGAACAGGAATGGTCATTATTGTCATATCTGGCTCGTGCAACTTATGCTTATAAAGATAAATATCTGGCATCAGCCACTTTACGTGCCGATGGTTGCTCCAGATTTGGCGAAAATAACCGTTGGGGTTACTTTCCATCAGCTTCATTGGGTTGGAGAATTAAAGAGGAATCGTTTATGAGCAATTTAACATGGGTTGACAACCTCAAACTTCGCTTAAGTTATGGCGAAACCGGTAATAATCAAATTCCTAACTATGGTTCAGTTGGGTTACTTGGCTATTCTTCTTATGTTTCAGGGGCCAATGTTGTTCAGGGTATTTATACCAATTCATTTCCTGATCGCAGCTTAAAATGGGAAAAAACATCACAAACCAACCTTGGTTTGGATGGAACAGTATTGAACCAACGCGTTAATTTTTCTTTGGATGTATATTATTCAAACACGCGCGATTTGTTGCTAAACGTACCAATTCCTGCACTTACAGGCTTCCAGTCGACACTTACAAACATTGGTAAACTCGAAAACAAAGGTATTGAGTTTTCACTTTCAACAAAAAATCTGGTTGGTGACTTCACATGGACTACCGATTTCAATATTTCGGCCAATCGGAATAAAGTATTGAAACTTGGTGCTAACGATGCCCCGATTTTGCTAAACATAAACGATGCTATTTCAAAAACCGAAGTTGGTCAGCCTATTGGCAATTATTTTGGTTATATTTTCGATGGTGTAATCATGAGCCAGGCCGAACTCGACGGCAAAACATATCCTGTATGGCCAGGAAGCGAACCCGGCGATCCAAAAGTTCGTGATGTAAACGGCGATAATAAAATTGATTCGAACGATCGTACTATTATTGGTAACTATCAACCTGATTTTTCGTGGGGTATGACCAATACATTCGGATACAAAGGCGTTGAACTTTCTATAATGTTAACAGGTGTGGAAGGTGCTGAAATTATGAATCAACATGCTCGTTTCCTTAAATCGTTTAATGGTGACCGTAATGCATATCAATATGTTACAAACTATTGGAAATCGGATGCTGATCCGGGTAACGGAAAAATCAACAAACCCAGAGTAACTCAAAACACAGTTCAGTCTTTAAGTTCTTCTTATTGGGTGGAAGATGGATCATTTTTACGGGTTAAAAATATTCGTTTAGGTTATAATTTGCCTTCAGCTCTTGTAAACAAATTTAAAATTGGTGGAGCAAAACTTTATGTAAACATGGAAAATGTGTATGTAGTTTCAGATTATTCAAACTACGATCCTGAAGGAAGTACTTATCAGGCCGGTGTTTTGGTAGGATTCGATTATGGCGCATATCCAAATCCATTTGTTGCAACTGCAGGTATAACCATTAATCTATAATAACCGAAAATAATAAAAAACATACGTATTATTGATAAATTTTTAAAATTAAATATATGAAAAAAATTAAATATTTATTGGCTGTTCTGAGCTTTTCACTCATAGGTTGTGGTGATAGTTTCCTGGATCGTGCACCGATTTCGAACATGAACGATCTTGATTTTTATAAAACAGAAAAAGATTTCACAACTTCATTATGGTCAGGGTATAATGGTTTATATACACTATATGGCCCCGAAAGTCTTCCCTCTTTTTTTGGAGAATTGATGTCAGATAACGCATATAGCGATAATACAGCCGGAACAGTACAAGACTACGAAGCGTTCGAAAATCATACAATGAATGAAAACAATGTACTGGTATTAGGATATTGGAACAGTTACTACGCAACTATTTTTATTCTGAATAACATTATTTACAAAAGTGCAGACTCTGATTTTGCCACTAAAGATGCACTCATTGCCGAAGCCAGATTTTTACGAGCATTGTGTTATTTCGACATGGTACGTGCCTGGGGCGATGTGCCTTTAGTAACCGAACCATTAACAATTGAGGATGCTTATAAATCAGGAAGAACTCCTCAAGCCGATGTTTATACTCAAATAGTTGCCGATCTGGAATTTGCAGCAAGCAAATTGCCTTTAAAAGCGGGTCAACGATTTGTTGGTGCGGCGAGTCAGGAAGCAGCCAATACTTTACTCGGTAAAGTATATCTCACCATGGGAAACAAATCGAAAGCTGCTGAAACATTGTTGAAAGTGTACGGAAAGTTTTCATTGGTGCCTTATGCCGATTTATGGAATAAAACCAAGAAAAATGGTGCAGAATCTATTTTCGAAATTCAATACAAAGGTGGAAAAGCAAATCCATATAGTTCATATTGGGCAATGTTCACACCACTCGACAACCGTATTGTAACTGCCTGGGGTGGTGGCATGAATCAAGTAACCAGCGATTTATGGACTGCTTACGAAACCGGTGATCCACGACGAGATATATCAATTCAGGATGGTTATACAACTGCCGGTGGCATTAAAGTTGATGTAAAATATACTATTAAATGGAAAGATGCAACGGCTGAACTCAATGGATTACGCGAAGCTGCCGACAATAATTTTATTGTGCTACGGTATGCCGATGTACTATTAATGTTAACCGAAGCCACCGGCGATGCTAAATATCTGAATGAAGTACGCACAAGAGCCGGACTTCCGTTGTACGGTGCTGCGGGTTATCCGGCAGCATATAATACTGTGGCATTGGCTTGCGAACACGAACGTCAGGTAGAATTTGCTATGGAATTCCACCGTTGGTTCGATCTGAAACGCACAGGCAGAGCCATTGAAGTAATAAAAAAATCGAGCAAAAACATTACCTTGAGTCCAAATCAATTGGTATTGCCAATTCCTTTGGAAGTAATTACACAAAATCCAGATGTAATTACTCAAAACGAAGCATATAAATAATCCAGTTTAAAAAGTCTGAGCCTTAACGGGTTCAGACTTTTTTATATTTGAATTTTATACATTAATATAAATCCAAAAAGCAATCATCGGTTAAGTCATGTAATTGCCCGAAGCCGGTTTTTTTATAAAAAGAAAAAAGTAGCATTGGATTTTGCTGCAAAATAAAATAAATGAATTAGATTACAATTCGTTAGTTTAATATTTTTTCTAAAACAAGCTGAAATGAAGGTAATTAACTGTGATTTTGGTTCATAAATGGCAGTTCAGTGCATTCAGTTTGCATGGAAAAAGTGAACACATTCAACCGACTTTAATCTAAAAACTGCATCCTGATTTCAAACATAACATTTGAAAAATAGTGTTATCTTTGCAGATTGTTATCAAATAGTTTATAAATCAAAGTAAAACAATTGGTTTATAAAATCATAAAAAGTAAATTTTAAAATATGTCTGAGATTTTTAATTCGGTTGAAGAAGCTATTAATGATATCCGCGAAGGAAAAATTGTTTTAGTATTTGATGATGTTGCCCGCGAGAATGAAGGTGATTTTATAGCAGCAGCTGATTTGATTACGCCTGAAATTATTAATTTCATGGCAAAGTTTGGTCGTGGATTGATTTGCGTAGCCATTACTGAAGAACGTGCTCAGGAACTTAAACTTCAACGCATGGTTGAAGAAAATACAGCAACAATGTCAACGGCATTTACTGTATCGGTCGATTTACTCGGACAGGGTTGCACTACCGGCATTTCAGCATCCGACAGGGCAAAAACAGTTTCTGCTCTTGTTAACAAAAACACCAAACCCGAAGAACTTGGCCGACCCGGACATATTTTCCCGCTTATCGCCCATCCGCAAGGAGTGATTGCCAGAATGGGGCACACCGAAGCTTCGGTTGATTTACCGTCGCTTGCAGGTCTGAATCCTTGTGGTGTACTTGTTGAAGTTATGAATGATGATGGTACAATGGCGCGATTAACCGATTTAATAAAGGTTGCAAGTGAACATAATATAAAACTTATTTCTATCACACAATTGGCCGATTACCGTATAAAAAATTTATAATCATGCTACAAAACCAACGCCGTGAAAAAATTCTTGAATTAATTCAGGAAGATGGACATGCTAAGGTAACTAATCTTAGCCGCATCTTTAAAGTTACTGAAGTTACCATCCGTCAGGATTTGGAACATCTTGAAAAAGAAGGTTTTATTTTTCGTGAACATGGTGGTGCTTACCTCAAAAACATTGATTTGAATGTTAGGAACTTTAGTTTACAAAATCAGCTAAACTTGTCGGAAAAAATGATTATTGCCCGTAAAGCTGCTGAATACATTCACAATGGTGATACCATAATATTAGACTCAGGCTCTACAACTACTGAAATTGCTAAATTACTAACAGGTTATAATAACCTCACAATCATTACTAATGCGCTCAATATTGCGCTGATTTTAGGAGCTCAGGCCGGAATTAATGTCGTGGTGACCGGTGGTGAGTTTAAAGCCCCTACTTTATCGCTCACAGGACAAAAAGCAGCCGATTTCTTTCAGAACTTACATGTTGACAAACTTTTTTTAGCCACTGCAGGAATTGCGCTTAAATCAGGTCTTACTTATCCGGGCATAAGTGACATTTGTGTAAAACGTGCAATGATAGAATCTGCAAATGAAATATATCTTGTGGCTGATTCAACTAAAATAGGTAAAAATGCATTTGCAAGTTTAGGGGCTCTATCACTTATCAATTATCTTATCACCGACTCAAAAATTAAAGAAGAGGACATCGAATGGCTTAAAACCTATGACGTACAGTTTATTATTGCAGAGGATTAGCATTTCAGAACCAACATTTGTTTTTGATGGAAATAAACAATTAAAAACTTGGAATCAATCATTTTCTTGCAACAACAAAGCATTCATTCATAGACATTTCTGTGTAATTTTATAATTTCATTTCAATTTTCTGATTATTTGGCACCAGCAAATACAGCGACAACCAACAAAGCAAATAAGCCAAACTGGCAATGGCAAAAACTACGTAATAACTGCCTGTGATTTGAAGAATTAAGCCTACAGCGCCGGAAAATAACACACCACCAATAGCTCCTGAAAAACCTGCAAGTCCGGTTACAGATCCAACGGCATTTTTTGGATAAATATCGGATACAATGGTAAATATATTCGCTGCATACCCTTGATGCGCAAAAGTAGCCATGGAAATTAGCGCTACGGCTAACCACATATTGGAAGTAAATGAAGTAAAAAAGATAGGCACAACCAGCAATGCCATTAAAAAGATGGTGAGCTTACGTGCCGCCAACGGATTTTTCCCTCGCTTTATTAAAAACGATGACAACCAACCGCCAAACACTGAACCGCCCATGGATATAACGTAAATTACAACGAGCGGTAAACCAATCTTTGTCAGGTCGATTTGATAATTGGAATTTAAATATTTGGGTAGCCAATACAGAAAAAA
>Ga0116155_10001848_pt1 | contig 14924 bp, 5 predicted proteins | sample AD_UKC032_MetaG_FD_89890 | JGI IMG/M metagenome (GOLD analysis project Ga0116155, IMG submission 89890) | Active sludge microbial communities of municipal wastewater-treating anaerobic digesters from USA - AD_UKC032_MetaG | ecosystem: Engineered > Bioreactor > Anaerobic > Digestate | place: USA...
AGCATCACCATCACCGAAGTACTTCCGGGCCAGGGGGCAGAAGAGGCCATGCATGCCAATCCCCCCTTCTTCTTCGGTGAGGTTCTGACTGGCTCCTTCTTTCCCTATCCGCTGCATGCCGCACCCTTTGAACCCGGGAAAACCTATGCATGGCAGGTAAGGGCATTTGCAGGTGAAGGGATTTCACTGGGGATGAACGAAGGGTACAGCGAAGTCTTCACATTCCTTGCTGGATCGGAATCACTGCGTAACATCATACCCATTGCCCCTCTGGCAGAATGTGCGGGGAATGTAACCGAAAAGATCCGCACCCCGGAAGCTGAATTTCAATGGATGGCTACAGGAGATTTCACCAGCTTTGAGGTGATCGTCAGTGCAAATCCCTGCGGACTGCTACCAGGCCCGACACCAACGCCTACACCAACTCCCACACCAACGCCCACTCCAACTCCAACTCCAACACCGACTCCAACCCCCACTCCAACACCAACTCCGACACCAACTCCGACACCGGTACCCACCCTCAATCCCACGCCCCCTGTGAATATTCCACCGCCGGGATCCGGCACCAACCAGGGCGGAACCATTACAGGGGGAGGAATCTTCGCCGGTGGTACTTACGGACAGCCAAAAGACACCACCGGTGGTACTTCACCCGCCGACACGATACCCTCAGGAACCAGTTGGCCTGATGAAGGGGAAACGGACCTGCCGCCACTGCCACCCGGCTGGGAATGGGGGCTTGACGGCCCCAGGTGGACGGGCGAGCATCCTCCTGTTCCGCCCGAATTACCGCCTGGATGGGAATGGGGACCTCTCCGGCCCGTTTGGGTTGGAGAAGGGAGTGAACCTCCGGCAAGAAAAGTGATCGGATGGAGTGTTCCGGTACCTGCCACACCCACACCTGTTCCGGGATCCGGAACAACCGGTACCCTTCCGCAGATGTATTCGGTGACAATGCCACTGAATACTTTCCTGAAACCGGGTCAGGCCTTTGTGTACCAGATCTATGGAACTTTTATCGGGACGGATGGCCTGCCCTCAGCCTATCTGTCCGCACCCCAGTGCATCCGCTTCAGCCACAATGCCAGTGCAACGGCAGGCAATGACGTTGAGCCTGTACCCCTCGACTGCGGTCCCTGTCTGGTAAAACTTGAGCTTGACAGTTTCCCTGCCATGCAGGGGGGGCTTGATCCCTGGCGCGATTCGATGAGGATTGCCCGGGACAGCATGATTGTTTTATTGGCTGTTGGAGATGATTTCGACCTCATCCGCTGGCGGTGCAACCCCATGCCCGACTGTCATGAATCCGGATCATTGAATACCCAGGTCACGTCAAGCCGTGTGAGATTTGAGTGGCAGATTCAGAGCGGTGAAGGGGATTTTGTGGAAATAGGCTGCCTGGTGCCCGAAAAACAAAAACCCGGTAACCGGGTGATCTTCATGCCACCCTACGTAGAACCGGACAGTACAAAAACCACGCAGGTAAAACTGTTGATTATTGACGACAATAAGTCGCAGCCGCTTGACCATACGATCACCCGAAACATCGAAATCAAGACGAGCCGCTCCCGTGAAAATCCGGATTACTACAAGATACACATCGAATCCGACAGCTTCAGGATGGCTTCAGCACCCCAGGTAAGCGGTGGCCCGATACCCGGAACCTGCCTTGCAAAAGGACCGGCCTGGTCACAGGACAGGGACCTGACCAAACCGACGATCATTACACCCAAGACAGACGACAATACCAGGCTGGTATTCAAGGAATGGGTGTACCTCTATGCCTCCGATATCCGTGACCCTGACAAAATGAGGGTGTGGTGCGAAGCGGTAAGGTGCCTCACCAACGACACCATCGCCACTTACGAAGACAACGTTGAATATCAGTGGTCTATAGTAAAAGGTAGTGGCACGTTCGTGAAAGGGAGCAAAGGCAGGTATGTGGTTTTCGAAGCCCCTGACGCAGAATGTGAAGTTGAAATTGAAGTGTTTGCCTATAATGCGTATGGCATGAAGATCAATGACAGGAATTCGGAGAAGGGAAAAATCACCTTTAAAGTGTATGAACCGGGAATAAAGCTGGAACAGACCGATATGAACTGGTTGCCTGAATCAGACAATACGCTGCAAAAGAGATCCTGGCTGGTATACAGGGATAAAAAGGAATGGAAAAATGGTCTGGCGCACCAGTGCCGTATCCATCACTTTGACCTGATCGACGTCAGCGAAGAGCCGGGTATTTGCCTCAACTGGCCAGACACCCTTCTCGGTCGGTATGTGGATAGCTGCCCTGACTTCTCGTTTGAAAAAACCAATACGCTCGAACTGTTCGATACCATTATAAAGGACCGATACGGTACCCTTAATACCATCTGGTGCAAATCGGCCTGCTCCACGCGTCCTGAGCGTGAATATACCGTTACAATCCGTTCGTGGGACTTCGGAGGATTCGGTTTCCTCAGAACCACAGCCAATGCGGATAAAAACGCTGGCGGACTTTATACCTCTGTTGGACTGAAAAAGGAGGAGCAGAAACATCCCGGTCTGGGCAGGGTCACCAAAAAGGAGTATGATGATAACCGGGTTACCATACCGCGTGACGTTGATGAAAACCGCATTCCGGACGGAGGGTGGCAAACCGCAGCACAGGCGGCCACTGGAACAACCAGGGTTGCTGATCCTTATGATCCGAAAGCGGATCTGGATTCCGTTCCCCGAAACCCCAACCCAGGCGACGGCATATCAGCCTACGAAGAGTACAGGGGATTCATAGCCAAGGGCAACCATGTAAGGTTAAATCCCGGGATAAAAAACCTGTTCGTTCAGGATGTGAATAACTTCGGAGCAGGAGATCTGCCCTTCTGTGGAGTTGCTCCGGTATTACTTGGCAACTTCGAATTCGACTCAGCCAGGGTGATCAACAACAACTGTAATACCTATAAACTGGGTTTTCAGCAGAAGGGAACCAGGCTAAACCACAAAGACCTTTCAAGCCTGGGGTATGGAGGGCTATCTAAAATCGGACTGGCTGACGCAGATACGACCTTTGTAGATCAGATCGGCATGGGAGACCCTGTATACTGGCGTTATGTAATTCCGCACGAACTCTCCCATGCCATGGGGGCACTCCATCATGGTGAAGGGTACATCCGCGGCTACCTTCCCAGAGGGCAATCGCTGACCATCGACCGTGTAACCGGAAGGAATGACACTGCCAATTTCGCCTACTTCCATATTGCGGGGCCCGGAGGCATTACCAGCGGCGACTGCAACTGCTGGATGCGGTATCCGACACGTTTTAACCCTTATTGCTATGTGCGGGGTCCCACCACCACCATCAACTGCTCGGCAGGTGAAGTGATGGTGGATATCAGCAGGTGGGTACTTGTGAGTAAAAACACCAGCATATACGGACGCAACATTACCAACAACACCTCCGGAACACAGGAAAATGCAGGTGGGAGCTGCGGCGGGAACGCAGCCACCGGACGTGGCAGATGCCTTGATCAGATTAAAATATCCCTTAAGCCATGAAAAATATCATTATCAGTGTCTTATGCATCCTAACCCTGGGATTACCAGCAAAGGCTCAGGAACCGAGCGCCACTCTTACCTCAGAGAGCCTTGAAAACGTTCAGATTATACGTGGCATGCCGGTGATACTTCATTTCAGCATCGCCCGGCAGTTGGGGTTCAGTTACGAGGAAGCGGTATGGGATCTTCCGGATTCGGTGCTGCGAGATCCTGTGTTTATCCGAAAACTTGACTCAGTGTTTGCACCTGTACAGCTGTCAAAGCCGGGAGACCCCTGGTACTCAGGCTTCGTCTTCCAGCTTCGGCAGGGAGCCCAGGGGTTATCACGGTCAGACCTTCACCTGTTAAAGCCTCTCCCATCCGATACCCATCAGCTGGATCCCCAGACACCCTTGCACCTCTGGCTGGGGATTGACCCTGGTACCACCAGGGCCCTGGATCCGGGGAAAACAGCTCTCAGAATAGGCATTCCGGTGGCAGGCACAGGAGATACCATCTGGAGCAATGATCTCAGGCTTGATATTACAACAGAAAAAATAAAATCAGAAAAGAAATGCACGGCAGAGCAACAGCGAAAGGTAGCCCGGTACTGGCTCCTGCGCGGCGAATGCACAAAGGCTGCTCCCCTTGCCGGAAAACTTTACGGAGCAGATTCCACCTATATCGGCAATACCATGCTGATGGCGATGGTGGCGGAATGCGGCGAAAAGACCGAAACAGCGCTCCATTACTACTATAAAGCGTATGAGCAGTATATGAGACAACCTGAAAAGGGGTACGAACCACCAGACCTGCTGATGATGAAGATCGGTGAACTGCAGGAGAAGTTCTACCTGAAAGAGCCTTAAACAGCTTATCAGTTCTCCCTCAGCACATATTCATCATATTCGATCTCGAAGCGGAGTTTGTGTTTCGACTCCTCCTGGGCAAGTGAAAGGAATATGTTGCGCATGGCCGGATCAGGGGCGCGATCTGCCAGCGCCATATACAGCTTAAAGGCAGCTTTCTCCTTTTTCATGGCTACCACAAGGGCATCATGATAGCTCATATCAGGAGTTATTGCCACACTTACCGTGTAATCCGCAATTTTCATATCGGCAATCTTCTCCAGGGGTGTGTCATAAGTGCCCTCGTCCCTGATTTTTATCAACCTGGCTTTATGAGCAATCTCCTCATTGGCAAAGGTTTCAAAAATCACCCGCATATCCCCGGTTTTCGACTGACCAGCCAGACGCGTATAGAACTCCACTGCCTGCTGTTCCTCATTCATGGCAAACTCCAGGATGTCGTTCACAGAATTGAACTCTTTCATACCTATTTCTATTTTAATGATGAATCAAACCTGAATCTGCTCGCCGGAGTGTCCTCCTTTCTCGAAGTGAATACTGCCCGTGGCCTGGTTACAGGAAGCAGGGATAGTGCTTCTGCAAGGATTTCCGAAGGCTCCCCGCTGCTATGCAATCCAAATGCTACCAGCAGTTTATGGAGCCACTGATATGTATTCAGATCCGATACAGGTGCCTTTTGTGCCTGGAACTGCTGGAGGATTCTCTGGGTACTGGTAAAGCTGCCATCAAGCTCCAGGGGCAGGGATGCAGGTATGATCAGGCTGGCCAGTGCTGCAGTTTCTGTCATGTATGAATCGGAAACCACCAAGAACGGAACCTTACTGAGCCATCTGTGAATCTCCTCCTGATCTTTGGCTTTCCCTACTGGATCTTCGCTCATGATCACCACGGTTTGTAAGGTCTCTTCCGCGAAAAGATCGGTGAGACACTTATCAGGAACTGGCAGCGATCCTGTTTTCCAGGCATCTGCAACCCTTTTCTGATGCTCTTCCGAGATATATACACCTCCGGTCAGGAACCTCTCATGCATTCCCATGTCAAAGATACCCTGGGCATTAGGCTGCTCACGCAAGGCGATCAGGCCGGCGGCGTGCTTGCCGGGTTTTCCGGTAAGGAGTGCCAGATTTTTAATCTCAAGCGCTGCTGCAGCTGTTACCTCCGACAGGTTAAAGATGAAGATGCTTTCATGATCGAGGTTGTATTGCCGTGCAATATTCTCCGTACATTGCTGGTCGCACCCTCCGGCCAGCTGAAGCATCTGTTGGTAATCCTCCTTCAGCATCTGCTCGCGGTACCCGGCAAATCCGTCGCAGTGCGCATCGATATACATCTGGTTCTGCAATCCCTCCGCAAGGATCATCCGGTTCATTGCCCTGAAGAAGTGGAAGTACGACTTAACGGTATGCACTTTATCCACCTTGGCTGCCAGCCGTGCTTCAGCCCCTGTGGTGACTAGCTCTACGGGTATTCCTGCACGGAATCTGGTACTGAAAACCAGATGATTTACCAGCGGATTGAGAAGATGAAGGTTTTCCCCGACCAGATAAATCCGTTTGGCATCTCTGATTTGCGTCAAGGGAACATTGTCACGGGTAATCTCTTCGTATCCTTTTCGGCGGCCCAGGTAAAGGAAACTATGCACATTCGGGGTCTTTACACCCCCTCTGGCAAGCTTCTGCACCTGATACAATGCCTCATTGGTAAGGGTTCCACCGGCAAAGAATGCCACTGCGGCAGGATTGGTACTCTTCAGCTTATCGGTAAGTACCTGCAGGGCCTCGTCGAAACTGATTTCCCTGAAACGGCCATTTTCCCTCAGCATGGGTTTGGTAATACGGTCGGTACGGTTGAACAGGTGATACCCGAATTTTGCCTGGGTGCCAATATTGCCCTCCGGATTCAGGTCATTGGCAACTCCTTCGGCACGCATCACAAATCCACCCTTATGCAGCAGCTTGACCTTAAAGCCTTCGCTGGTAAAAGGATCGATGCACTCCATCGATTCAAGCTTCACAGGGCCCGGCTTGAACGGTACATTTTCCGAGATGGCCGCTGTGGGGCAGGCGCTGATGCACATCCCGCACGACTCACAATGGGTTTCGGTGAGTGAGTTGCCCATCGCCGGTGCCACATAGGTCTGAAAACCACGGTTCACGAGTCCGAGGGCAGCAGCACCCACCACCTCACGACAGATGCGCACACATCTTGAGCACAGGATGCATTTGTTGTTGTCGATTTCGATATAGGGATGGGAAAAATCCACCTCATAGGTTTTAAACTCCCCGTTGAATTTCTTCTGCTCAGCCCCGTAAGTGGTGGCATGTTTTTTCAGTTTGCAGGTAAAATACTCCACGCAACCACATTCAAGGCACCGGGCTGTTTCCTGCCTGGCAATCTCTTCTGAGGCATATCCCAGTTCCACCTCACAGAAATTATGGCGCCCGGCCGGATCCAGCACCGGCATCTCCTGCCGGAGCTGATGCAGGTATTTGTGGGCGTACTCCTCCTTTTGCTGCACCCTGAAGTTATCCCGCTTACTGAGGAACTCATAGGGGGCAGCCACCAGCGGAAGACCTTTCAGATACTGATCACAGCTCCTTGATGCTACCTTCGCCTGGGCAATCGCTTCTATCAGGGTAGCGGGACCGGTAACCCCGTCACCGGCAGCGAAAACTCCCGGAATGCCGGTCTGCAGGGTGGTTTTATCCGCATCGATATCTCCCCACCGGTTGACCTTCAACTCACCACCCTCTGCAAATGCATTGATGTCACTGATGAAATTCACATCGGTTTTCTGACCGATGGCAGCCAGAATGATATCAACCTCCACATCAAACTCCGAACCTTCCTTCGGAACAGGCCTGCGTCTTCCGGAGGCATCCGGTTCACCCAGCTCCATCCGGATCAGGGTCATTGATTTCAGCTTTCCTGAATCGTCCTTGTTAATTTTTGTGGGATTTGTAAGGAACATATATTCCACACCTTCCAGCTTCGATTCGTGAATCTCGATGGGATTGGCCGGCATCTCCTTTTCGGTTCTGCGATACACCACAATAACCCTATCGGCGCCGCACCGGATGGAGGTCCTGCAGCAGTCCATCGCAGTATTGCCACCCCCCACCACAGCCACGGTTTTCCCTTTGAAATCGTATTTCTGACCTGTAACCTCCATGTTTTTCAGGAAAACGATGCCCGGATACACCCCTTCTGCATCATCCCCTTCGCATCCTACTCCCGTTCCGGTTTGAGAGCCGATGGTAAGGATGGTAGCATCATATTGATCCTTTATTTCCCTGTAGCTCAAATTTTCACCCAGCTTTTTGTGGTAGAAGATATTGGCACCCAGTTCGGTGATATTATCCACTTCCTTCTGCAGCAAGTCATTGGGAAGCCGGTATTCTGGTATTCCATACCGCAGCCAACCGCCGGCGGCAGGAGCAGCTTCATAAATATCGCACTGATGTCCTTTGGTCTGCAGGAAATAGGCGGCCGAAAGCCCTCCGGGTCCACCACCGATAATGGCAACCTTTCTCCCCGAAGAGGGGGCTATTTCAGGTACATATTTGTCGGGTGATGCGAGATCCTGATCTGCTGCAAACCGTTTCAGGTAATCGATGCCAACCGCAGCCCCTTCGTCGAGCAGGTTGCGGCGGCAGGCCACCTCGCAGGGACGCACACAAACGCGGCCGCAAATGGCAGGAAGGGGGTTCACCTCCTTGATGAGCCCAATGGCTTCTTTGTATAATCCTTTTTCAATCAGAGAAATATATCCCTGCACATCTACCCCGGCCGGACAGGTTTGCTTGCAGGGTGCCATACAGTCGGCATAGTGGTTACTCAGCAGCAGATCGAGGGCCATCTTCCGCGCTTTTTTCACCCGTGCATTTTCGGTCTCAACGCGCATCCCTTCAGCGATGCGGGTAGAGCAGGCGGGCTGAAGGGTACGTAGCCCTTCGACCTCCACCACACAGATGTAGCAAGAAGAGTAGGGCTCGATGCGCGGATCGTTGCATAGTGTTGGTATTTCAATGCCATAGCGGGTTGCCGCATTCAGGATGGTATCCCCTTTGAGCCCCCTGGCTGGTTTACCGTTCAGGATTATATTGAGTTCTTCCATAATGATTTCAGGTTTTTTCTTCAGATTAAATAAGCCTGATGGCTTCAAACTTACACCTTGAATAACAGTCGCCACATTTGATACACTTGTCCTGGTGGATGAAATGCACCTCCTTCTTGTTGCCCGTTATGGCTTCCACCGGACATTTTTTGGCACACACCATACACCCGGTACATGCCTCCGGGATGATTTCGTAGGTCAGCAGGTTCTTGCAAACCTTGGCAGGGCATTTCTTCTGGTTGATATGCGCTTCATATTCATCCCTGAAGTACTTGATGGTGGTAAGCACCGGATTTGGTGCCGTTTGCCCCAATCCGCACAGTGAGCTGTCCTTGATCTGATGCGCCAGTTCCCCGAGCATCTCTATGTCGCCTTCATGCCCGTCGCCACTGCAGATGCGCTCAAGAATCTCGAGCATCCTTTTGGTGCCGATCCTGCAGAAAGTACACTTGCCGCACGACTCTTTCTGGGTAAAATCGAGGAAGAAGCGGGCCATATCCACCATGCAGGTGGTTTCGTCCATCACCACCATCCCTCCGGATCCCATAATGGCGCCGGTGGCGTTCACAGAATCATAATCCACAATGGTTTCACCAAGGTAGGCAGGAATACAGCCTCCTGAAGGCCCTCCCAGCTGCACAGCCTTGAACTGCTTGTTCCCTTTGATACCGCCACCCAGTTTGTAGATGATATCGTTGATGGTAATACCCATGGGTACCTCTACCAAACCACCATTCTTGATTTTTCCGGCAAGGGCAAAAACCTTGGTCCCTTTCGACTTCTCGGTTCCGTAGGCAGCATAGGCAGCAGCACCGTTCAGGATAATCCACGGGATATTGCCGTAGGTTTCCACATTATTGATGTTGGTAGGTTTTTTCCACAGCCCGGATTCAGCCGGAAAAGGCGGGCGCTTCGTCGGCATCCCGCGCTTGCCTTCAACTGAGGCCATCAGGGCGGTCTCTTCACCACATACAAAAGCCCCGGCTCCTTCCTTTACATACAAATCGAAATTAAAACCTTTGATCCCGGCAACGTCGGTACCCAAAAAGCCGTTTTTCCGGGCCTGGCCGATGGCAATATCAAGCCGCTTAAGCGCCAGAGGATATTCAGCCCTGCAATAGATGACCCCTTCCGATGCTCCGATGGCATAACCGGCAATGATCATCCCCTCAAGTACCGCGTGGGGATCTCCCTCCAGAAGCGAACGATCCATAAAGGCCCCGGGGTCCCCCTCATCGGCATTGCAGATCACATATTTTTTATCGGCTTTGTTATTAAAGGCAAAGCGCCATTTCATGCCGGTAGGGAAACCTCCGCCACCGCGCCCGCGGATGCCGGAATCGAGCACCTCCTGAATCACCTGCTCAGGGGTAAGTCCCTTACCCGCAATCATCGCGATGGCTTTATAAGCCCCCTTGGCCCTTGCCTCCTCAATGGATTCCGGATCTATCTGACCGCAATTGCGAAGCGCAATTTTCACCTGTCCCCTGAAGAAGGAGTCATCAGGAGTTGCAAATAGATCTGTGTGAACCACATAGTCCCGGATTACCTCATGATTCACCACATGCCGGTCGAGTAGTTCCACCGCCCTGGCTTCGTTCACTTCACCATAAATATAGTGTCCTGTATCATCGATCACCTCCACCAGGGGTTCGCGAAAACACATCCCGACACAACTGGTTTTCTTTAACTCAAAATCGAGCTTTTCCACCTCACGGATCGCCCTGATCTTGTCATATACTTTTCCGGCGCCGGCAGCAATCCCGCAACTGCCAAGTCCCACGATTACCTGTGTCTTTCCCATAAAGTTTTGGATTACTGGTTCTTAATTATTTTCCGCAAGCCGGATGTCTTTGATCACTTTCACGGCATCCTTGCCTGTGAGATTTCCATAGGTCTCCTTACCGATCATCATCACCGGGGCAAGTGAGCAGCACCCCAGACAGGCAACCGACTCAAGGGTAAACAGCCCGTCTGTCGTGGTGCCGCCATCCTCTACGTCCAAAGCCTCAACCAGCGCCTCCGAGATCTTTGGAGCCGACTGCACATGGCAGGCCGTTCCATGGCATACCTTAATGATATGCTTTCCAACTGGGGCAAACCTGAACTGCGCATAAAAGGTGGCAACCCCGTAGAGCTCACTGAGCGGTATACCAGTTTCATCCGACAGACGGATAAATGCCGCACGGGGTATGAAGCTGAAACACTCCTGGGTGCCCTGCAGCAAAGGAATTACATTACCTTTCCTGTTTCTGTATTTTGCGATCAGGCTGTCAATCAGTGTCAGATCAACATCCTGAACCGGAGATGGAATTTTCTCCTGAGGGATCCTGCCAATTCTCATAGTGTATAAAATTTGTTAACGGCCAAAAGTATAAAATTGGAATGTCAGGGGCGTACCTTCATTTCAATTTAGAGCCATTTTAAATAAGAGTATGCTTGATTCATTAAAAGCAACTAAAAAATAGATATTACGTAAGATAACAGGAATCACACATTTAGATTGATTATATATGACCACTCAATGCGAGTTTTTGATATCCAGGTAGTATGAAATTAATGTAAATAATTCTTTAATTCCTGATAATTCAATCAAGTACAGAGAAAACACATATTTAAATGATACGAAAGGTGGCAAAATTTTAACTCTTAAAATAACTATAATTAATTTTGAATAAGACATTCACGGAATCAGATTCAATACTTTTCCGATTTCACACATAATTTAACATATGGTTAACATAATTTATACGAAAAAAAATTTGCATAATTCGATTTATTTATTTTTAATTTGTACTGTCTATTTTAACAGTTTATTGTATTTTTTGTAAATAGTCACGATTCTAATGAAAATTATATATATTTAACCCTACAACTCAGGCAGATGGTAAATTACATCAAATATAAAATACAAGTAATTATATATATATAAATAAAATTAATTCTATGAACGCAATAAGCACTCATGCATATCCATTTCGAGAATTGAGTATTGTACGAATATTATTTAATTTTTATTCAATATATTAACTTTAATTTATCAATAAAGAAATGACTCTATCCATTCAGGGAAGAAGTAGCATCTTTTTGATGTTTATAGCGATTCTCTGTAATTTGGCTGAGTCAGAAGCACAATGCAGTGCAACTTTCCATGTAAGCTCCTTATATGCCTGCCTTAACGGCCCTTCTCCGGTAATCACCATTACCTGTATAAATGGAACACCAGAATACACTTTATACTATACGGTAAAGGGCATCAATCAAATCCCGTTGCAATCCATCAGCGGAATTGCGACCATATTGGTACCAACCAGTACCGCAGGTCCAATTGAATATAAATTCGACTCAATCATGGATTTCAATCTGAATAAGGGGTATTTCAACCAGACCTTTAGTATAATTATTGACAACACCGCCCCCTCACCAGCAAATCCAGCAATCGTTTCACCATTTTTAGTACAGAGTGGCATCCAAACAGCTTGTTATATCAATTCCGCAACGACACCAGGTGGTGCCCCGGCATTTAACCCCACCTTAGCTGCATCCTATTATTCTGATAATTGCCCTGGGACTCTTACAGCCACTTTAGTCAACACAATCGTTACAGGAAATAATTGCTCATGGGAATTATCCTATATATTCAACATATCAGATAGTTGCGGAAACACCAGAACCAACCAGGTTTTAAAATATACCGGAGGTGATGGCACTCCCCCGGTTTTTAATACCTGCCCCGGCAATTTAACATTGCAAAGTACAGATAGTATCCCTGCGGCAAGCCTCGTGACGGCAACAGACAATTGCGGAAATACCCTTACCGTCAACCTGATGAACACAGCAAGCTATCTCGAAATACCCTTTGGCTTACTGAATAAGCCTGGGTATTGTCCGGATAGTTTATACAGATACTATATTGTTCAAGACGGTTGCCTTAACAGGGATACATGCTTCCAGAAAATTCTGGTTCTGAATGACACAACCTGTGAAATTTGTCAGCAAAGTGTAAACTACTATCAGGTTGACCTGACATCCTCCCCTTCAGCGTCTGCTACCTTATTAAACCTGGAACGAAAAGGACTTTGCTGTAATGAAACATCTCCATCAAGGTGTATTGCTTTCAATATGCAACTACATCCGAATACAGCGGGTCTGATGATTGAAATTCAGAATGGGGGAGTATGGACTGCACAGGGGCAGATTCAGGCAGGTGAATGGAACCTGAATTGTTCACCAGGTATATTCAATGGAACCATCATGTGTTTATCCGGAGCCACAATATTCACGCTAACTCATTGTAAACCTGGTGGTAATGATGTTGGATACCGCTTTACAGCATACGAAGGTATGGCAGTATCACCTGGATGGACTATAAGAAAAGGATGTACAACCTCAAAAACAGTGACTGTCTCAGGGGTGTACGATACCTCAGTCGTTTTTCATGACCTGACGGGTAACGGTCAGTACCTATCTTACCTCTCCCACCCCACGGGAAGTCTTACGACAACATTCAATCCTGATTCCCTGGCACCCTCCACTATAAGCTATGCTGTCTGCGGTTCACTTAACCAAACATCTTGTAGTGGAGGTACTCAATGTGACACCATTACTTTTTATATTGTAGATCCCATTGGAATTCAGCTGATTATTCCGCCGGTCATTTGTCCTGATAACCCTTTGGCAGTTTATGCAACTGCCTATCCCTATTCCAATCTCTATCAGTATTACTGGTATTCCGGACATGATAGTACAGGACAATTATTACAAACAGGGGGAAACTATTTCTTGCCCAATACATCAGGCCCTTATTCTGTGGTGGCAGTTGACATTTCATCAGGGTTAGATTGTAATACAGCCCTCCGAAACTTCGATATAACCTTCGATACCCTTGGGCCTGATATAATTGCCCCAGACACTCTCCACATTGATTGTCATAATTCTGACATTAATGGAACCATATGGCAATGGTTAAATACTGCATCTGCATCAGACCCTAATAATGCGACATACTCCTTAGCGATCAGTCATAATTACTCCCCCTTCCCCATTTACTGCGGATCAACACAACAGGTTGTATTCTACGTATCTGACAGTTGTGGCAATATTTCATCAGACACTTCCTATATCATTGTGTACGATTCTATCAAACCAGTGATAACATCAGCCGGAATGGATACAACTATTCACTGCCTTGATATTCCGTACTTTACATCGCCTAATATAATTGATCTTTGTGATCCCAATCCCGTATTGAGCAGCTTTGACCTGATAACACCGGGTCTTTGTGCAACATCCTATATATTAACCAGATACTGGTGGGGGCAGGATGCCTGCGGTAATTTGAGTGATACGGTGCATCAATCAGTGACAGTGATCGATACGATTCCACCCTATTTATTTGGCGGTGCTGTACCAGTACAATCTACGGTAGCATGCCTGAATCAGGCAGCACCTCCACTTATTCTTCCAACAATCATTGATGATTGTGAAGGTGTTATACAACCTCCCACTCCAATTATCAACGACACTCCAAATCCAATTGTTTGCAACGGAACCCGCAGGTATACATATAATTATGCAGACTGCATGGGGAATACACTTTCATGGTACTATACCTACACCATCGAGTACCAGCCCTTCCCCGTCATCCCGCCCTCCTTCGACACCGTGGACTGCGTGGCCTCGATCGTCCTTCCCCAACTGCCCCTTGTAGTGGATCACTGCGGTAACACTCTGGTAGGTCAAGGCCCTGTGCAAAGCGCCATCCCAGCCTGCGAAGGGAATATCACCTACCTGTGGACCTTCACCGACTGCGAGGGAAACTCCCAGAACTACGTTCACACCGTTACCATTGAATACGAACCCTTCCCTGCCATCGCCCCCACCTTCGATACGGTGGACTGCGTGGCCTCGATCGTCCTTCCCTCACTTCCTACCATAGTGGATCACTGCGGTAACACTCTGGTAGGTCAAGGCCCTGTGCAAAGCGCCATCCCTGCCTGCGAAGGGGATATCACCTACCTGTGGACCTTCACCGACTGCGAAGGAAACACCCAACAGTACCTGCACACCGTCACCATTGAATACCAACCCTTCCCGGCCATCACTCCCACTTTCGACACCGTGGATTGTGTAGCCTCGATCGTTTTGCCAACTTTGCCTGCCATAGTGGATCATTGCGGCAATATCCTTATCCCAGTAGAGCCCGTGCAAAGCCCCACCCCTGCCTGTGAAGGAGACATCACCTACCAGTGGACCTTTACCGACTGCGAGGGAAACTCCCAGAACTACGTTCACACCATTACCATTGAATACGAACCCTTCCCTGCCATCGCCCCCACATTCGATACCGTCGACTGCATAGCCTCGATCGTCCTTCCCCAACTGCCCCTTGTAGTGGATCACTGCGGTAACACTCTGGTAGG
>Ga0116155_10001856_pt1 | contig 14890 bp, 17 predicted proteins | sample AD_UKC032_MetaG_FD_89890 | JGI IMG/M metagenome (GOLD analysis project Ga0116155, IMG submission 89890) | Active sludge microbial communities of municipal wastewater-treating anaerobic digesters from USA - AD_UKC032_MetaG | ecosystem: Engineered > Bioreactor > Anaerobic > Digestate | place: USA...
GCTGGGAAGAAGACTGGCAGATCGCCGACGCGCGGCTGCATCTCGTCGAAGCCCGCGTACGCGGCGCCGGCGCCGGCATGGAAGCCCCCGCTGGCGCCGTTCTGCGCGACGGCGTCTGGCACTACCGGCCGCCGGGCGCGCCGCTGGCTTCCTTGCGCCTGACCCACTCTCCTTATACGGCTGACTACGAAATATGCACCCCGGAGCAGTGTCGCCAGCTAAGTACCCTGCTACCCGGGCTGGAGGAATTCGCTGTTGTCGAAGTCACCTCCTGCGCAGGGTCGACCTTGCCCTTTAAGAATGTCGGTCCGTCCTCAGCTTCCCCGGGGAAATAGCGGAAGCAATCTCGATGTGGCCTCGCGCCATGGGGCGTAGCGGGCATGGAAGCGCAAAAACTCGCCCACAAACCGCGGGGGGGGGGGAGTCTGATCGCTTACGCAAACTAATCACGCCATGGATGGGGCGCATCCTGTTTCAATCCACGCCCCCCGTTGCCGAGGGGCGATGCATCGTCGAAGGCGAGCGGCACTTTCTCAAGGCATTGTTTCAATCCACGCCCCCCGTTGCCGAGGGGCGATGCCAAGGCGGTGTGGAAGGACGGCGTCAATGCACCTGTTTCAATCCACGCCCCCCGTTGCCGAGGGGCGATGCACCGAACGCCACGCCATCGCCCGCGAACGCTACGAAGTTTCAATCCACGCCCCCCGTTGCCGAGGGGCGATGCGCGCTTGAGCACATTGCCCAGCTCGAAACCTTCGGTGTTTCAATCCACGCCCCCCGTTGCCGAGGGGCGATGCGCAGCCCTACCGACCTGTTTTATCCCGATCTGTCGTTTCAATCCACGCCCCCCGTTGCCGAGGGGCGATGCACGACTTGTAGACGGTGTGGAGGTGGCAGACATGGTTTCAATCCACGCCCCCCGTTGCCGAGGGGCGATGCGCGGACGGCTCGACGGTCATCAGCAACCTTTACACAGTTTCAATCCACGCCCCCCGTTGCCGAGGGGCGATGCGCTGGATTCCCTCTGGCGGCGCTTTGCCACCCGCGCCGTTTCAATCCACGCCCCCCGTTGCCGAGGGGCGATGCTGTGTGCAAACAACCCTTCACTTGATCTTTGTCAGTTTCAATCCACGCCCCCCGTTGCCGAGGGGCGATGCTCCGGCTTCGACGATACCGCCAAGGCTATCGCCCTGTTTCAATCCACGCCCCCCGTTGCCGAGGGGCGATGCGGCGAAGCGCTGGCGACGCTGGAAAACGAACGGATGTTTCAATCCACGCCCCCCGTTGCCGAGGGGCGATGCCGCCAATGCCGAGCGCAATGGCGTCAGCGCCCTAGTTTCAATCCACGCCCCCCGTTGCCGAGGGGCGATGCGGCGCTGGCCGTCCTGTTGCCGTCAGCGCTGGAGTTTCAATCCACGCCCCCCGTTGCCGAGGGGCGATGCCAGGTATCCAGATCGGCACCCATCCGAGGCAATTAGTTTCAATCCACGCCCCCCGTTGCCGAGGGGCGATGCTTGCGAGGTTCTACGCGCCATGAAATCACAAGGTGTTTCAATCCACGCCCCCCGTTGCCGAGGGGCGATGCGTCACAACAACCACCGCGCAGACCATCGCCTCGGGTTTCAATCCACGCCCCCCGTTGCCGAGGGGCGATGCCGTCATAGACCAGACGATTGCCCAGCCATAGGCGGCGTTTCAATCCACGCCCCCCGTTGCCGAGGGGCGATGCGTGACAATCTCTTCAGCCATGCGGAGCCTCAAAAGTTTCAATCCACGCCCCCCGTTGCCGAGGGGCGATGCCGAGCGCTTCACCATCGGCATTCCAGTCTTCGATGGTTTCAATCCACGCCCCCCGTTGCCGAGGGGCGATGCATGGCGCCATCTCTAACCTTGGCGATTCATGGGATGTTTCAATCCACGCCCCCCGTTGCCGAGGGGCGATGCACCTCGTTAGATGACCTACGGCAACGCGAACGAGGTTTCAATCCACGCCCCCCGTTGCCGAGGGGCGATGCGCTGTTCGATTTGCATCAGATCTTCCTTTGCAGTGTTTCAATCCACGCCCCCCGTTGCCGAGGGGCGATGCATTGTTTGTCGTCCAAATTTGGATTATCATGTGCGCATGTTTCAATCCACGCCCCCCGTTGCCGAGGGGCGATGCCGATTCTCAAGCAGCATGGGTTTCAGGTATGCGTGTTTCAATCCACGCCCCCCGTTGCCGAGGGGCGATGCCGATACCCTGGCCAGCCGGGAAATAGGTAGTCGAAGTTTCAATCCACGCCCCCCGTTGCCGAGGGGCGATGCCGGGTTTTCGACAAGCGCAGCGGCGCGACGGATTCTGTTTCAATCCACGCCCCCCGTTGCCGAGGGGCGATGCCTCACGCTCTCCCAGTTTTCCGGATGGTGATACGGTTTCAATCCACGCCCCCCGTTGCCGAGGGGCGATGCCAGACTCGTTCAGAGCGACCGTACAAGGGATCAGGTTGTTTCAATCCACGCCCCCCGTTGCCGAGGGGCGATGCCAGGCGATCCATAGCCAACATTCCAGTTCGCACGGTTTCAATCCACGCCCCCCGTTGCCGAGGGGCGATGCTGGCCGGCCCTAGATTGATCGTGATCCATGCGTTTGTTTCAATCCACGCCCCCCGTTGCCGAGGGGCGATGCGCTGCCCGTCGAATCTCTGCAGGGTCGCCACTGGAAGTTTCAATCCACGCCCCCCGTTGCCGAGGGGCGATGCCTACGGGGCCGCCTTCATCGCTGCGGTCAACGCCATGTTTCAATCCACGCCCCCCGTTGCCGAGGGGCGATGCAGCATCAAGCATTCGGCGCGTGCCGCATCGGCAATGTTTCAATCCACGCCCCCCGTTGCCGAGGGGCGATGCGCCAGGCATTACGCGCTGCGCACGGTGGAGCGCTTGTTTCAATCCACGCCCCCCGTTGCCGAGGGGCGATGCCAGTTCCTTGAAGGCTTGACGGCGCTTGGCTACCAGTTTCAATCCACGCCCCCCGTTGCCGAGGGGCGATGCCTTGTCTGCGTTTGTCTGCGGCAATCAACAACTAGTTTCAATCCACGCCCCCCGTTGCCGAGGGGCGATGCGCCGAAATGGCGACCGTGAGCGAACTTGCGCGTGTTTCAATCCACGCCCCCCGTTGCCGAGGGGCGATGCAGCCACGAACTACAGCATTGTGTTATCCCCTAGCGGTTTCAATCCACGCCCCCCGTTGCCGAGGGGCGATGCGTTCGCGCCCGTTGCGATCAACGAAGCGTGTTAGAGGTTTCAATCCACGCCCCCCGTTGCCGAGGGGCGATGCGGCGGGACACATGTGGCAAGTGGCAAACAAAGCATGTTTCAATCCACGCCCCCCGTTGCCGAGGGGCGATGCTTGGCAGAGTTCGGCCAACCGATCACCATCCGCACGTTTCAATCCACGCCCCCCGTTGCCGAGGGGCGATGCCTGATCGTCGAAGGCGAGCGGCGTTTTCTCAAGGCATTGTTTCAATCCACGCCCCCCGTTGCCGAGGGGCGATGCGAAATTTCTTTGACAACAAAAGCGTAATGCTCAAAGTTTCAATCCACGCCCCCCGTTGCCGAGGGGCGATGCGACGACCGCGCGTGGTAGCACCGCCAGCCCCGGAGTTTCAATCCACGCCCCCCGTTGCCGAGGGGCGATGCGCGAATCAGTGCCGGCGCAGCCTCGATTAAGAGCGGTTTCAATCCACGCCCCCCGTTGCCGAGGGGCGATGCGGACATGCGCTGCGCCGTGTACTCCAACACAGATGTTTCAATCCACGCCCCCCGTTGCCGAGGGGCGATGCTGATGTCGACGGCACGGCAGATACCGAAGTCCCGGTTTCAATCCACGCCCCCCGTTGCCGAGGGGCGATGCGGACGCCCCCGAAGACAATAACCTGCCCCTGTTTGCGTTTCAATCCACGCCCCCCGTTGCCGAGGGGCGATGCCCTCGAACACCTGTTGGCAAAGCGCCTCAAACTCTGTTTCAATCCACGCCCCCCGTTGCCGAGGGGCGATGCCGGTATGCCGGCCGGGCCGGAAAATCTGGAGGGGTTTTGTTTCAATCCACGCCCCCCGTTGCCGAGGGGCGATGCCATCTGTTCCGCTGTCGGCTAGCCTGAGTTACACGGTTTCAATCCACGCCCCCCGTTGCCGAGGGGCGATGCGACATCATCCGGCGCATCGCGCTGGCAACAATGGTTTCAATCCACGCCCCCCGTTGCCGAGGGGCGATGCAGCCGGGGCCAGCCTGCACTATTACGAGTCAATTGTTTCAATCCACGCCCCCCGTTGCCGAGGGGCGATGCGAAAGACGAACTCAGATCCGTTGATGCCACGAATGTTTCAATCCACGCCCCCCGTTGCCGAGGGGCGATGCGCCGCGCTGCTCAAGGATGCCCCGCCGCCGGAGTTTGTTTCAATCCACGCCCCCCGTTGCCGAGGGGCGATGCGCGGGGCGGGGCAGCTCAAAAATCTGGTGTAACAGTTTCAATCCACGCCCCCCGTTGCCGAGGGGCGATGCCGTCGGGTTCGGAGATCTGGGTGACGTTCAACCCGTTTCAATCCACGCCCCCCGTTGCCGAGGGGCGATGCCGCTGATGAATAACGATCTGCTCAAACCCACGCAGGTTTCAATCCACGCCCCCCGTTGCCGAGGGGCGATGCGGCGGGGCGGGGCAGCTCAAAAATCTGGTGTAACAGTTTCAATCCACGCCCCCCGTTGCCGAGGGGCGATGCGGGCGGGCATGGGGATGCTGCGCTTTACTTGATGGGTTTCAATCCACGCCCCCCGTTGCCGAGGGGCGATGCGAAATGCGGGGTTATTGATGCTGCTCGACTGGGAAGTTTCAATCCACGCCCCCCGTTGCCGAGGGGCGATGCAGGCGTCAGTCCGGCGGAAGAATTCATCTGGAGCGTTTCAATCCACGCCCCCCGTTGCCGAGGGGCGATGCCGCATGGCGCGTTCGGCATCAATGCCGAGGCAATGTTTCAATCCACGCCCCCCGTTGCCGAGGGGCGATGCCGCATGGCGCGTTCGGCATCAATGCCGAGGCAATGTTTCAATCCACGCCCCCCGTTGCCGAGGGGCGATGCGCCGAACCGCCGCGCATTGTCCACAGCCTGTCAGGTTTCAATCCACGCCCCCCGTTGCCGAGGGGCGATGCCACCTGGCTGGTCGTGGTGGCGGTGCGCAATGCCAGTTTCAATCCACGCCCCCCGTTGCCGAGGGGCGATGCTTGAGCAGGTCGCATCATTGACGATCTTCATTTTTGTTTCAATCCACGCCCCCCGTTGCCGAGGGGCGATGCCAGCACGTTCGTTTTCCCGCGCATGTCGATGCTGCGGTTTCAATCCACGCCCCCCGTTGCCGAGGGGCGATGCCGGCACAGAATCTCGTCAATGCCTTGTGGGAGTTGTTTCAATCCACGCCCCCCGTTGCCGAGGGGCGATGCCCGCCATAGGCAACCTTGATTCTGGCGTGAGGCATGTTTCAATCCACGCCCCCCGTTGCCGAGGGGCGATGCACCAGACTCATTGGCCGCGAATGTTGCCGACAAAGGTTTCAATCCACGCCCCCCGTTGCCGAGGGGCGATGCTTTACAAACCGGCCTATGCGCCAGCGGCCTACGGGGTTTCAATCCACGCCCCCCGTTGCCGAGGGGCGATGCGGCGAATCAGCGCCGGCGCGGCCTCGATTAAGAGCGGTTTCAATCCACGCCCCCCGTTGCCGAGGGGCGATGCAGCGCGCACCGGAGCCGGACGATGTATTGCGCCAGTTTCAATCCACGCCCCCCGTTGCCGAGGGGCGATGCCGCCCGGCACAACAAGCGCCTGAGCGTCGCCGAGCAGTTTCAATCCACGCCCCCCGTTGCCGAGGGGCGATGCGCACGAGGCGTGGGCGGAGCGCCAGGGCGCAATGCCGGTTTCAATCCACGCCCCCCGTTGCCGAGGGGCGATGCTCCGCTTGTGACCAGTGCAACGCAACTTACCGTAGGTTTCAATCCACGCCCCCCGTTGCCGAGGGGCGATGCCGTCGGACTCTGCAATCGAAGCCGTGGCAGTGATTGTTTCAATCCACGCCCCCCGTTGCCGAGGGGCGATGCGCTGGGACGAAATCTGATGGCCGATCCGGTCCATGTTTCAATCCACGCCCCCCGTTGCCGAGGGGCGATGCGGTGGCGCTGGTCGCATTCAAAGTTTACCAGGACGTTTCAATCCACGCCCCCCGTTGCCGAGGGGCGATGCCTTGTATCCCTTGATGTCGTTGCTCGCCTCATAGGTTTCAATCCACGCCCCCCGTTGCCGAGGGGCGATGCTTCGCGTAACTACGGGCTATTCCACATGACAGAAGTTTCAATCCACGCCCCCCGTTGCCGAGGGGCGATGCATCTAAGCGAGGGCGCATTGGCAATGCACGTTGCGGTTTCAATCCACGCCCCCCGTTGCCGAGGGGCGATGCGTTATTCATGGTTTCCTCGTTGTCTGATTCAAATTGTTTCAATCCACGCCCCCCGTTGCCGAGGGGCGATGCCCGACCTGCTCAAGCTGCGCGACCAGTTCCGCAAGGTTTCAATCCACGCCCCCCGTTGCCGAGGGGCGATGCCAGGGTCGGCAAAATCACACGCTACTGCTACAAGTTTCAATCCACGCCCCCCGTTGCCGAGGGGCGATGCGGGGGCGGCGTATGCAGCGAAATACGTTTCAAAGTTTCAATCCACGCCCCCCGTTGCCGAGGGGCGATGCACTTGTCTGCGTTTGTCTGCGGCAATCAACAACTAGTTTCAATCCACGCCCCCCGTTGCCGAGGGGCGATGCCGGCTACACCTGGGCCGAACTGGCCGCGCTATGGATCGTTTCAATCCACGCCCCCCGTTGCCGAGGGGCGATGCCCGAGGCCGGTTGGCGTGTACAGGCCGTTGATGTGGTTTCAATCCACGCCCCCCGTTGCCGAGGGGCGATGCCACCATTCCCATGGGCGGTACTTCGAGTCGTGATGTTTCAATCCACGCCCCCCGTTGCCGAGGGGCGATGCGGGGTTTGATTTTGCGGGGCTTGCGTGAAATGCGTTTCAATCCACGCCCCCCGTTGCCGAGGGGCGATGCCTGCTGCACCGCTTCGTCATGCAGCGCCCCGAGCAGTTTCAATCCACGCCCCCCGTTGCCGAGGGGCGATGCGCGAAAGGTGGCACTGGTCGCGTTCAAGATGGATCTTGTTTCAATCCACGCCCCCCGTTGCCGAGGGGCGATGCAACGGCATTTGCCGTCGGCCGCGCCCCACACCGGGTTTCAATCCACGCCCCCCGTTGCCGAGGGGCGATGCCATGGCCTCCGGCCTGCCCGGCGCGTCGTACCCGGTTTCAATCCACGCCCCCCGTTGCCGAGGGGCGATGCCTGGCGGAAAGCAGCTTCACCCTGGCCGTGCCGGTTTCAATCCACGCCCCCCGTTGCCGAGGGGCGATGCTGATTGCCGAAATCGGCGAAGAGCATATAACCCAGGTTTCAATCCACGCCCCCCGTTGCCGAGGGGCGATGCAGCGGCGCTTGCCGATGGCGCGGGCTGGTCGGTGGTTTCAATCCACGCCCCCCGTTGCCGAGGGGCGATGCGCTGAACGTCAACTTTGTTTGAAAGGACTGCCATGTTTCAATCCACGCCCCCCGTTGCCGAGGGGCGATGCGTCTGATTTTTTAAACATCGCGGCCGCAGAGCCGGGTTTCAATCCACGCCCCCCGTTGCCGAGGGGCGATGCGCTCATGCGGCCGCCCCGAGCGGGAGGTGTTCGTCGTTTCAATCCACGCCCCCCGTTGCCGAGGGGCGATGCGCAGAACGAGACGGCGGACGCTGCCGATGAGCCGGTTTCAATCCACGCCCCCCGTTGCCGAGGGGCGATGCCGAATGGCCGCGCCAGTTCGATGCAGCGCTGGCTGTTTCAATCCACGCCCCCCGTTGCCGAGGGGCGATGCCTCGGGCGTTTTGCTGCGTTGGGGTAATTATCAGGTTTCAATCCACGCCCCCCGTTGCCGAGGGGCGATGCGACAAATTGCGCAACCAGTCCGGCAGCGGCGACGGTTTCAATCCACGCCCCCCGTTGCCGAGGGGCGATGCGATGGTGACGCTCGGCTTGGCCGGCGCGGTGGTGATGTTTCAATCCACGCCCCCCGTTGCCGAGGGGCGATGCCTCAGAAGTCGGGCAGTCGTTCGAGGCCACCGAACTGTTTCAATCCACGCCCCCCGTTGCCGAGGGGCGATGCATGATTGCTTCGGTCATTCATCATCCCGTTGCACATAGTTTCAATCCACGCCCCCCGTTGCCGAGGGGCGATGCGCATTCCGGGCAGAAGATGGTGTATCCGTAGGACGGTTTCAATCCACGCCCCCCGTTGCCGAGGGGCGATGCATCCTCGGCTTCAAGGATGATCAGGGCGAGCCGATGTTTCAATCCACGCCCCCCGTTGCCGAGGGGCGATGCCCCCCCCCCATTTATTGCTGGATAGGGAGAGTATGTTTCAATCCACGCCCCCCGTTGCCGAGGGGCGATGCGTTTCGGCGGGGGTCATGGCCGTTCGTCCCGGTAGTTTCAATCCACGCCCCCCGTTGCCGAGGGGCGATGCAAGCGCAGACCGACGTCGCCGGCGCCAATGCGCTGTTTCAATCCACGCCCCCCGTTGCCGAGGGGCGATGCGACCTCTACACCGCCTACACCCGCTGGTGCCGAGGTTTCAATCCACGCCCCCCGTTGCCGAGGGGCGATGCCCCGCGCCCCACCGCGCGGCAGCAGGGAGTCGGCATGTTTCAATCCACGCCCCCCGTTGCCGAGGGGCGATGCCTTGGCGTCGGTGGCGGATTTGCCGCGAATGTCGTGTTTCAATCCACGCCCCCCGTTGCCGAGGGGCGATGCCGATCGGTCACTGGCTGCCAGCTGGCGAACAGGGTTGTTTCAATCCACGCCCCCCGTTGCCGAGGGGCGATGCCCACATCGCCGGCATTGATGCGCTTGACTACCGTCGTTTCAATCCACGCCCCCCGTTGCCGAGGGGCGATGCCGCCGTCGACTCGGTCCCGATTTGCTGGTTTTAATAGTTTCAATCCACGCCCCCCGTTGCCGAGGGGCGATGCCGCGGTGCGCGAAACCGCCGGCTGGCCGGGAACTCGTTTCAATCCACGCCCCCCGTTGCCGAGGGGCGATGCCTGCTGATACCAGCGCCGGTAGTAGGTGCCGGCGAATGTTTCAATCCACGCCCCCCGTTGCCGAGGGGCGATGCCAAGTAGATTTCAACGGACTTTCCGGCGGCGTCTTGTTTCAATCCACGCCCCCCGTTGCCGAGGGGCGATGCCCTGACCTACGCCCTGCGCGTGCTGCGCTACGGGAGTTTCAATCCACGCCCCCCGTTGCCGAGGGGCGATGCCCGCGGCTTACCGACTGGCTCAACGGAGAAAGCACGTTTCAATCCACGCCCCCCGTTGCCGAGGGGCGATGCCTCGAGCGCACGCCACGGTCGCCGGCGGCGAGGTTGTTTCAATCCACGCCCCCCGTTGCCGAGGGGCGATGCCTTCTGGACTGGCTTGAGGACGCATGCCGGCGCGATGTTTCAATCCACGCCCCCCGTTGCCGAGGGGCGATGCCCAACATCCACTGGCTCGTCTGGTGCTTTGCCGGAGGTTTCAATCCACGCCCCCCGTTGCCGAGGGGCGATGCCTCGGGTGCCAGTTGTGCGGATTCTGCCCCTTTTTGTTTCAATCCACGCCCCCCGTTGCCGAGGGGCGATGCCGTGGTGATTGCGAATGATGGCGACAGCGGTCGGGATGTTTCAATCCACGCCCCCCGTTGCCGAGGGGCGATGCCTTGATCTGGACGGATCGACGGTGACGCCCGGACGGTTTCAATCCACGCCCCCCGTTGCCGAGGGGCGATGCCGCCGGCCGCCGAACCGGAACCCGCGCCTGAACCTGTTTCAATCCACGCCCCCCGTTGCCGAGGGGCGATGCCCAACGCCCCGGTGCTCGGCCGCCCGAAATGGGAAGTTTCAATCCACGCCCCCCGTTGCCGAGGGGCGATGCCGGCGGCAGTCGCCCGCTACCAGGCCGGCAAGCAGTTTCAATCCACGCCCCCCGTTGCCGAGGGGCGATGCCCGCCGATAAATCGTCGTTCGCTCTTCCCCGCGAAAGTTTCAATCCACGCCCCCCGTTGCCGAGGGGCGATGCCCGGATTCCATGGTCGACTTGCCGAACTGGATGGGGTTTCAATCCACGCCCCCCGTTGCCGAGGGGCGATGCCGCGGCTTGAAGATTTGCCAGGGGTTTTCGTGCAACGTTTCAATCCACGCCCCCCGTTGCCGAGGGGCGATGCCAGCATCTGCTATCGTGTGTCCCATGTTGCTAACTGTTTCAATCCACGCCCCCCGTTGCCGAGGGGCGATGCCCGCCACCTACACCCGCAAGCCCAACGGCCTCGCCGTTTCAATCCACGCCCCCCGTTGCCGAGGGGCGATGCCTTTTCTCGGCACCGTCAAGGAACGCAACGGCAAGGTTTCAATCCACGCCCCCCGTTGCCGAGGGGCGATGCCGTCATGGAGATTCCTTTCATCGATGATGTTTGTGTGGTTTCAATCCACGCCCCCCGTTGCCGAGGGGCGATGCCGGCACGATAGCGAGGCAACGCGGGAGGATGGTGCGTTTCAATCCACGCCCCCCGTTGCCGAGGGGCGATGCCCGGACGCATCGACCATCTATGCCGACATCGACAGCGAGTTTCAATCCACGCCCCCCGTTGCCGAGGGGCGATGCCGCTCACCTGGGTCGAGCAGGCGCAAAAGGAAATCGTTTCAATCCACGCCCCCCGTTGCCGAGGGGCGATGCCGCCGGCCCCTTCGCAGCCGGCCTCGATTTAACCGGAGTTTCAATCCACGCCCCCCGTTGCCGAGGGGCGATGCCGAATCGCTGGCCGCGCTCAATGCCGGCGTCACCATGTTTCAATCCACGCCCCCCGTTGCCGAGGGGCGATGCCACATCTCCCGTAACTACCGGAAGCATCAGAACAAAAAACCCGCATTGCGCGAACCTCTTTATTCCTGAGCAGAAAACATCTTACGCGAACAGCGCGCCCTCTGGAAAGCCGCATCAAATCAGGCAAAAGCGCGGCGCGCGAACCTACCGGGGAAAACCTGTGCACTTGGGGTTCGCGCAAGCTCACAGGATGAGCGGAGCGTCGAAGTCGGTGGCGCGGAAGCAACCGTGTTCGCGGACTTCGTAACCTTTGAGTTCGGCGATGCGGTAGAAGCGCAGGTTGTCTTCCCCGTCCTTGATTTCTGCAACCAAGTCGCGTTCCAGCGCCTCGAAGCGGGCGCGGTCGACCTGGCATTCGAAGACCGATTTCTGTACCCGCTGGCCGACGCTTTCGCAGAGCTTGGCCACGCGGCGCAGGCGTCGGCGGCCTTCGCGGGTTTCGGTGTTGACGTCGTAGCAGACGATGACCAACATGATCAGCGCACCAGGTAGGGCAGATATTCGGCCGTGTCCCCGCGCAACGTGCGCGCCAGCAGGCGGGCCTGGAGATGCGGCAGCAGGCCGAAGGGCACGGTTTCGCTGAGTAGCGGATGGGTCAGGTTTTCCTGCTTGCGCTCCTGGTAGGCGACCAGCACGGTCTTGCGCGCATCGCCTTCGAGCAGCACGGCGCCACCTTCGCGTTCGACAAAATCGCCGGCGCCGATCTGGCCGCGATTGATCAGCGAGAGCACCAGACGATCAGCAAAGGCGCGGAATTCTTCCATCAGGTCGAGCGCCAGCGCCGCCCGGCCCGGCCGTACGACATGCAGGAAGCCGATTTGCGGATCGAGCCCACAGGCTTCGACGGCCGAGCGGCAATCGTTCATCAGCAGCGAATAGACGAAGGAGAGCAAGGCGTTGATCCTGTCCCGTGGCGGGCGCCGGCTGCGGCCGTCCATGCGGAAGCTTTCCCGCGACGAAGCACGGATCAGCGCATTGAGCGCCGCGAAATACTGGCGCGCCGCTTCACCCTCGACACCGCGCAAGGTATCGGCATCGCCGGCGCCCGGCAGTGCCCGCAAGGCCGCCGCCAGATCAGCCGCGCCGCGGGTCAGGATCGCCGCATCTTCCTCCGCCTTGGCCTCGCGCGCACCGCGCAGCAAGACCTGGCGACAATTACGCACTTTGCCGGCGATACAGTTGCGCGCCACGTTGAGGGCGAAAGCCGGGTCGCCGGCCAGGCGATGCTGCGCCTGGCGCAACAGCACATTGCCCGAAACCGGCCCTTCCAGCCGCGCCTTGAAGCGGCCGTGCGTATCGAGCAAAACCAGGCTGATGCCGCTGTCGGCCAGCTTGTGCATGAGCGGCAGCGACACCGAAACATGGCCGAAGCAGACGACGGCGCTCAGGTGATGCAGCGGCACGCGCAACCGCGTTTCCTTCTCCACCTCGACGCGCAGGGTTTCATTGTCGAGATGGATGTAACTCTCGGGCGTGGTCACGTACAGCGTGTTGAGTAGTTGCATGTCAATCATCCACTTCGAACAGGGAATGCCGGACGGCGGAATGTTCCGGCGTCGGCGCCAGGGCTTCCGGCTGACACAGGTCGCGCAGCGAACAGGCACGGCAGTGGTCGTCATTGAGCGGCGGCGGCATTTCGCCGGATCGCAGCAGTTCGCGGACGGCTGCTACGGTCAACTCGATTTTTGCCCTTAAATTCGAGTCGACCGCAACAATGCGCCGCCGACGCGAAGTGGCGTAATACAAGGCGCCCTCCGGCACTGGTTTGCCGAACATTTCTTCCAGACACAGCGCCTGTGCCGCCAATTGCAGATCGTCACAAGCCGCAATGTCCGCCCGCTTGTGGCGCGAACCGTGTTTGTACTCCACCGGATACGGCGTGCCGTCCGGCAGGAATTCAACGACATCCGCCTTGCCGACCAACCCGAGCCGGTCGCAAAACAGCGGCAAGGCCCGCTCGACGCGCAAACCGTCGCGCAACTCGAAACCGGGGTCATCCACCCGCTTGTGCAAAGCCTGACCGCGCAGGGTAAACAGGTTCTCTTCAAACCCCTGCTCGACGTGGATCAGCGCGCACTGGCGCGGGCAGTAGGCCCAGTGCTGGAGGGCTGAAAGAGGAATGGGATCAAGGGGTTCGCTGTTCATGGCGCTATTCCGGCGATGGTGTTGGCAACTTCCTTGGGGTAGCATTGCCCAAGGGTCGAAGGAGGTTGCACCATGATCAATTCCCCACTTGAAGATATCGAAGCTGCTGCAATGCAACTAACACTGGCTGAGCGCGCCAAACTGGCAGAGCGCCTGCTGGTCAGCCTGGATGAGGACGATGAAATACTGGCCTCCTGGGTCGCAGAAGCCGAGCGGCGAGGCGAGGCATACGAACGCGGCGAAATGGAAGCCATCGATTTTGATGAATCCATTGCACGCCTCAAGGCCAGACTCGCTGCCGCGGCATGAAACTGATCGTCCTCGACGCGGCGCAAGCGGAACTTGAGGAAGCACAGGCCTATTACATTCAACATGCCGCGCCCGCTATTGCAGCCGGCTTTGTCGCCGATTACGAGCATGGCGCAAAACGCCTGCTCCAGCACCCGCTGACGGGAACACCGATTTCTCAACGCCTGCGCGCTCTGCCGATGCGCCATTTTCCGTACTCGATCATTTACCAGGTAAGCGCCGACACCATCACCATTCGCGCCGTCGCCCACCAGCGCCGCCGGTTTGGATATTGGACCGGGCGGCGCTGAGCGGGTCAATTACACCCGCTTGATCAGGCTGACCCCGGCCGGCAGACCGGCCTCATCAACGCTGACCTCGTAATCGCCAAAGCTGCGCGGCACGTCCACATCGTCCTTGCGCTTGATCTTGATGCGGTCGAAAAGCGAGTGTGCATGCGCGTTGCCCAGTTCCGAATCGTGCTTGAAGACGTACAGCCCGCGCGTTGCCATCTCGCCGCGAGCGGCAGAGCGGTCATGCTCGAACATCTGTTCCAGCGCCTGCCAGAGCAATTCGAGGTCTTCCTCGCCAAAGCCGGTTTGCTTGGCGAGGAACGAGGAAACGAAGCCGTGGGCAACGTAGATGCCATAAGGAACGGTGTGCTTGCGGCCCATGGTGCGGTTGTCGCCCTGCTGCTTCTCGGCCTCCGCTTCCGTCGCTACCGCCATACGAGTAATCGAGTGTTCCTGAGCGATGATCGGATCGACGGAGCGGGCGAAGGTCAGTTGCACCGGACCGCGTACCTGGCCGCAGTTCACGCCTAACCCCATGACTGCACCAAAGGTCCGAACATCAAAGAAGTTCTTGCACATCCATTGCCTTGCTTTGTCCACCGTGTCGCCGCTGCCCTTGCGCTTCTTGTCGCCTTTGAGTTCTTCTTCGGCGCCAATGGCGATATAGGCCTTTTCGTGCGCCTGATTGAGAACCGCCTTTTCCTTGACGTAGATATCGAAGGGCGGCGTTTCGCCTTTGACCAGCCCGACAAAGTTGCGCACCTTGCGCTTCAGGGAAACATCCGTCACCAGCCCATGACCGGATTCGGCATCGAGACGCGGCAGGTTGCCGGCATCCGGGTCGCCGTTGGGGTTGCCGTCGCGCACATCAAAAACGAGGACGAAGTCGTAGCGGTTGTTCAGGCTCATTTGGATTCTCCCTGGGTGGATTGCATGGATTGGCTGGATTCGGATTTACTGAAAAAGTCCTGGCGCTGGTGGTAGTAGCCGAGGGCAAAGCGGCCCTGCTCGGGCAGGCTCAGATGTTTCGGGAAGTCGTTGAGGCCGCCCATGATTTCACCGAGCAGCCGCTCGAAATTGATGGCGCGGCCGCGATTGGTGAGCTTCGCCAGATGGTGATTCTTGAGGCGCAGCAAGGTGGTAAAAAC
>Ga0116155_10001887_pt1 | contig 14750 bp, 14 predicted proteins | sample AD_UKC032_MetaG_FD_89890 | JGI IMG/M metagenome (GOLD analysis project Ga0116155, IMG submission 89890) | Active sludge microbial communities of municipal wastewater-treating anaerobic digesters from USA - AD_UKC032_MetaG | ecosystem: Engineered > Bioreactor > Anaerobic > Digestate | place: USA...
CGTCGGGTAGCCGACATGCAGGCGGACGAAGAAGCGGTCCAGCTGCGCCTCGGGCAGCGGGTGCGTACCGGCCATGTCGATCGGATTCTGGGTCGCCAGCACCATGAACACCTTGGGCAGGTCGTAGCTGACGCCATCGACGCTGACCCGGAATTCCTCCATGCATTCCAGCAACGCCGACTGAGCGCGCGGTGTCGCCCGATTGATTTCATCGGCCAGCAGAATGTGCGTGAACACGGGGCCGGCGCGAAACTCGAAATCGCTGGTTTTCTGGTTGTAGATGGGAACGCCTGTGATGTCCGAGGGCAGAAGGTCAGGCGTGCATTGCAGTCGCTTCATCTCGACATTGACCGAACGCGACAGGGCACGCGCCAGCATGGTTTTGCCAGTGCCGGGCACATCCTCCAGCAGCACATGCCCGCGACAGAGGAGCGAGACGACAGCCAGCTCGATGACCGGCCGTTTGCCGATGATGACCTTCTCGATGTTCGAGATGAGTAAATGAATTGCTTCCATTGAATGCTTCCGCAAAAGGATGACTGGCAATCTGCCGAATTTAATATTTTAGCGGCATGCAGATTCTCTGGAAATTACCAGATGTCATCGGCGCCGGCACCTATCGGAAACGACAGTTGTGTTCACGCGCGTCCCGTATTACCCGCTCTGTGCGGAATGCTCTGCGATGGGATTATCGAAGTAAGACTTGCCAAGTTTGGTTGTGCACGGAAGCGGTAATGAATACTCGATTTTGCGCAGATTGAATATTTGGTGTCTTGCACGAACGGCCGTAGAAATTAGGAGTTAATTTGAAGCTGGTTTTGGTCAAAAAACTGCACCCAGTGATCGACAACTTTGTTGAGCGCATGATCGAACCAGATTTCTGAACCGTCGTTTCCGACGAGAACAAGTGCGGAAACATCAAAGCCTGAGGAAAACGCTTCTCTGGCAAAAGCGCCTTGGTGGCATTTGGCTTCTTTGAGTTGTGGCACGTACTTGCTTATGCCCCCATGTTTGCTGGCGTTTGCAACGTCTTGAAAGAGTGAAAGCTCCGGACACTGGTGCGTCATTCTGGTTTGAAGTTGTTTCAGCGTCTGAATGCCAAGCTTATTTCCATACTCTTTGAATACCCAGTCGCAAAGCGACCACGCATCGATTGCGCATTGATTGGCCAATTCAGCGTTTAGAGGGTCTTGCTCGAAAGCGGCCGCTTTTTCTCTTAATACGCGTAAAACATCTTCAGCGCTCTGCCTTCCAAAGGATTGCATGTGTAATCCTTGCCTATCCGGTTGACGCAGATGGAATACTGGAGGCAGGGTGCTTCCATTCACCGGAATATAGCTCGGTGTAGGTTGGCGCTACAACGCTGCCCGCTATCCCCATAAGTGACCGAAAGGTGTTGAACGGATAGAAGCGGCGGTTGAATCGAAAAGTGAATTCGTTCAGGTAGGCCTGCAAATGTTGCGCGCTGACCCCGTGGTGAATGCTGTTAATCCACGTCTTGAGATTCGCGAACACCAAATGGATTATTGGTAAGAATTCTTCGGCTACCTCATGATCCCCACATTGAGCAACGGCATGATGGTTATAACCGCGCTTTTGCAAACTGGCATACGCTCTCCAATCATCGGTGACGATCAACGTGCCAGGTACGACAGCACTTTCTACAAAGCAACATAACGAGTCCGCGCTCCGATCTGGCACAACAGTCAGACGGACACGACCTGCGTACCGCCCTCCCTTTCTTTTATTTTGGGCAGTTCCCGGTTTGCGCTTCCGAACTTCAACTGCACAGGCGACTAGGGTCTTATGATGGACGCCTCGACCTTCGCCGCGTGTTCGACCACCAACCCATGTTTCATCGACCTCCACGTATTGTTCTGGCAAACCGCCAATACGGTCTTGATCCGGTCTCACCATTCCCGCCCGCAGTTTATGCAACATCCCAAATGCAGTCTCATACCTGGAAAGGCCTAGTTGTCGCTGAAACTGAACGGCAGATATCCCTGGCGTTTGGCTAGCAACAAGATAAGCAGCCCAGAACCACGTCGATAGCGGCGTGTGACTCCGTTCCATTACGGTTCCGGCCAATAAACCCGTCTGTCGCCGGCAAGAACGGCATTGCAAAATGCCGGGGCGGTTAGCGATGCGGAATGGTTCGCCCACGACACCGCAATGCGGGCATGAGAATCCATCCGCCCACCGCGCTCGCTCGAGATAAGCAGCACACGCTGCGTCGTCAGGGAAAAGCTCTTGAAATTCTGGCAGAGACTCTGGAAACGGAAGATCATCCCGGGCCAGGATGTCTACGGCTTTCTTTGTTGACGTCTGTGCCATCGAAATTGGTAAAGCTGACAAATATGCGTGATCATCTCCCAATAGCTAGCACTAGGATCAAGACCGTCAAGCGTTGCCAGACTAGGCGGGGTGACGTTGTCGATCGCCATCGGAATGAACAGCATGAAGTCGAGACCAACCTCATGTGCATCGGCCATTTGGCGTACCGGTAGCCGCCGGAAATACTCCATCGTTTTAGATGGGTCGTCCTTCGTATTGCTGCTGATCCACTTACTGAAATCCAGCCAAAGAGATTCGTCGCCAGTGGACAGCCTTGCCAATACATCGGATTCGAACTGTCCAGGTTCCAACCGTGGATCTTTCTTCCGATTGTCGGCGACATTAAGGTATCGCTGGCAAGTGCCAATGATCAGCGTCGCCACGACAATCGTTAACGGATTGTTGGCATGGCTTGCCCGCATTTCTCGTTCTATATCCTGGAACCGCGCATTTTTGTTGCGGTGCGCGGTAATTACCGACTTGTTTTCGATAATGATTCGCACGTTGCGAAGATCAGGCCTGCCGTTGTCATCTGCGGCCCCTATGAGCAAATCCGTTGTACGGCCGTCGAATGCTTTCTCATTCAACCATTCACGGATGACGCCGGCCTTCCGATCAATTGCGAAAGCCTCGCAATGGGTATCTAGGTCTTTAACGATTTGGCGAACAAGAGCGTCTGAGTGCCCTTCCTTGCGCTGATTGTGGTATCCCGCACTGATGATGTTATCCAGGATTGGATCGAAGGGAGATGCCATCATGCGGCCTTCCGGAGGTTATCGAATAGGTGTGCTGGAACGGGCAAATGCCTCATAACTCTGCTTTGCAGGCGGATGAAACCATTAGCGGCACGCTGGCAATGATTGATCAGCCAAGTTTCTGCCTCGGACCCGTTTAACCACTCGGCCAATGCATTGATATCGATGCCGTCGTTCGGAACTATGTAGTAAACGCTATGCAACGGGAGGATTGCGCCCGTGCGGTCAATCCAGAATTTCGGCCGCTCACCGATATCCTTGCAGAGAATCTTTGGCATTCTGATGTCCGGTAGCGGACAATTATCGTGAAAGGCATACCATGGCTTGTTCTTGGCACAGGTGCGCTGTTCGAGCTTCTGTCTGGTTTCCTCTTTGCGAAGGAATGTCCCAAGGGGGCCCAGCTTACGTTCATCCATCAGAGCGCCGGAGGGCTCGTAGGGAAGTAGCAGCACCTTGTTTGGCTCCGGAATCCTTTCTTTCGATAACGACAAGTCGCGGCCAGCAAGCGCAGGGTGGGCAAATCGGCGCAACGCGCCAGGAACGGTGTCAGCAGGTTGCACGAACACCCCGTCTGCGCCCGTAGCGATTCCGGCGCTGATTCGTCGGCAACACGTGGATAAGGCGACCCTTCCTTCCTGTACGGCTTCATGGCCCATTACGGTGGGCAGCCATGTTGCGCCATTGGTCGGCAAGCGGACATCACGGCTGTCGCCGTTCCGGAGACGAATGGTAGTCGCCTTTCCTCTCGGTTCATTCTTCAGCGTCGTAATGCCAGGATAAGTTGTGTGGTCGCTAAAAGTATCTTCGGCCACCAGTTCAATCGATTCAAGGTTGAACCCAGCCATCAACTTCCTGAGCGGACTGGCCGTCTCGACATAGATAAATTTTTCCGGTGTGACGAACACCAGGCGGCCACCATCGAGCATTTCCCTAAGCGCTTGCTCGAAGAACAGCATGTAGAGGTCGAACCGTCCCCGAGCCGATAGGTATTTGATGCGATATAGCGCTCGTTCCGCTTCGCTGATGTGCTCAAGTGACACATACGGGGGATTGCCTATAACGAACCGAAATTTCGGTAGCGAAGCTCGACTTAGGTAATCCGCATTGACAATTTCAACGCAACTCTCATTTTTGAAACGCTGCCGGGCTTTTTTTGCGTGTGCCGGGTTGAGTTCGACTCCAATAATCTTCGGCGGGTGTGTCTTATGCGCTTTGCACCAACGCAAAACGCCGGCGATGAATTGCCCGTCCGCGCACCCAGGATCGAGCAAAAAATCAGTCGCGGCTGGACTCATACCCGTAAACAAACGATCAACCATCAGGTCGACGAGAGCGTCCGGTGTTGGCACGTAACCTTTCATTGAGCGTCCTCCAAATACCGCCCATACGATCCTACATCTAGCGTATGTCTGCGTCAACCGGATAGGCGAGGTTCTTACCAACGAGCACTGTTACGTTTGGAGACAACTCAACAGGCATCGAGCCCTCGATAGATTTGTACTTCCAAACCTGCGCTTTGATCAGCGTAAGCATGCTCCTCCTCCAACTATTAATTTCCGGCAGAGCGATAGTCCCCCACCTAGATTACCTGTGTAGCATACCGTATGCCGGCAATTAGCGTGTGCACTGCTAACATGACAGCTGTTCAAGCGGCGTGATGAGATGAAGCCATGACCGAGCACCTGCCTTATAACGACCAACCGATTGAAAGCCCATGTGATGATCGTTTTGGCGTTGACCCGTTTGCGCGCGCCCTGGCGGCGAGCATTCGCAAGATGCACTCCCCCCAGGGGGCCGTGATGGGTCTCAATGGTCCGTGGGGTTCCGGTAAAAGCAGTGCGGTCAATCTCTGCAAGCACCATCTGGCTGAAGCGGTCATGGCGAATGAGCTTGTCATCATCGATTTTGCCTGCTGGTGGTTTAGAGGCGAGGACGCCCTTGCACTCGCCTTCTTTCGAGAGCTTTATGCCGGTTTGGGCCCGAGTCTTGGCGAAAGGGCCAAGAAAAAGCTGCCGAAACTCGGGGCGCGCCTGCTCCGGGCCGGCGCGCTGGTCGGGAAAGTCGCGGAAGCGGCGGGTGCTGTGATCGCCGGAGGCATCGCCGAGAAAGGTATGGAGTGGATTGCGGGCCTGATTGAGCAAGATGAAAGTGTCGAGGTGCTTCATGCCGAGCTTTCGACTGCCTTGCGGGAACAGAGAAAGCGCTTTCTCATTGTCATTGACGACATCGATCGGCTCTCGCCAGACGAGGCTTTGCTGATCTTCCGGCTGGTCAAATCCGTCGGCCGTTTGCCGAACGTCATGTATTTGTTGGTTTATGATCGTCAGCTCGCCGAACGAATCGTCAGTGAGCGCTATCCGTCGGAAGGCCCACATTATCTTGAAAAGATCGTCCAGGCTGCGTTCGAATTGCCTGATCCGTCGGCGCTGGATGTTCAACAGCATCTGCTGGCGCTGGTCGAGTCGATCTGCGGTGCCCCCGCGGAGGCGGATATAGTCCGTTTCATGAATATCTTCTACGAAGGTATCTCGCCGACGATGCGGACGCCGCGAGATGTTACGCGCTTTACCAATTCAATGAGCGTGTCATGGCCAGCTGTGGCCGGCGAGGTGGATCGTGCCGATTTCCTCGCGCTGGAGATGCTTCGACTATTGCATCCCACGATATATCGCGCCATCCGCCAGAATAAGGAGCAATTGAGCGGTAGCGGACGCCGAGAGGGGCGTGATCGTGAGGCGGCAGCACAGCACTTCAACGACCTGTTCTTCGGAGCTACACCACAGCCAGACCATGACCGGATGCGACGTCTGCTGATGCGGCTGTTTCCCGCACTGGAATCCGCTTGGGAAAACATGGGCTATGGCGAAGGATTCGCAAGGCAATGGGCGCAGGAACGCCGTGTGTGTTCTTCAGACCATTTCGACACCTACTTCCGCTTCTCGATCGGCGACGAGGTGCTCACGAGCACGGAACTTGATGCGTTCCTGGCCCGCGCGGATGACATCGAGTATGTGAAGACCACGCTGCGTCACGCATTAACCGTGCTGCGGCGGTCGGGGGGCACCAAGGTGGCCGTATGGCTCGGCGAGTTGACGACGCATGCCGAACGCGTGGATTTCGGCAAGATCGAGGGGCTTTTTACCGCACTTTTCGAAATTGCCGATGAGATCAACGTTGAAGCTGATGCTGCAAAGGCCTTCAGCATCGGTAATAACGAGCTTCGCCTGCACTGGCTGCTTCGAGCGCTGACGAGGGGACGAACGTCGCTCGACGAACGCTCCGCGATCTTTCGACGGGCCTGCAATACGGCCTCTCTTGGCTGGCTTGCCGACTTCACACGTTCGGCCTGGACCGACTATCACCCAAGGGAAGGCAAGGCGACCGAACCGCCGGAGAATTGCCTGACTACCGAAGCGGATGCGGAAGATCTCCGCGTCGTCCTGCGCTCACGAATCGAAGCCGCAGCAGCGGATGGAACTCTCATCGCACATAGAGATCTGCCCTTTCTCCTGCAATGGTGGCTGGAGCTGGATGCCGACGATGGCGCCAGAGTCCGAGCATGGACTTCTGCAGCCTTGTCCACCGATGACGGCGTACGGCATTTCGCCAAGGCTTTCACCTCATACGGCTGGACCCAAGGAATGGGCGATATGGTCGCAAGGCGCACGACACGAGTTAGTCCCAAAGGCATGGATCGATTGATCGACTTGGATGCGTTCCGATTGCGCGTTGAAGCCGTTGCCGGCGTGGATGCGAACCCGGAAATTCGGGAGTTCCTAGAGGCTTGGCGGCGTGCCGACCAGGGTAATGATGATTAGGGAATTGCCTCGTAGGGGCGTGTTTCGCACTCCGCAGATCGGTGTTGTCCTCAGTAAATCCGGAACCCGATTATTGTTTCTCTTCGATCGGAAGCGCCTCAAGGATGCGGTTTAGATAGTGTTCAGCAGTCTTTGATGCCTCTGATTCAAACGTGTGATGAAGCCGCGCCCACGAAATGCCGTGGTCTGACGCAGATGGAAGGGTTGCACTGCCTTTGTGGGCGCAGTCCATCAGCATCATGATAAGTGCCCCTTTCGCGAGGTCTGCGCCCGACTGATTCCACATGACTAAGGTAGATATTTTTTGGGATTCACGTTGTTGAAGCTCCAAAACATATCTGGGGGAACCTTCGTGTTCGACTCGCACAAGAAATGCTAATCGGCGACGTCTGTTCTTTTGATCGGCGTACAACCATGCTTTTTGTCTTCCATCCAACTCGCCTGGGTAAACATTGAATTCAATGCCTCGAACCCGAGCAAAATCCTCGAGAACCAATAAGAAATCGACTCTAGCCAAGCTCTTGTCTCGAATGCCCAAAATCAAATCGAGAATTTGGCGGTAAGTATCCGAACCGATATGCGGATCAATATCATCGGTTGCTGTGGGACGGAAGTTTTGTCGTTTCTCGATGCCCTCAATGACTGTGCGTCCGATTAGCTGCCCGGAGCTTTGTCCATCAATCACTGACCCTTGGTAGGCTTCGCTCATAAATGCGCGCCAGTTCTTAGGCTCGGATCGGGTTTTCGTGTCACTTTGAGGAAGTTTGATCGCTGGAATTTTTCCGAGTTCGGGAAAGCGTTCTGATATTTCCGATTCAGACAGGCGAGATGGCAATCCAGCGCCGGAAGGCGCTTCCACCGCCAGTGCGCTAGGTGCTGGCGTGTTTTGATCAGGGGTAGAGAACGTACCGGCCGGCATGTTGCTTACAGGGCGTTCATCCCGGTTGTTTTTGTCGAGGCGTCCATCATTGTCTCTATCCCATTTCAACTCCGTGAACGGCGGCTTCCAATCACATTGAATGATGCGGGTGACAAAGAGCCGCGGACCGTTATTAGAGGGGAGATTTCGACAAAGAAATTTGAATTCGGCAGGAGTATTAAATGGTGGCAGGGCGTGAATCATTCGCTCGCCACGTTTATTGCCAATAGCTGCCGTTCTGAGAAAAATCTCTTGGGCTTGCTTTAGCGCGTACGAATCGAATGCAAAGCGGGCGAGGAACTTTGCATCTGCATCAAGCATTTTTCGACGGAGCCAGATTGCGGCTCGACCCGATGCGTCGATCGCTGTATTTGAAATACTCCACAGGTATGTGTTGGGGTCGAGAAAACGGTCACTTAGGGCAGATTTTGTAAGTACGTCGGAGGTGGCATAGAAAAATCGAAATATCTCTACAGCAGGGATGACGACCGCGTATTTTTCGTTGTTGACTTCGAAGCCAACGAAATTCGCATTGTGCTCACCATTGGGGTTGGCTCGCGCTCCTTTGGGGGCCGGAACAATCAAGTCACCGGATTCGTCTTTGTGAAATCTATCGAATACTCGCAATTTCGTTGGATGGCAATCAAGTCGGCGGGTGAGTGTTCTATCCTCAGAGAGGATTTGATATCCGTCTTCAACGAGACAGCCATCCAAGAGGACAGAGTTGATGGGGAGTAGTGGTAATTCTCCGACTGGTAAGTTTGCTGTGACGAACGGGCCCTCGAGCTTTCCCTTGGGTTCGCCGCTTGATTCCTGGACCAAAATCTTTCTTAAGAAGGTAAGAATCCGTAGATCGTGGTGATTCGTTCCAGGATTCGATTGAAGCTTGCCGTACCAGCGAATAGCCCAGTATCCAGGCAACTCTAGGGATTGATGAATGGTGTTGGTCATCGACTCCTCAGTCGCAAATAACGACTGCCATTCTCAAATACCGTCGCCCAGTCTCAAATAGCGATATATCTTGGACCTTGGGCAGATCAGCCGGGGCGAGATTGACCGTGATGCGCTTGCTCGGGAAGTCGAATCCGGAATTGACGATGGCGGCCCGCACGCGGTCGCGCGCTTCCTTGACCTCGGTATCGGGGAGTCCGACCAGCGTAAAGCTCGGCAGACCGCTGGCCAGATGTACCTCGACCGTGACCGGGGGCGCCTGCAGGCCGTCCAGACCCCGACTGTGGGCGATGGCGAGCGCCATCGTTGCCGGCTAGGCCGACCGCGCTTTTTCCAGCGCCTCGACGCGGGCTTCCAGTACCTTCAGTTTTTCGCGGGTGCGAGCCAGGACCTGGGTCTGGATATCGAATTCTTCTCGGGTTACGACATCAAGCTTGGCGAGCAGGCCGCTCACTGTCGCCTTGACATTTTTTTCCAGATCCCTGGCTGGCGAATTGGCGAGCAGCGTACTCATTTTGTTGCCGATTTCTTCAAGTGTTTTGGGGTCGAGCATGGAAATCCTCCGTATTAAAAAAAGTGTAACACAGCGTCCTGACTGTCGATTTGGCGAATTGGCACGCCGTTGGTGCGTAGCCATTTTCGACCGCACCTGAATGGTGCGCCAAGCGCTCATCACTTTGACTTGGCTTTCAAATTCCCTTGATTTTCATCAAAAAACTAGCCTGGCACGGCCCGTGCTTATGCTGTGCTGCACAAATTCTTTTTAACTTCACCGTAGGAGAAACATCATGAACAAGTCCCTAATCGCTTTGGCGCTGGCTGGTGCATTCGCGATGCCGGTCATGGCCCAGACCAACGACGCATCCAAGGACGAGGCTGCACCGGAAAGCCCGCACAGCTTTACGGGTAATGCCGGTCTGTTCAGCAGCTACCGCTTCCGTGGCATCGCCCAGACCTTCAACAAGCCGGCAATCCAGGGCGGGGTCGACTACGCGCACTCTAGCGGTATCTACGTTGGCAACTGGAACTCCAACGTCAACTCCGGCGCCGGTTTCCCCGACGGCAACCTGGAAATGGATTTCTACGGTGGCTACAAGATGGCCTTCGGCGACTTCGGCATCGACGTCGGCGGCATCTACTACTACTACCCGGGTACCGACTTCAACGGCAGCACCGTCAAGAACGGTGAAATCTATATCGGCGGCAGCTGGAAGACCGTTTCGCTGAAGTACTACTACGCGCTGACCGATTACTTCAGCGTCAAGGGTCCGAACGGCGAAGGCACCGATGGCACGGGTTACATCGATCTGTCCGGCACCTACGATCTCGGTGATGGTTGGGGTCTGGTCGGCCATGTCGGCTATCTCAACTTCAAGAACGTCTCGAATGCCAGCTATACCGACTGGAAACTTGGCGTGACCAAGGATATCAGCGGCTGGGTTATCGGTCTTTCGTACATCGACACCAACGCCGATGGTGATTGCGGCCAGGGTCAGTTTTACTGTTTCACCAACAGCCTGGATTCGTCGGGCAACCTTGGCAACAAGAACATCAATGCCGGTGGCGCGTATGGCGTGCTGTCCCTTTCCAAGTCGTTCTGATCGAGATCGCTCGGCCGTTGCCGGCAAACCGGCCGGCAATGGCGAGCCAGCCTAATTTTTAGGGGAAAACTCATGAAATTCGTTACTGCCATCATCAAGCCGTTCAAGCTTGACGAAGTGCGTGAGGCGCTGTCCGCCATCGGCGTGCAGGGTGTCACGGTCACTGAAGTGAAAGGCTTCGGACGGCAAAAGGGGCACACCGAGTTGTACCGGGGTGCCGAATATGTCGTCGATTTCCTGCCCAAGGTAAAAATCGAGGCTGCTGTCCGGACCGATCAGGTCGAACAGGTCATCGAAGCCATCGAAAAATCGGCCAGCACCGGCAAGATCGGCGACGGCAAGATCTTTGTTTACGACCTCGAACAGGTCGTTCGTATCCGTACCGGTGAAACCGGTGACGAGGCACTCTAAGGAGCGAATCATGAAACACGTTTTCGCATTGCTGGCACTGGTCGGCGCCGTCGCTTTCGGCGCCCCGGCCTGGGCCGAAGAAACAACGGTAGCTCCGGCGGCGACCGCCGTGGCCGCACCGACGGGAATGTCCGGCATGGCAGGTATGGCCGGAATGAGCGGCATGACGGCCGAGGCTGCACCAGCAGCTGCCCCGGCGCCGGTCGTCAACAAGGGTGACAACGCCTGGATCATGGTCTGTGCGGCCCTGGTCATCCTGATGTCGATCCCCGGCCTGGCCTTGTTCTACGGCGGACTTGTCCGCTCAAAGAACATGCTTTCAGTCCTCATGCAGGTATTCACGATCTTCTCGCTGATTACCGTGCTGTGGGTGGTCTATGGCTACTCGGCGGCATTTACCGAAGGCAACGCGTTCTTCGGTGTGCTCGACAAGCTCTTCCTGAAGGGCGTGACGCCGGATTCGGTCGGCGCGACCTTCTCCAAGGGTGTGGTCATATCGGAATTGGCCTTCGTGATCTTCCAGGGCGCCTTTGCGGCGATTACCTGTGGCCTGATCGTCGGTGCCTTCGCCGAACGCGCCAAGTTCTCGGCGATTCTGGTCTTCATGGTGATCTGGTTCACGCTGTCCTACATCCCGATGGCCCACATGGTCTGGTACTGGGCGGGTCCGGATGCCTACACCGATGCCGCTGCGGCAGAAGCGGCCGGCGCGACGGCAGGCTTCCTGTTCCAGAAGGGCGCGCTCGACTTCGCGGGCGGTACCGTGGTGCATATCAACGCCGCCATCGCCGGCCTGGTCGGCGCCTACATGGTCGGCAAGCGGACCGGTCTGGGCAACGTCGCCATGGCTCCGCACTCGCTGACCTTCACGATGATCGGTGCTTCCCTGCTGTGGTTTGGCTGGTTCGGTTTCAACGCCGGTTCGGCACTCGAAGCTTCCGGCGGTGCTGCACTGGCGATGGTCAACACCTGGGTTGCAACGGCTTGTGCAGCGTTGTCCTGGATGTTCGCCGAATGGATCTTCAAGGGCAAGCCTTCGATGCTGGGTGCCGCGTCCGGTGCGGTTGCAGGACTCGTGGCGATCACTCCGGCGGCCGGCTTCGTCGGTGTCATGGGCGCCATCATCATCGGCTTGCTGGCTGGCGTGGTCTGCCTGTGGGGTGTCAATGGCCTCAAGAAGCTCCTCGGAGCCGATGACTCGCTCGACGTCTTCGGCATCCACGGCGTCGGCGGTATCCTCGGAGCCATCCTGACCGGTGTCTTCGTCGATCCTGCCCTCGGTGGCACGGGTGTCTATGACTACGTGGCCAACAAGGTCGGCGACTTCGACATGACCACGCAGGTGATCAGCCAGTTGTGGGGTGTCGGCACCGTCATCGTCTGGTCCGGCGTAGTTTCGATCGTCGCCTTCAAGCTGGTCGATATTGTCATCGGGCTGCGCGTGCCGGCAGACGAAGAGCGTGAAGGTCTCGATGTCACTTCGCACGGCGAGACTGCCTATCACCACTGACCATGAAACCGAAGGCTGGGTCCGATCCCGGCCTTCGGCTTCGATGAATCCGGAATCTCTCTCCTTCAGGGCACCTTCGGGTGCTCTTTTTTTGTCTTGTGCCAAGGCGGGCGGAGTTCGACTTTTCCCGCTCCGGGTGGCGCCCTGTGTCACAATTCGCGCCTGAACTTAGTCGACAACCCGCGATTACCCTCGTATTGCACTGGAAAAATAACATGAACATGATCAAACCCGGCGCGCGCACCGGCGCGCTCTTCCTCGCTGCCATGGGCAGCGCCGGTGCCACGCTGGTCCAGGCAGCCCCGGCCAGCACCGCCGACTGTCATGCCATCGCGGCCAGCATGGAGCGTCTGGCCTGCTACGACGCGGTCAGCGGCCGTGCCGCGGAGGCGACTAGGGGAACTACAGCCGCAGCCCCTGCCACGGTCGCGACTGCCAGTGCGGCGTCGCCTGCTCCGGTCGACGTTACCAGACAGGCCGAAAGCGGCGGAACGGCAGCGACGACGACGGTCTCGATGATCGACAATGCCTGGGGTTTCGATCCCGCCTCGGCCCCCTTCGATATCCGTTTCCACAACGCGAACTACCTGCTGTTCGGACGCTATACCGACAATGTCAACAATGCGCCTTACCTGTCTTTGGTTCAGGGCACCAGTCAGTCCGAGTCCGAACTCAGCAGTACCGAGGCGAAATTCCAGATCAGCTTCAAGGCGCGTCTGTGGACCACCGACGACCGGCGCTGGGGTCTGTGGGCCGCCTACACCCAACAAAGCCAGTGGCAGTTGTACAACGGTGACACCTCGCGTCCGTTCCGCGAGAACAATTACATGCCGGAACTGTTCGTCAGTTACCGGCCGGGTGTGGACCTCGGCGGCGGCTTCAACTGGAAACTGCTGAATTTTGGTTACAACCACCAGTCGAACGGTCGCTCCGACCTGATCAGCAACGGCACCAACAATGGCTTGTCGCGCAGTTGGGACAGACTTTTCGCCGAGTTCGGTGTCGAGCGCGAAAACCTCGCGTTGTTCGGTACGGTCTGGTACCGCCTGCCGGAAGATTCGGACAAGGACGACAATCCCGACATCACTGATTACTACGGCTACGGCAAGCTCAGCGCGCTTTATCGCTGGCGCGGCAACAGTTTCTCGGCTTCGGTCCGCGGCAATCTGGCCACCGGCAAGGGTTCTGTCGAAGCCGGCTGGTTCTCGCCGCCACTGTTTGGCCCACTGCGCGGCTATGTGCAGGTCTTCTCCGGATACGGCGAAAGCCTGGTCGACTACAACTGGAACCAGACCACCATTGGTGCCGGTGTCGCGATCAGTGACGGACTCTAGCCGCGCCGGCCTGGCTGGACGCGAGACCCGGCCTTACGTTGCAAAGCCAGGGAACCAGCCTTGTTCGGGCACCGGATGGATGCAGTTGCGTCCGGCCGCCTTGGCCTGATAGAGCGCATCGTCGGCCATCATGGTGGCCTGGTCGAGGCTTTCGTCGCCAGGGTGACAGCGGGCGATGCCGCAACTGACCGAGAGCCTGGCCTCGCCACGCGGGCTGCGTATCGTGATCTGGTTCACCGCACTGCGAATCCGCTCGGCGACGAGGTGAGCGCCGGCCGGTGAGGTATCGGGCAGCAGCAGGCGGAACTCGTCACCGCCGGCGCGCGCGAAGATATCCTGATGGCGCAGATTCTCGATGACGACGGCGACGAACTGGCGCAGCGCATCGTCGCCGGCTGCGTGTCCGAGGCGGTCGTTGATTTCCTTGAAGTGGTCGAGATCGATGACGACCAGCGTCAGCTCGCCATTATTGCGTGCCTGCCGTGACAACTCGTGGCGCCCGAGATCGTGGAAGGTACGGAGGTTGTAGGCGCCGGTCAGGAAATCGGTTGCCGCGAGAACTTCCAGACGGCGCTCGAGCGCCTTGCGCTCCGAAATGTCCAGCATCGCGCCAACGATACCGTCCGGTTGGCCGTTCAAATCGAGGAAGACCGCCTTGTGGAAAACCACGTCATGGACATTGCCGTTGGCATAGCGAACCCGTGACTCGTAGGTTTGCGTTCCGCCCTGCGCCAGGTGTTCGATATCCGAGCGGTCGTAGATCGAAGCCATTTCCGGCGAAGCGATGTCATATACCGACTTGCCGATGATCTCGGCGGGCGACAGGCCGAGATGCTCCGCGAAGGCATTGTTGCAGGAGATATAACGGCGCTCGCGATCCTTGATGAAAATGGGGATTGGCAGGGTATCGACGGTCGCCTGCAGGCGGAGCAGGTGGGCGAGCTGGGCGGACGGGAGCGATTCCCCGCAGGCCATGCGAGGCGAATGCTGAAGGCGCTCGACGATCAGTTCGATGCGCTCAAGATCATCCATGGCGCAGCAATCCGCCGCATCGCTCCGGATAATCTGCCGGGCCAGCACCGGATCCCAGGGGTCGAGCAGAACGACGTGCGGGAAG
>Ga0116155_10001889_pt1 | contig 14733 bp, 15 predicted proteins | sample AD_UKC032_MetaG_FD_89890 | JGI IMG/M metagenome (GOLD analysis project Ga0116155, IMG submission 89890) | Active sludge microbial communities of municipal wastewater-treating anaerobic digesters from USA - AD_UKC032_MetaG | ecosystem: Engineered > Bioreactor > Anaerobic > Digestate | place: USA...
GTAGTAGACATGCAGCAGGTAGGGCCAGAGCATTCCTTGGCTGGCCGCCGCCACCAGCGCCCGACCACACAGAGCCGCATCCTGCTGTTTTTCCGGAAAGAACGGCCGGAAGTAGAGCCGGACTTTGCCCTTGAGGCGTCCATTTACCACCTCGTAGTAGAGCGCCGGGACCAATTTGCTGCAGTATTCACTGCGCGCGCACGCGTACAGACTCAGCACCACCGGGGCCGCAGCATCACCCGCGACGAAGCGAGAATCCTGGGCTATGGTCATTTTTGCTGGGGCGCCAAGTTTGCAGCCGCCCAGCGCCGATGGCGTTTCGGCCAGTGCCGCGACGAGCAGTGAGCATTGCAATAGGGTCTGTAGCATTCTGTCTCCTCCGCACAGGTGTAACGGTTCGCCGATAGCTTTGGCGAGGTGGCCTTTAGGCGTGATCGTGCCCGTGCCCGGCGCAGGTATGGCCCGGCTCCATACGTGGCAACGTGCCAGCCTTGTAGGCCGTTACCGTGTCTGCCACCGTGGCAAAATTGGAAACGAACACGCGGATATTCGCGGCGGTAAGTTTGTTGTAAGCGCCCATACCAATGCCACCCACGACGATGCTCTCGAATGTCTCGTTCGCCAGTGACGCAAGCGGCGTGCACATACCGTGGCCATGGTGTTGATTCTGGTTGATCACTGCACGGCAAGCGCCGGTGTCGACATCGACCAGCAAAAACGCCGGGGCAGAGCCGAAATGGGCGCAGACTTGGCTTTTCAGGCCGAGGTCTTCATTCACCGGGATACAGATCGTCATCATCGTATTCCTCTCGTCTTCTTCATCGTCGTGTCGCCGCCGCGCGCCATGCGCGTGACTCACGGCTTCTTGAACACCAGAACCCGTTGGCGGGGCAGCCAATGAGACTGCCGTGCTTCATGACTTGTTCCCTTTTGTGTGTGCGTGGTGATGCGCCTTGCAACAACGACGCGGCCCAGCGCTGACTACCGGACCCCCTTCGATTCGCAGCGCTTTACCGTGCACCAAGGCATCGGCGACTTTTTGGTGGGCAGCATCGAGGATGCGGCCCAACGTCGGTCGCGACACGCCCATCTGGGCGGCTGCTTGTTCATGGTACTGGCCGTTCAGATCGACCAGCCGCAACGCTTCGAACTCGTCGAGCGCCAACACCAACTCGTCCAACTCACAGCGCGGCATCCCCACCGGCTTGAACACCGATGCCAGCGGTTGTCCCGAAATGTTGCGTTTGCAGCAGGGCCGAACCATCGCCACCTCAACACCGCCATGAGCCGTGGCCGGCCCAAAACAGCAGGTGGGTGCCTGTTTATGAGCATATGCTCATAATGTCAAGAAGCGTTGCGGGCGCAGTTTTGACTTGAATCGACAGGCACGACGTATGTTTCAGCACGGCGAGAGCGGGTAGGAATCCATGCCGTAGCGACGTACGCTAAGCCCGCTACTCCCACCATCGTGGCACCGGTGGGCAGCTCCCACACGAACGACAGGTAGTAGCCCAGCACGGCTGAAAGCGTGCCTATCAGAGTCGCCAGTACAAACGTCGCGCGCATCGTGGTGGCGAGGTTGAGGGCCGCTAGGGCCGGCAGCACGGTGAAGCCAAAGGCCGGTAGCGCGCCAATGGCGCGGGTCGAAACCGAAATCATGATGGCAAAGGTGACGTAGAGCAGCACCTCGTGTCGATACACCCGCAGGCCTGAGGCACCGGCGGAGGTTGGGTCGAAGCTGATGAACAAGAAGCGCCGATAGTAGAAAACATGCACCAGGCCCAACGCCAGCACGGCAAGACCCACGTAGACAATCTGAATGGTTTCGACCAGCACGGCACTGCCAAACAACACGCTATCGACATCGTGAAGATCTTGGCGCACGAAGCCCGCCAGAAGCAGCGCCGACGCTGCTGACACCAAGTAGGCCACCACTGTGGCGTTGCTGCCCTCGCCTTTTGGGTGAGCAAAGTAGAAGGCGGGCACAAGGCCAAACACGAGTGACATCCACGCAGGGTCGAACAAGGCCGAGGTGCGATGCCCTTCCAATAGGCTACAAATGAAGAAGGCCACCACGACGCCCACGGACGATACCTGTGACAACGCGAGCGGCACGTACACCACCCGCTTAAGCACAATCCAGACGCCCAAGTACGACAGCGCCGCCGCGCACAGCGCCGCCACGATGATGGCGTCGCGCCACATGAACCAGCTCTGCCAAAACGATACCGACTCAGTCATGGGGCTGCTCCTGGGCAAACACCTGCACGGCGCCGTTGACGCGCTCGACCGCGATGGGTTGGTTGTAAACGCGCGATAGGCACGTGCTCGTAAGCAAGGCCGCTGCCGGGCCGGCCTCAAACAGGCTCGTATCTTTATTGATGAGACACAGGTGGGTGGCGACGCGCGCGACGTTGCTGATGTGGTGCCCCACCATCAACACCGCCATCTTTCGCTCGGCATGGAGCCGACGCAGGAAAGCCAAAATGCTCTCTTCACCTGGTAGATCCATGCCTGCGGTCGGCTCGTCCAATACCAAGACGTCCGGATCACTCACCAACGCGCGCGCCATCAATACGCGTTGCTTTTGCCCCCCCGAAAGCGCGGCGAATTGGTGTTGTGCCACGGCCGCCATGCCGATGCGGCTTAGCTCCTCGTGGGTGCGCGCGAGGTCCTGAGCCTTGGGCCTTTGGCCAAGCCTCAACATGCCGGTGCGGCCCATGAGCACCACATCAAAGGCTGTGAGCGGATAATGGGCCGACAGCGCATGTTGTTGCGGCACGTAGCCAAAGCGCGGCAAGGGCTGTGCGAGTTGCACGGCGCCGCCCACCGCCGGGATCAGCCCGACAATGGTCTTGATGAGCGTGGATTTGCCGGCCCCGTTGGGGCCCACGATACCCCAGAAATCACCTGCACTTACGGAGATCGAGATAGGCCGCAACAGCGGCCTGCCAGCATGCCCCAAGACAACATTGTCGAGCGTGATCACGGTCGTCCCCTATTCGTGCGCGTGTTCTTTAAGCAACACCAAGCTCACGGTGGTGGCGCTTGCCGGGGCGAACGCCAAGATCTGCGGCGCCACGGTGCCAGCATCGGTCACGACGTGGACCTCCCAAACCTCGGCGAAGTCGGCCGGGCAATCGGCATTGACGCCGAGATTCACCGTTTCGAGTGGCTGCTCGGCCGCATTGTAGGCGCCCACAAAAACCTCGGCGTGACTAAGGTAAACGAGCACGTGCCCGGTTTCGTCCGCCTCGAAGTGAAGGTAGCTCGTGGTCAGGGCTGGCAAGCTCAGCTCCGCCAACACTTCCGTGCCCACGTGTGCGCTGTCAAACTCGGCAAAGGTCGCTGCTGGCACCACGGTTTCAGCGGCATCTTCGTGGTGCGCACAGGCCTCGGCATCGAGGTCCACCTCGATAGCAGAATCGTCACTGCATGCCGCCTGCAAACAATAGCTTGCGCCGCCGATGGCCGTGGGGCTCTGGCCGCCAAAGCAGTGGCATTCAGTGCCGTGCAGGTGCCCATCTGGGCCACACGCTTCGACCTCGGCGATCGGCACGCACTTGGTGCCCACCAGAAGCTCCGTCATGTTGTCGCAAGTCGGGCATTGGGTCTTGTCGCCATCATCATCGGCACAGGCGCTCAGCATGAACCCGGAAGAGAGAGCAGCAACGGCAACAAAGCCGCTCGAAATGAACGATGTCTTCATGGTCTGTATTTCCTAATTACTTGGTGGTTGTCAGTTGGTTAACGATGCGGTCAAACTTGTCCCAGATCGTCACGATGCCGTCGGCTGCCCCCACCATGGAGGGCAGCACCACGAGCGTCGCGCCCGCTTTGTTGGCAAAGGTCTCCGACAGACTTGTCGGATGGTAGACCTCTTGCAGCACAAACCGGACCTTTTGGTCTTTCACTTGGTTGAACAACCGGCTCACGTGGCTGGGCGAAGGCGACACACCCGGTTTAGGTTCGAGCGCCCCCACCTCAACCAAGCCTGCCCAGTCGAGGAAATAGGTCCAGCTTTGGTGGTAAACGATGACCTTGGTGCCGCGTAGCGGCGCAAGCTTCGCCTGCCACTCACGAACTTTCTGTTCATACTTGGTGGCAAACGCCTGCCAGCGTTCCTGGTAGTAAGTGCGGCCTTCTGGGTCGAGTTCCACGAGCTTGGCGGAGATTGCTTGGGCCACGCGAAACAGCTCGTCGGGCGCGGTGTAGTAGTGCGGATTGCCGCCGCTATGCACATCGCCCATGGCCCGGTCGGCTTTTACGGGCACCTCTTTGGCCGTGACGAACTGCGAGCCATCGAGGTAACCCGGCGCACCCACTTGGATATTGGCGTTGCGCGCTTGGGTCATGAGCACCGGCAGCCAGCCAGCTTCGAGACCCAAACCGATGTTCACAAGCATGTCGGCGCGGTTCACTTTGACGATGAGTGCCGGTTTGGCATCGGCGAAATGGGGATCTTGAGTGCCGCGTAACAGCGCCTCGGCGTTCACCCGCTCGCCGCCCAACTCCTGCGCAATCGCCGCAAAATCAGGCAGCGTCGTGACAACATTCAACTTGGCCGACGCCGGCGCCGCAACGCCTAGCACGCCAAGCACAAGTAACAACAAACGTGAGGTTTTCATGATCGACTCCTCAGGCTCAGAAGCTGTGGGCGCCGTGCTCCCCGGCGCTCACCTCAAGTTGGAGGAAACCTGCGACATAACGTGGCAGGCGCTTCTCTTGGCCGACGTCCAGTTGCACGCGCAGCTTGGAGAAGTGTGTGGGAATGTACGACAGCGCCAGCGAAGCGCGACGGCCGAGGCCCTGGAGGTTCGAACCCTCGGGGGCTTCGCCACCGAGCGTCTGTACGTAGTCACCGCGCAAGTTGGCGATCCAATAGCGGTTGAACTGTACATCGAGCGCTGCATAGCCGCCGGCATCGCGCACGCTGTCACCCGGCACTTGGGTGTCACGCACCAGCGCCTCGGCCGTGAGACCAACGGCCATGGCATCATCGCCGGTGCTGAGCGGTCGCCACTTCAGATAGAGGTCGGCGCCATAAAGTGTCACGCGGTTGTCGGGCACGTAGGGGCTTTGGCCCCAGGCACCGTTCAACCCGACGTTCAGCGCCCAGTCATCGCTGAAGCTGCCGGCATTCACCACGCGGGCGACGTAGACAAAATCCTCGGGGCCGTCGTTTTTTCCCTTTTGGGTGAACGCGACATTCCCAAAGGAATCTGAGCGTAGCCCCAGCTCATCGGCGGTTCCCAAGACCTGGCCCACGATCAGCAGGTACCAAGGCGTGGGTGCCAGTACCGACAGTTCGGTCCCGGCGCCTGAGAAATGCTCCTCACTCATAAAGCGCGAGTGCATGAGCGAGGGATTGGAAAAGTGCCAACTGTGCAGGTGCAGCGGATTTTCACGGCCGAACTGCGCGTTGAGGTAACCCATGCGCGCTTGCATGTTGAGCGGCAAGGCGAGGGTTGTCAGGTAGGCCTCTTCGAGGTGCAGGTGCGACAGCTCGAAGTTCAAATCAAAGCGGAAAAACGGATCCACCGAGGCCGAAGCCGCAAACTCCAGGCCTTGCACGGCCAGGCCGTTCTCGTTCATCGCGTGGCCACCCTGACGTAGGTGGTCGTCCTGCGAAAACCAGCCGAAGCTCGTGTCCAAGATCAGGCTGATATCTGGGTTCATTTGCCGCATTTGGACAGCCGCCCCAGTGAGGGGTGACCGTGCTGTAGGCGCTGATTCGGTTTCGGCCGCATCGTTGGCAATAGCGGCGTCGAAATCGTGGATTTCAGAGTCGGGAGACGCGTTTGCGGCCGGGGCCGCAAGCGTGGCAGCCAACAAGACAAACATATAACTGACCCATTGTTGCATGGGCTCCTCCTGGAGAAGTAACCGGGGCAGGCACCAACGTCTTAGGTTGTGCCCGCAAAAACCGCCAAGCCGCGGGGACAAACCTGCGGTGCGGGACTGCCGTTACAATGACCGGAGGGACTGCGGAGGCGATTGCTTAGGGGCTAGGGCAAGGATGCCGAGCGGGTTTGTGGACGTCTTCTGCTGGGTGGTTCCGAGCGACCGTTGCGGTGGGGACGGCGCACTTGGCTCTTGGCATGTGCAGGCTGGCGTACGCTGGGAGTGTACATTGGCGAGAGGGCAGGCAATGTGCGGATCAAAGCGGTTGCTTGTTGGCGAACCTGTGCCAAGGACAGCGTGGCCGTCAGCGACGGTTGCGGCATTGGCGTTGCCCGATACCTCTGGGTTTTGCTCGACCCGCTCAAAGACGCCATGTTCAGAACAGTAACGATGGGCGTGAGTTGCGGTGACCTGATGGATGCCCTCGGCAACTGGCAACCACAGCGTCTGCGCCGTGAGCACGAGCGCCAGGACAGGCACCAGCGTCGATGCAAAGGCTGATTTTGGCCCACGTTCGAACATCAGGCGGGTATAGATGCGGAGGAACGCGACGCCTGTCAATGGATCCTCGACGCGGGACCCTCGCGGTGGCTACCGCCCAAACCGCCGCTGCCGATGATGGTAGTCACGCAAGGCCCGCAAAAAATCGATCTTGCGAAAGGCCGGCCAGTTGGTGTCGCAGAAGTAGAACTCCGAATAGGCGCTCTGCCACAACAAAAAGCCGGAGAGGCGGATTTCGCCGCTGGTGCGAATAATCAGGTCGGGGTCAGGCATATCCGAGGTGTCGAGGTAGGCTGCAATAGAACTAGAGCTAAGCTCGCGCACAACGTCGGCGATGCTCTTTCCCCGGTTGCCGCGCTCGCTGAGAAAACGCCGAAACGCTTCGGTGATCTCTTCGCGCCCGGCATACGCCACCCCGACATTCAGCAAGCGCCGCGTGTAATGCGCCGTGGCCAGTTCGGCCTCGCGAATCGCCCCTTGGACTGCCGCCGGCAACAGCTGGGTCTGCCCCAAGGCACGAATACGAATTTGGTTGCGATGAATGCGCGGGTGACTCGCCAGTTCGCCGAACTTGCGCTCGAACAGACGCATCAAGCCTTCGACTTCGTGCGCCTCGCGCTGAAAGTTCTCCAACGAAAAAATCCACACCGTGGTCACGCGCACGCCGGCCTGCTCACACCAATCCAGCACTTCTTCTAGCTTGTCGGCACCGCGCTCGTGCCCCACCACCACATCGAAGAAGTTGCGCTGGCGGGCAAAGCGCCGATTGCCATCCATAATGATGCCGATATGCTGCGGCACCCGCCACGTGGGCAGCATCGTCTCCAGACGCCATTGGTACAGTGTGTAGAACGGCCGCAACACCACGGCCCCGCAGGCGCCGAGCCAACGTTGCCAGGTGGCCCTATCGAACCAGGCATGCCAGCTAGGAGAGAGGGCGTGTGCTGTGTCGCTCATTGGCTCGAAGGCTCCTCGGCGCGCTCGCCATGAACGCTAGACCGTCTTGCGCGCGTTCATGGCATATCGAACCGCTCGGGGTCTACCGCATTGCGTCGAAATCAACAGGCTCCCGCGTCCCACCTGCCCCCACCTCGGCTGCCGAGAGCAACTTTTTTTGAAGGTACGCGCTCGCTGTGACCATCCATCGGCGAGGGCTGAACGAACAAGGAGTTTTTATGGCGCGCGTCTTGATCACCGGAGGGGCTGGGTTCATCGGTCGCCACACCACGGCTACCTTGGTCGCCGCCGGCCATCAGGTGCGCATCCTGGATGTCTTGGACCCGCAAATCCATGGCGTCGGCGCCAGCTTTTCTGAAGAGCTGCGTGCCCAAGCCGACTGTCGCTACGGCGATGTGTGCGATTTACCTACGATTTCAGCAGCTTTGGAGGACATCGACGTGGTCTTCCACCTGGCCGCGAAGACTGGTGTCGGCCAGAGCATGTACGATGTGCGCGCCTACAACCACACCAACGTCACCGGCACCGCCACCCTCATAGAAGCCCTAAGTAACCGCAAAACGCCGTTGCAGCGCCTCGTGTTGGCCTCCTCACGCGCCGTGTACGGCGAAGGCACACATCGCTGTTTGGATCACGGCGAGTTCTATCCGGAGCTGCGCAGCGCCGCTCAACTCGCCGAGGGTGAGTTCGCGGTGCGCTGCCCGCACTGCCAACGCCCTGCCGAGGCCGTCCCCACCGTTGAGACGCGCCCCTGTAACCCCACCTCCATCTACGGCTGGACCAAAAAGCACCAAGAAGATCTGTGCCACCACGCACAACACGTGCTGGGCATCCCCACCGTGGTGCTGCGCTACTTCAACGTCTACGGCGCCGGTCAGTCACTGAACAACCCGTACACCGGCGTGATGACGGTGTTCTACAACCGCCTAAAGAACGGCAGCACCTTGTCGCTGTACGAAAACGGCAGTCCGCTGAGAGACTTCGTACACGTGCGCGACGTGGCCCAAGCCAACCTGTTGGCCATGCAGAGCCCTACCGCGGTGGGAGGTACCTTCAATATCGGCAGCGGTAAAGCGGTCACGATCGGCGCCGTGGCGGAGACCCTGGCGGCCTTGCGCGGCCCTGGCGCGCGCCTCGAACAAACCACGCAGTATCGCGTGGGCGACATCTTCGCATGCATCGCCGCCCTGGAGGCCTCTCGTCGCGAGCTGGGGTACACTCCTCAGGTAACGCTGACCGAAGGGTTGCGCGAATTCTTGGCGTGGGCCGAAACGCAACCCGCGATGGACGGCTACGAACGTTCAGTGGCAGAACTGGTGCGCCATGGACTCTTTGGACAAGCGCATGCCAAAACATCAGCGGCAACCCTGCACCCGTTCCGCCCCGCACGGGCCTGTGCATAAACATGCACGCGCCGTGTATCGGCTCATTCACGCGGCCATTGCAGCTCTGTGCGTAAGCAGCTGCCTGGGCCGCTCCACGTTTATTCTCGGCACCTTGGCCGATAGTGGCGACGCCAACACCCACAACGCTGGCGACCCAGCGTCACCCATGCCCTGGGGCCAATGGGCTGCCACCCAGAACCTGCCGGACTGTCCAGCCGGCTCTCCTGAGCTTCTGGTCACGACCACCACCGATGAGCTGGAGGGTGGTACCACCCTCGCCGACCCCGCCAACGCCGGCAGCTTCTTGTCGCTCGTGGAGGCGCTCACCATCGCCGCCAACCGCGCCGGCCCAGACACCATCTTGTTCGATGAGGCGGTGTTTGCACCTGACTCCGACGCGAGCATTCTGTTCGATGGCGATCCGTCGCTGCCCAACACTTCCGCGGTTTGCATCGATGCCAGAAATCGCCATGTGCATCTGCGCTTCAGCGAGACTTGTGGCAACCGCTGCATGGCGACCTTCAGTGGCGGTTCGTTGTTGCTGGGCTTGGAGATTGACGCGCACGTTGGCGGCGATAACAAGTGGTTTCTGAATGCCAGCCAGGCCGCCGGTTGCCTGCTCACGGCGGATGCGTTTTCCGCCGGCGCCTTCATGCTGATGGGCACCGGCTCCGTGGTTGGCCCCGGCAACTACTTCAAGAGCGGTCCGTTCAACAACAACGAGAGCGGTGTTGTCACCGACGGGCTGTTTTGCACGGCACCGGTTGTGCGCGACAACTACTTTGGCTACGACCCGCGCACCGCGCGGGCCGAGGGCTTTGGCAGCATCGGTACCGGGGTGTTGGTGTGGGTGCCCATGACCATCACCGGCAACGTGTTTGCAGGTCTCACCGATCCCCTTTGGTTCGGTGCCTTAAGCGAGGCGGGTGATGTGGTGTTCTCGGAGAACTGGGTGGGCGTCGACAAAGCCGGAAACCCAACCCTGCCGTGCGGTCTCAAAGGCCCGTTGTCAAACCAGGGCCGCTTGATCATAGGCCCCAACAACGTGATTGCCCACAACGACCTGGGCGTGGAAATCCGCAGTAACGCCTACCCCGTGCGCGTAACCCACAACAGCATCTATGCCAACCAAACTGCAGGCATCAGTTACTTGACCGGGTGGGCTGGCGAGGGCCCTACCCCGCCCACGCTCACCGCAGTCACCACGACGCGGGTCACCGGCAGCTGCGCCGAAGCGGGCGACGTTGAGCTGTTTGCCGACGACGGCAATCAAGGCCAAACCTTTTTGGCCACGACACCGTGCACCGTGGGGGTCGACTTTAGTCTGAGCGTCATCCCGCCCTCGGGCCGCAACCTCACGGCCACCGTCACCAACGCTGTAGGCTACACCAGTCGGTTCTCGTCACCGTGGGCGGTTCCGTGACCACAGCCTCCGACACAGGTGGGCCCGACTCGCACATCGAACACAACTCAGACATGAAGGTTGATGCGGCCTCGCGCCATTCATCTACGTTGGCACCACCCGCTGGAGCTGGGCCAGGAGACCAGGATGCACAGGCTGAACTCATGGCGCTATTGGCCCATTGCCGTCGCCAAGAACCCGGCGCCTGGCGCGAGCTGTACCAACGCCACTTCAACTTTGTGTTTGCGAGCGCCCGCCGCCTTGGCCTCGAACCAGCCGACGCCGAGGAGGTGGCCCACGACGCGTTTTTGGTGGCCTTCCGCAAGCTCGACCAATTCAAGGAGGGCAAATTGACCACTTGGCTGTATCGCATCGTGGCCAATATCGCCTCCGACTGGCATCGCCGGCGCCGCGTGCGCGAGGCCTTTGCGCGCTTGGGAGTCTGGGTGGGTGCCCAACCCAGCCCGTCCCCCGAACGCATGGCGGCAACCCATTCCGAGAAGCGAGCGGTGGAGCGAGTGCTGGCACGCATGAAACCGAAGAAGCGCGAAGTGCTGGCGCTGTTTGAACTTGAAGGGTTGTCAGGACCCGAGATTGCCGAACGCTTAGGTTGCTCAGAAGACACCATTTGGACTCGCCTGCACTACGCCCGCCAGGAATTCGCCGAGTTGGCGCGCGCACAGGGGCTGCATCTGAACCTGGAGGTGGAACCATGAACCACCAAGAACCGCGCCGCTTGCGCGATGCCGACAACGCCGTAGGGAAGTTGCTGCGCGAGTTTTCGGTCACGCCTCCCGACGCCGCAGAGGCACGCGTTTGGAATAGACTGACCCAGCATCGAACCCCGGCGCTACGACGTTGGGGGGGGCTGGCGCTTGGGGTCAGCGCCGCGACTGCGCTGGTCATCTTGGTGTGGCCGCAATTTTTGCCCCGCAACACCCTAGAGGTGGTGGTGGCTGAGCTCCACGGTGAGGGAGCGGTGCTTGCACACCACACACAGGCGTCCGTAGGCTTAGGGACTCACGTTGCTTTAGGACAAACACTTCGCACCGGCGCTGGCGATGCGACGCTACGCTTAACAGGCGTCGGACGCGCCGTGCTGGCGCAACACACCGAAGTGGGTGTGGCGCAAGGTAACACCCTCACGCTGACACAAGGACGACTCTACCTGCAGGTGGATCATCAATCGGCGGAGACGCCGCTCACCATCACCGCGCAAACCGCCCGCGTGGTGGCACTGGGCACGCTGTTCTGGGTGCACGTGGAACCGTCGCACATGCTTGAGGTTCAAGTGTTTCAGGGTGTCGTGGAGGTACGCGACGCCCATGGCAACCATCGGGTAGGTCCGGGTGAGCGCTATCCCGACGACAGTGCTCCTCCTACCGACGCCGAGCGTGACTTCATGGTGAGCTTGCAACAAGGTCGCGCTGGATCGCCGCCGCCGCCGACAGCGGTTCCGACGCTCCCCCCAACGCCCACCGAGCCGTCGACTCCGCCTGGCACACCGCAAAAGAAGCTGAGCAAACCCCACCCTGAGCACGACAAGCGCGCCAGTGTTGATGACGACGACGCCCGCTACGACGACGCGCTGCTGCTCGCCAAACGCGACCCCGCCGCGGCCATCCGCGCATTGGACAAGCTCGCGGCACAACCGGGCGAACGGCGGGCCTTGGCCCGTTACCAGGCCGCAAGGTTGTGTGAAGCGGTGAGCCTGAAAGAAGCCACCGAGCGTTTCACCGCCATCGTGAACGCCGGCAACAGCCCATTCGACGTTGAGGCCCGCCTATCGTTGATCGAAGTGCTGCTCAAACAACAGGCCTGGCAGCCAGCGCGGCACCAAGTCACTCAGTTCGTCGCGCGCTATCCCGTCAACGAGCGCATGGCGGAGCTGCGCTTCTTGCGGGCTGAGATCCGGCGACAGTACGACAACGACTGCGCTGGCGCCCTGGAAGACTACAACGCCGCCCAGAGCCTACCAACCCGCGCCGAGGATGCCCGCTACTTCCGCGCCTGGTGCCTGATGAAAGTCGGCCAGACCGAAGCGGCCGCCGCCGCGCTCAAACAATACTTGGAGCACTATCCGCAGGGCCGGCACACGGCACAAGCTCGGGAGCGCTTGGAATCGGAGACTACGCCTGACCGTTAAGCAGCTCCGCCACCACCTCGGTCGCACGCGCCCCGGCATCAGTGGCCGCAATTGCGCGCGCCGCCTCGGCAGCCCGTTGATGATAGGCGGGCGTGTGCACAAGCTCCTCCAACGCGGCACGCAATGCTTGTGCTGTCACACCATCGGCGCGCAACAGCTTACCCAACCCAGCCCGCTCGATGGCATGCGAAAAGAAATACTGGTCCATGTTGGACGGCACGGCGATCTGCGGCCGGCCCGCCGCAAGCGCCATATAGCCTGTGGCACTGCCCCCATTAGTCACGAGCAACGTCGCGCGGGTGCTCAGCGCTTTGCCTGGCAAATAGGACGCAGCAAAGACGTTGGCTGGCAGCGGTGTGGGCACAGCCTTGCCCGCGGTCGCGAGCGCAACCGTCACAGGCAGGTCAACCACCGCCTTGAGCACCTCCTGCAATAGCCGCGGGTCGCCGGACGAACCGATGTTCACGAACACCAAAGGCGCGGCGGTCGGAAGCGTCTCCCAAAACTCGGGCAAGGCCACTGGCGGCTCCCAAATAATGGGCCCGATGTAGCTGTGACCCAGCGGCAGTTGAGCAACCGGCGATAGGCTCGGCATATCGGCATACAAGGTGCGGTCGGCCTGCGTGTACATCGCCCTGAGGCTGGGCAGCGGTGCAAGGCCATGTTTCTGGCGCACGCGATTGAACGGCCGGAGATAGCCGTTGAGACCCAGGGGCAACGCGTAGCGAAACACCATGCGCGTAAGCGGCAAACCCAACCGATTCACCCACGGGTGACTCGGCAACGGAAACGGTAAGAGCGACTGCTCACACCAATGGGCATTTTGAATAGCCACGTACGGTACGTGAGCGCAGGCAGCCGAAATCCCTAGGGAAATTCTAAAATCTCCCACCACCACGTCGGGCCGCTCGCGCGCGAACAATGCCAAGTCATCGGCCACCGAGCGCTCCAAGAGCGCCTCGGTGTGCACCACTTGGCCGCGCGCCAAGCGGGCGGCGAAATAGGCCGGGTCGAGCGTTTCGATCGGCACGTGGCGCAACTGCATAAGCTCCAAGAAGTGCGCCCCGCGCGCGCTGCACGCCACCTGCACATCGTAGTGAGCCGGTGGCAAGGCCTTGGCGAGCACCATGATGCGCCCCAGGTGTGCCAGGGTTGCATCCTCGGCAATCAACAACACCCGGGCACGCACCCCGGTGGCTCGGTCACTGCTCATCGGTGCACACCTCCAAGACGCTTGGCGGATCTCTGCGCGGGTGAATGGCGAAAGGAAGGGCAAACCTTCATCGAGACGGGCGCATCACTTGATAATCAAAGGCCACCCCCAACGTAACGCGTACACCTCGCGGGGGCACGCCATACTGCGTGGTCGCCCCGGTCACAACAAAGCGCGGCGGATCCCCACGCACAAACCCGGCCACCTCGGCGAACCACTGCCAGTCGGAGCCAAACAATGGCTGATGCACTTCCAGCCCCACACTCGCGTAAGGTCTCAGCGCCGTCGCGGACGTCGGCGCCTGCACCGCATTTCCAGTCACCCGGGCCATAAACACCTCACCCCCGACACCCCCAGACACACAACCCTCTATCGTTGCGGCCAAGACGCAGCCCCCCAAACCAACGTGAGCCAAGAGCGACGTCACCTGGTACGACCCCACCCGCGAATCGTCGTTGCGCAACGCGCGCGTCTCTGGGGCAAACAACGCAACACCGAGCTCTCCATAAAAGGGTCGCGGCGGGGCGCGATACGCCAACGCACCGCCCCACCGGAGCCGCTGCCGAGCTCCTGCTAATTCGCTTTGGGGGCCCAAGGACACGGCGCCTAAAGACCGCGCGACCGGCTTCTGGGAGGCAACGATAGGAGCTGGTGGCACCGGCGTGGGGAGCAACGTCGACTGCGCAGGCAACGCCGAGCGATCGGGCTGCCAGCCGATGGCTTGCAGGTAGCGCTCCACGATCACGGCAGCGCTGTCGGCCGCGGTTGCACAGGCTCCCGGACGCAAAGTGACCGTACGTGTCAGGTGCACCACCTGCTGCCGATCCCGCAACGTCACCGAAAGTGTCGCCGCCTCAAACTCCAAGCTCACCTGCCACGCCGGCAGCGCCCTCTTCTCTCCTGATGCAGCCGGCCAATTCTCGGCAATCGCAGCAAAGGCAAGCTCGGCGCGCGGCAACAGCTCACAGTCCGCCGGAGCCTTCCCCACCTGCAGCTCAAACTGCGTGAACATCGTAAGTGTGAGCCAAAGGGCAACCATGGGGAGATGAACTCTTAACGGAGCCTGGTACTTAGACTCAACAGGCCGCGTCCGATCGCCCCCAAGCGACACTTGAGCACACAGTCGCCACCCACACGTCAGCTCACGCGGAATGCGGGCTCACCTGAAGCCTTCGCAAAGCCGGTTATTACGCTCGTGCCGCGCACCCCAAGAACGCTTACATTA
>Ga0116155_10001905_pt1 | contig 14648 bp, 14 predicted proteins | sample AD_UKC032_MetaG_FD_89890 | JGI IMG/M metagenome (GOLD analysis project Ga0116155, IMG submission 89890) | Active sludge microbial communities of municipal wastewater-treating anaerobic digesters from USA - AD_UKC032_MetaG | ecosystem: Engineered > Bioreactor > Anaerobic > Digestate | place: USA...
ACTCGATCTGCCGGGGGGCGGTGGCGAGGCCCGCGGGGTTCGAGAAGAGGGCCTCGAGATCGCCGCCCGAGGCGGCGTGGTAGCCGCCTCGGGCGAGGGATCGGGCGGACTCCGGGGCGAAGCCCTCGATGGTCTCGGCCGCGAAGGCCGTTCCGGCGAGGAAGAGAAGGAGGGCCGCAAGCGCTGGTCTTCTGTGCATCGGTGCTATCCCGCTCCCTTCCCCTACAGGATATCGAAGAGGCTCTGCATGGCCGAGATCAGGTCGTCGTCGGGCCACTGGGCGGCCGCCGCGTTGATGATGTCGATGGCGAGCGTGGCCTCGGGCCCCGCCGTGTAGCCGGAAAAGTCGGTGTCGAGGAGGTTCTCGAGGTCGCCGGCCTGGGACTCGACGTCTGCTATGACGAGGGCCACCGCAGCGACCACGTAGTTGGCCGCGTTGACCCCCGCCTCGTCGAGCTCGGCGGCGTCGGCCGTGGCGAGGGCCGCGAAGACGGCGGCCGCGTCGGCGTCCACGCTCACGCCGGCGAGGAGGCCGGCGAAGGTCGCGGGGTCCACCGAATCCGGATCGTCGATGAGGGTGTCGATATCGATGGCGTCGATGGCGTCCATGAAGGCGTCCTCGAGGCCGGTCGCGATCCCCGCCGTCGTCACGGCGTCGCCCAGGACGCCCGCGTCGCCGGGATTGTCGGCCACGAGCTCGGCCATCGCGGGCATGAGGGCCTGGGCGAGCTCCGTGTCGCGGTTGGCGGCGACGAGGGCCGCGTACTCGGCGGCCTGGTCCTTGGACAGGGAATCGGGCACCGGCACCTCGTCCCGAGCCAGGGGCTCGGCGAGGGAGGTGGTGAAGAGCTCCTGGCAGCCCGAGAGGGCGAGGGAGCCGGCGAGGGCGGCGACCAGGATCGGAGCCGTGAAGCGCTTCATGACAAGCCTCCCTAGGACAGTATCGGCCATCTCCCGCCTCCGCGATAGGAGGAGGGCCGCGCGGCCTCCGGCAGGCCGGGCCGCGGCCGGATCAGAACCTGAGGGCGGCCTGGAGGGCGACCCCGGTGCGGGGACGATCGCCGGGATGGAGGCCGAGCTCCTCGGTGAAGACCGCGGCGTCCAGCTCGATGATGGCCAGGTCGAGGCCGAGGCCGGCCGAGGGCCAGCCGCCGTTCAAGCCCAGCCGGAGGCTCGCGAAATTGAGGAGCCTGAGCTCGGCCCCGAGATGGAGGAGGTTCCAGAAGGAGGCCTCGTCGCGGAGCGCGCCCGCCGGATCGCGCAGCTCGAAGTAGAGGCTCGGCTCGACGAAGCCGGGGACGAGCTCGGGGCTCCAGGCGAGCCCCAGGCTCGCGTAGGGCGTGAGGTAGACGTTGTCCGCCCCCGCCCCCTGCTCGGGCAGGGACCCGGAGCCGAGGGCGTCCAAGACCTCGCCGACGAGGAAGTCGTCCATGAGGAAGGAGGGGGAGAGATCGCGCAGGGCCAGGCCGACCTTGAGGGAGGGGCCGAGCTCGAGGGAGGCCCCGAAGTCCATGGCCATGCCGAATCCGGCCACCGCCGCCTGATCGTCGAGGTCGGCGCCCTGGATGAGATCGATGAGGCTCCAGCCCTCGCCCGCCGAGTCGACGCGGTAGAAGGGCCGCGCGTCGCCGCCTATGTTGAGGCGGAAGGGGCCGAGCATGAGGGGCAGGCCGAGGCCGACGACGAGGTTGATGGAGGAGGAGCTTCGCAGCTTCGAGCCCAGGGCCGTGTCCCCGGAGGCGAACTCGTCGCTCACCGCGTAAAAGCCGAGGCCGAGCTTCTTGCCCACGTAGCCTAAGCCGAAGGAGAAGCCCCCGCCCAGGCCATTGTCGACGAGGAGCTCGTTCGCGGCGGCTATGGCCGCCGTATCCTCGCCGCTGGCGACCGCCTTGGCCTTCTCGAAATTATCGTAGGAGGGCTTCACGTAGAGCCAGGTCGAGAGGTCGAGGATCGTGAACTCGCCCTTCTCCGCGGCGAAGCCTGCCGGGTTGCCGTAGAGGGAGTCGAAGCCCGAGGAAACGGAGAGGAAGGAGCCGCCCAGGCCCAGGTCCCGGGCGGTCTTGGGGACCAGGGCGTCGGGGCCGGCGGCGAAGGCTCCGGATAGGGCGAGGGCGAGGAGGAGGGCCAGGATGCTGCGCTTCATGGTCTTCACCCTAGACTCCATACTCGCCGAGATCGATGCCCGCGGCGTCGACGATGGCGCCGAGGGGCGTGCTCGAGCCGAAGTCGGGGGCGGTATAGGATGGCAGGGCCGTCCCCTGCAGGGCGGCCCAGAGGGCGTCGGCTTTCGCCGTGTCGCTGGCTCCCGGCACCCCGTCGACCAAGGCAGCGACGATGGCTCCCTGGACCGAGAGGGTCGGATCGACCCCGGACAGGCCGTCGGCGCCGATGCTGGTCCCGAGGGCGTCGTAGGCCTCGTCGGCCCGGAGGAGGGCCAGGATGGCCTCTTTGAAGCTCGCCTCGTCCTCGAGGATCTCCGCGGGCAGGGCGGCCTCGACGAAGGTCGTGATGTCGGTGGAGCTCATGGCGTCGAAGTCGATGCCCGCGATCTCGTCGGCTGCGGCGAAGACTCCGTTCACCAGGTCGAAGGCCCCGCTCGTCTTCAAGAGGACCTCGGCGCAGAGGGCGGCCGCGCCTTGGACGGTCGCGGGATCGGAAGAAGTCGCGTATTGGTCCTCGAGATTGGCGACGACGGCGTCCTGCTTGTCGGCGTTATCCTTGAGCTCCTCGAAGAAGGCCGAGGACTCGGCGTAGGACTCCAGCTCGGAGAGGCTCGCCGAGGAGAGGGAGGCGGCGCTGGGGACCATGAGCTGGCCGAGGCCGGCGTCCTTGAAGAGGTTCGTCTCGAAGAAGGCGTCGCAGGAAGCCAAGAGCGACGCGGAGAGGAGGGCGAGCCGCAAGGTCCACCGCTTCATAAGGCAACCTCCAAGTCCGGAGCATTTCACTTTTTGCTGGTCCCTACAAAATAGCGCATGGCCGGCCGAAATCAAGCGGGAAGGGCCGTCCCTCGCCGCTTCTAATTATCGACAGCTTCGCGAAATTTACCGACGATGTACGCGTTATTAATCGACGATGTACGCGTCCAAATCGAAGCCGGAATCGGAGCTCTGCCCCCCGGCGGCAGCTCCCGCCCCCCCTAGGCCCGAGCTCTGTCCCCGGAAGCCCGGCTCCGTCCCCGTAGGGCCGCGGCCGAGGGGGGCGGTCCGGCAGCGCAGGGCCGAACCCCGGCGGAGCCCCGCCGGCGCGCCCCGGAGGCGGAGCTTGAGGTAGTTCTCGGAGGTGGCCTGCAGCTCTGTCCCCGGCTCGCCATCCATCCTCGCGAGCTCTGTCCCCGGCGCCTCGAGCTCTGTCCCCCGGCCGGCCCCTTCCTCGAGCACGGCCGAGAGCTCCCGGCCCGCCCAGCGGGCCGCATAGGCCGCACGGCCCTCCCGGGCGAGGGCCGTCAGGAGCTCGACCCGCTCCCCGGCGACCCGTTCGGGCACCCGGGGCCGCAGCTCCCAGGCCCTCGTGCCCGGCCGCGGCGAGAAGGGGAAAGCGTGGATCCAGGCGAAGCCGCAGGCCCGGGCGAGCTCGACCGTGGCGGCGAAGTCGGCCTCGGACTCGCCGGGGAAGCCGGCGATGAGGTCGCAGGCTATAAAGGGGTCGCCCCTCGCCCGCCTGAGGGCCTCGACCGCCCGGACGACTCGGTCCCGGCGGTAGCGCCGGCCCATGGCGGCGAGGAGGGGATCGGAGCCCGATTGGACGGGAAGGTGGGCGTGGGGCCTGATCCGCGGGTGGGCGAAGGCCTCGATGAACTCGGCGTCGACCGCCTCGGGCTCGTAGGAGGAAAGCCGGATGGGGACGGAGCTCGTCCCCTCGATAAGGAGGCGGAGGAGGCCGGGGAAGCTCCGTCCCTCGGAGCGGTATTGGGAGAGGTTCACCCCGGTCAGGACGATCTCGGCGGCGCCTCCCTCCTCGAGCTCCCGGGCCCGCTCGAGGACCTCCCCGGCCGCGAGGCTCGAGGAGGGCCCCCGGGCGATGCAGACCCGGCAGTAGGCGCAGCGGTTGTCGCAGCCGTCCTGGATCTTGAGGGAGGGCCGGGAGTGGAAGGCGAAGCGCTCCGGCCTATAGGCGAAGCGGTCCGCCTCCCGGGCCCCGGGGCCGGCGAGCCACTCGCGGAGGGCGGGGCCCAGCTCGCCGTGGCCCTGCCAGTTCTCCCCGAGCCAGTCGGGCAGGCCGAGGAGGGAGGCCTTGTCCTCGCCGGGCAGGACGAGGGCCCGGCTGTCGAGGGCGGACAGGGCCTCGGCCTCCACCTGGGCGTAGCAGCCGGTCAGGAGGACGAGGGAGGAGGGGGACTCGGCCAAGGCCGAGCGCGCGATGCGCCGGGCCTTCTGCTCGGCCTTGCTCGTGACCGTGCAGGTGTTCACGACGACGAGGTCGGGGGCCGGGCCGGCCGCGGCGCCGGAGAGGACGGTCCAGCCGGCGCGGCGGAAGGCGTCGGCCGCCGACTCGGACTCGAGCTGGTTGAGCTTGCAGCCGAGGCTGCGGAAGGCCACCGTGTAGCGCACGCGGGAAGGCTCCTCTTGGGACAAAGGCGGCAGGCGGCCGCTAGCGGGACCGGGCCTGGACCCGGGCCTGGCCCGCCAGGGCGTCCTCGAGCCGGGGATCGATGGCGAGGGCCCGGGCGTAGGCCTGGGCCGCCTGAGCGGAATCGCCCGCCTTCTCGCGGGCCCAGCCGAGCCTGGTCCACCAGCGGGCGTTGCCCGGCGAGTACTGGAGGGCGGCGGTGAGGGCTATGTCGGCGTGGGCGAAGCGGGCGAGCCGTAAGTAGGTCTCGCCCATGTAATAGTAGGCCAGGCCGACGCGGCCGCCCTCGGGGACGGCCATGACGTAGTTCTGGAAATTGCGGAGGGCGGCCTCGTTGCGCCCGAGGTGGAAGGCCGCCTCGCCGAGGGACTCGGTCAGGCGGGGATCCCGCCTGAGCTCGTAGCCCTTGAGGGCGTAGTTCTCGGCGTCGGCGTAGCGCTCGAGGCCGATGAGGCTTCAGGCGAGGAGGACGTAGGCCTCGACCTGGGCCGGGTCCCTGCGCAGCTCCTCGAGGCAGGCCTGGCGGGCCTCCTCGTAGCGGCCCTCGGCGTAGCGCTTCTGGGCCTCGGCCAGGGCCCCGAGGCCCTGGGCCCCGAGGGGGAGGGCGAGGAGGGCGAGGGCCAGGGCCAGGGCGCCCCTAGGCCTTGGCATCGACCTTGGGCGCCGTCATGCGGCAGGCGCCGTTGAAGCGGCAGCCCGTCTCCATCGTGATCTGGGGGGCGGTCACGTCGCCGTCGACCGCCGCGCAGGCGAAGAGCTCGACCCGCTCCCGGGCGGAGATGTTGCCCTTCACGCTGCCCTTGACCGAGACGACGGTGGCGACGATATCGGCCTCGATGCGGGCCTTCTCGTCGATATAGAGCTCGCTCTCGGAGCGGATGATCCCGCTCACCTTGCCCTTGATCATGAGGGGCTTCTTGAAGCTCATCTCGCCGGCGAACTCGACGTCGGGGGCGAGGACGGTGTCGAGCTGCTCCTCGTCGACCGCGGTGATCTGCACTTCCGTCATGGTTGCTCGATGATAGGGGATGGGGACGGGGATTGGCAAGGGAGCGGGGGGTAGCCGTCGATCCGCTTCCGCTTCGATTCATACTTTACGGCGATAAATAAATATTCTATACTTTTTTAGCTTTTACAAAATATCAAGGAGCTCGTATGCGAAAAGCCTTTCTCGCCCTCATCGCCGCAACCCTTCTGTTCGCCTCCTCCTGCGCCCAAGCTGGCGGCGGCTCGGGGGACAAGAAGGCGACTATAACCGGCGTGGGCTGGTCCATCCAGAACATGAAGTACATCTCCGGCGCCACCTGCGGCTACAACTTCACGATCTACTACGAGGGGGATATCGGCGCGGAGGACGTTGAGTACGCCGAGATCGGGGTACCCAACGACAGCGAACACGTCTGGGGCTTCGACCTAGCCGATGAGCCTGGGCTCCTCGATGCCGCCCGCTCGCGGATCAGCGAATCGGGTTTCGTCTTCAGCGCCTGTAACGATGTCCTCCCCATCGGCGCGACGAAGGCCGTCCTCGTGCTCAAGAACGGCTCGCGATCCGAGTATTCCTTTACGACCGGGATACCCGGCATGATCGGGGCGAATGGGTATCAGTACGTCTATACCGCGGATTACGATCCCGACGCCTACCCCATCCCGGCGGGATCGCGCAGGGCGGCCCTGGGCCGAGCCACGATCAGCTCGGGAACCTATGACCCCACCTCAATCTATTTGAATTTCGCCATCAACGACGGCTACGCCTACAACGGCTACGTCTGGGCCTACGATGGTTCGGACAACTTCCTCGGAGTCTCCCACCGCTTCTACAACACCGGCACCTACGCCGCCGATCCCTACCTCAACAGCGGCGGCGGATTGAAAAAGGATGGTTCTACCAATAGCGCGGTCTTGAAGGCCAGCGACTTCTACACTGGCAGCGGCGCGTCGATGAGTTCGACGGTCTTCGGCCAGATCAGCCGCTGCGAGGTCGTCCTCCTCGACGGCGCCCAGTACGCGACGCCGGGCGATTACTCGGGCTACGATCACCGCTCGGTGTCCGACACCATCACCCTGATCGCGGACTAGCCAGGGGAACGCGACGCGGCCGGGGGCTCCCGGCCCGGCGTCAGCCGCAAGGCAATCTGCCGCTCTCCCGCCGCGGCAAGGCCGCTACCGTGCCGGGAGGGCGCGGAAGACCGCGGCCAGCTCCTCGGGCTTGAGGGCCTCGGCGCGGACGTCGGCGCGGATGCCGAGGGACTCGAGGGCGGCGGCGAGGGCGGCCTCGTCGTAGCCGGCCGCGCGGAGGTTGTTCCGCAGGGTCTTGCGCCGCGAGGAGAAGCCCGCGCGGACGAATGCCGAGAAGGCCTTCCGCTCCCCGGCGGCCACCGGGTCGCGGCGCGGCTCCAGGGTGGCCACCGTGCTCGTGACCTTGGGGACGGGCCAGAAGGAGGCCGCCCCGAGGTCGAAGGCGAGGCGGACCTTGCAGGCCGAGGTGCAGAGCACCGAGAAGGCCGAATAATCCTTGACCCCCGGCTTGGCCGCCATGCGGAGGGCCGCCTCCTTCTGGACGGTGAAGACCATGCGGGGCGGGATGAGCCCTCCCTCGAGGAGGGCGGCCACGATGGCGTTGGCCGCGCTGTAGGGCAGGTTGCCGAAGACGCGATCGGGGGCCCGCCCGGCGGCCTCGAGCTCGCCCCGCCAGGTGTCGAGGAAATCGCCCTCGACGAGGCGGAAGCCGGGCCTCGCCCCGAAGGCGCTCCGGAGGACCCGCGCGAAGCCGTGATCGATCTCGAAGGCGGTGACCGCGAGCCCCGCGTCGAGGGCGAGGGCGGTCATGGAGCCGATGCCGGGCCCGATCTCCCAGACCGGGGCCCCGCTCCCCGCCTCGAGCTTGAGCTCGGCCAACACCCGCTCGCGAGCCCCCCTGCTTATAAGGAAGTTCTGCCCGAAGCGCTTGGACATGGCCAGGCCCTCGGCCTCGAGGAAGGCCTTGAGCGCGCTCGGCGAGTCGTAGTCTAGGAAGGGCTGCTGCCCGTCGTTCGGCATGGAGCGAGCATACACGAAAGCGGCGCCGCTTGTCCGTATCGAAGTTCGACGGAAGGAACTTGGTCCATGACGGCTCCGGGGATGGGGCCCCGCTCGCGCTGTGGCGCATCGCGCTAGGCGCGCGACGCGCCGCCGCGCGGCGCCCCATCACGGTGACCGGATGGGCTGCGTTCGGGCGCTCGTTCACCCAACCAGGCTCGTGCTGCGGGAGGGCGGCTCAATCGGCGAGGATGGATAGCCCGCCGGTAGGCGAGCCAAGGGTAAGCGTAGACCCAGGCGGCCGCGAGGGCGACCGCGGCGGCGGCCCCCGCCCGGGCGGCGGGGCCCGGGAGGAGGATGGGCGGCGAGAGGGCCGCCGCCCGCATGACCCCGACCAGGGCGCCGCCGAGGAGCTCCGAGACCCGGGAGGCGAGGGGCGCGGCGCCCGGCGCTATGGCGCACAACGCGCCGGCTCCCATGCCCCACCACATCGCCGCCGTCACGAGGGGGGCCGAGGCCATCGAGGCCAGGATGCCCGCGGGCTGGAGGCTGCCGAAGGCGAAGGCCAGGAGGGGGCTCGTCGCGGCCTGGGCCGCGAGGGAGGCGGCGGCCGCGGAGCAGAGGAGGGGAGGGAGGGCCGGGGAGAGGAGGTGCTGGAAGCGCGGCCCGAGGACGGCCAGGCCCCAGACCGCCAGGTAGGACAGGAGGAAGCCCAGGCTCCGGGCCGAGCCGGGGTCGAGGGGCAGGGCGACGAGGAAGGCGAGGGCGAGGAGGCCGAGCCAGCGCTGGGGCCGGTCGAGGGCGAGGGCCAGGGCGCCGAGGCAGGTCATGAGGACGGCGCGCAGGAGGGAGGGGCCGGGCCCGGCGAGCCACATGAAGGCCCCGGCGGCCGCGGCGGCGCAGGCCCGGGCCCGGCGGGGACCGCAGAGGGGCCTGAGGAGGGAGACGACGAGGAGGGCGAGGACCGAGAGGTGCTGCCCCGAGAGGGCCAGGACGTGGGAGCAGCCGGCGGCCTTGAAGGCCCCGGCCACCTCGGCCTCGAGGCCCTCCCGGGAGCCGAGGAGGAGGGCCTCGAGGAGGCCGGCCTGAGCGCCCCCGGCCCGGGCGAGGGCCGAGCGGAAGGCGCCACGGAGCGTCGACCTCGCCCGATCGACCGGGCCCCCTGGCTCCAGGGCGGCGACGCCCGGGCCGGCCGCGAAAAGGACGGGGGCCCCGGAGGCTCCCCGGCTCCCGCCCCCCGCGGCGGGACGGAGGGCGAAGCGGGCCCGGGCCCCCGCGTCCAGGGCCGGGCCTCCCCGAGCCAGGACCCGGAGCTCCCCCGGGGAGCCGCGGGGGAAGGAGAGCTCGCCGCGGAGGGCCTCGCCGGAGAGCGCGATGCGCGACACCGCGACGAGGTAGGAGCGGAAGCCCCCCGAGGCCGGGCTCGAGTCCGCCGAGAGGGAGCCCTCGAGGGCGGCGAGGGAAAGGCCGCGCCGGGCCGCGGCGGGCGAAGGCCCGGGGCCCCCGCGCGGGAGGGCGGGGCGGGGGGCGAAGAGGCTCGAGGCGGCGAAGGCGGAGCGGGCCGCATCGTCCCGGGCGAGGCCCGCCCCCGCCGCGAGGCCGGCGGCGCAGGCGAGGGCCAGGCGGGCCCAGGCGCGGGCTCCGGCGCCGCCGGCTGCCCAGGAGCCGCCGCGTCCTTCCGCCTCGCGCCCCGGGCAGGAGGGCGACGGGGAACCCTCCCCCTCACCCGCGAGCCGGGCCAGGCCGCGGAGGGCCAGGCCGAGGCCGGCCAGGGCGATGGCAGCGGCGAGGAGGGCGGAGCAGGCGCCGGGCCGGGGATAGAAGCCGAGGGCGAGGCCGAGGGCCGCGGCCTGGGGCGCGGAAAGGCGCCGCGGGGCGGCGCCGAGCCTATCGAGGATCTCCACGCGTAAGCCTCCCTCGGGGGTCGGAGAGGCGTCCAGGCGGCGCCCGCCTAGGCGGCGGGCGCCGCCGCCATTACCACCTGAGCTTGACCAGGGCATCCCTCGCGGCGCGCTTGATCGTGTCGTTGTACTGCAGGTAGCCCATCTGCAGGAGGTAGTCGAAAGCGGCCTTGTCGCCGAGCTCGCCCAGGGCCTCGATCACCGCGAGGACGAGGGACTCGTCGTAGGGGGAGCCCTGCTCGGTCTGGGCGTTGATGAGCTGGAGGTGGAGGGCGAGGGTCTGGGCCGCCTCGGTGGAGCCCATCGCGCCGAGGCAGGCCACGGCCTCGAGGAGCTCGGACTTGGCGGCCGCCCCCTTGGCGTAGTCGGCCTGCACGAGGCGGAAGTGCCGTATGGCCAGGGGCGAGGCCCGCTGCCAGGCGAGGGCCTTGAACTGGCGGGCGGAGCGGAGCCTGAGCTCGCGGAGGGCCTGGAGCTCGACGGGGGAGCGGGCCTCGGGCTCGTCGTAGGCCTCGAGGGCGGCGGCCATGGCCGCCTCCGCGAGCCGGCCCCGCTCGCCCTCGCCGAAGGCGGGGTTCGCCATGCCCGCCGAGAAGGCGGCCGCCTTCTCTATCGGCGGATTGCGGGCGATGACCTGGAGGAGGTAGCCCTCGTAGTCGCCCTTGATCTTGCCCAGGGCGAGGGCGGCCTTGGCGGCCAGCTCGGGGGCGTAGCCCGCGACGTAGGCCGAGAAGAGGACGGGGAAGGAGGAGCCGTCCCCGAGCTGGCCGAGGGCCTCGACGCAGGCCTCGAGGGCGGGGTACTCGGGCTGGGCCCCCGAGCGGAAGAGGCTGTTCTGCGAGGCGAGGAAGGCCCCGAGGTTCTCGGCGACGCGGCTCTCGCCCGAGCCGGCGAGCCCGAGGGCCCGCAGGGCGGCGGCTCGGACCTCGGGCTCCTTGTAGGCCTGGAAGAGGGACCAGAGGTTGTCCACCGACTTGGCGTAGCCCGCCTCGCCGGCCTCGGCCGCCGCCAGGAGGGCGAGCTCCTTGAGCTGCTGGTCGCCCGCGAGGAGGGTCCCGTTCTCGTAGGCGAAGCGGAGGGCCATGTCGTAGAGCGGCCCCATGGCGGCGCCCTTGGTCGCCGCGGCCTCCCGGACGAGCTCGAGCTTGGTCGCGAGGCTGGCGCGGGCGAAGTTGCGCCGGTAGGCGAGGACGACGGCCTCGGCGTCCTGGGCGGCGAGGCCCTGGGCGAGGACCGCGGAGAGCGCGATCGCGAGGGCGACCGCAGCGTGGCGTTTCATCCGACCCCCTTTAGGGATACGCTCGCGGGAGGGCCGCCCGATTGAGGGCGGCGCGCCCGGGGCGCGGGAAGCGCAGTATACACGAGAAGCGCCCTCCGGCGCAGGCGTCCTCAGGGCGAGCCCTGGCCGGCGCCCTCGGGGCCGGCCTCGGCGCCGAGGCCGTACACGTAGGAGCGTATCGCGTTCCGCGTGCGCGGGCTAGGCGTCACGGCCTCGACGTGGATCACGGAGCGGTTCTTGTCCGAGTCGTAGTCGACGCTCTTGGCCGTCCCGCTCATCACGATGCTCTTCTCTCCGAGGGCGAACTGGAGCTTCACCTTGATGCCGGGCGGGGCCTTGCCGCCGATGGCGACGGCGACCCCGTCCTCGGAGAGGTCCTGGATCTGGGCGCGGAGGCCCGGCGCCCGCTCCGGCTTCTCGTAGGCCCCCTCGATGCGCTTGACTATATAGAGATAGGCCGGGATCCGCGAGCGGGCCCGGACGGAGCGGCGCTTCTGCGTGCGCAGGAGGGCCTCGGAGTGGGAGACGTGGAGAACGGGCACGTTCCGGATGCGGAGATCCTCGATGACGAAGCTGTCGAAGACGTAGCCCGCGTCCTCGTGGCGCCAGAAGTAGATCGAGACCTTCTTGCCCTTCCAGACCCAGCCCTTGGGCAGGCGCCCCCCCGTGGGGTAGGAGATGACCAGGTAGCGGGCGTTGTTGTCGATGACCGTCGCGTTGTAGACGCCGATGCCGTAGACCAGGACCCGCACCCGCTGGCCCTGGGCCATGTGGCGGCTCGACTTGATCCCGTACTTGAAGCGGGGCTGCTCGAACTCGAGCTTCTTCCGGAGCGTGTAGACCTTGTCGACGAGGGAGATCCCCTCCCTCGTGCGGTCCCGGCCCTCCTCCTTGAGCTTGGCCAGGAGGATCACGATGGCCCGGTCGAGGTCGCGGGGGGACCAGAGCACGTTCGTCGTGTCGGAGAGCCCGGCCAGGGCGGCCGCGTCGCCGAGCTCCCTCGCCTCGTGGATGGAGAGGCCCGACTCGCCCGCCCGGAGGAAGTACTCGAAGAGGGAATAGCGCTTCCCGCCCCGGGCCGCGATGGTGGAGGCCCCGAGGGCGAGGAGGAGGACGAGTACGACGAGGAGGACGTAGAGGATCATCGGCTGCCCATTCCTTTATCTGCGGGAAGTATACTATACCTTTGACCGGCGCGGAATGCGCCGATCGGAGGCGATACGCGATGTCGGACGCGGAGGTCGAGCCCGGGGAGGGCTTCGAGGGGGGCCCGAGGGGGATTGGGCCGCAGCCGCTCCCGGCGGGCCCACGAGGAGGGCCCGACCGGCCCCTCCTCGAGGCGGCCCTGGTCTTCGGCGCCTACTACCTCGGCTCCTACGCCCAGGTCGACGCCTCCGCCCTCGGCAGGGCCCTCGGCACCGCCTCCTACCACGGCCGCCTCGTCGTCGAGCTCGCGCCGAAGGCCCTCCTCCTTCTCTACCTCATGAGCCGAGACGAGGGCCTCGCCGCCTTCGGCCTCGCCCCGCCCCGCCCTGCCGACGCCCTCCGCGGCCTCGGCGCCGCCCTCGGGGCCATGGCGATCGTCCTCCCCGCGGGCCTCCTCCTCCGCGCCTTCGGCTGGTCCAACCCCCTCCTGGGCTCGACCGGCTCCCCGGCCTCCTCCCCCGCCCTCCTCGTCCCCCTCCTGGCCGCCTCCTCCCTCGCGGTGGGCTACGGCGAGGAGCTCTTCTTCCGGGTCTACCTCCTGCGCCGCCTCGGGCAGGCGGGCCTCGGGCCGGCCTGGGCCGCCCTCGCCTCCTCCCTCCTCTTCGGCAGCGCCCACGGCCTCCAGGGCCTCCCGGGAATCGCCGTGGCCGCCTGCCTCGGGCTCTGGTTCTCCTGGCGCTGGCTCCGCGGCCGGCACTTCCACGAGCTGGCCCTCGGGCACGCGATGTACGACGCCGCGGTCATGGCCCTGGCCCTTAGCGCCCGGGCGGCCTAGGCGGGCGGCTTACCCCGCGGGGCCCCGGGCGCTATACTGGTCCCATGCAGCCCGTCGACAAATTCCGGAGCGAGCTCGCCGAGGCCCTGCGGCGCTCGGCCGCGGCCGGCAAGGCGGCCCCCGAGGCCCTCAGGCGCTTCCTCGAGGGGCGCTTCCCCGGGATCCGCGGCGAGACCGCCGCCGCCCTCGTCGCGGACTACCTGGAGAAGCGCCGCTCGGAGCCCGAGGCCGCCGCCGCCTGGCTCGAGACGGTCGGCACCATACTCTTCCAGGACTACGACGGCTCCCCCCTCGCCCCCGAGGATTGGGTCTCCCTCCGCGAGGCCTTCTCGGCCGGCGCCGAGGAGGTCGACATCGAGCTCCTGACCTACGTCATGTCCCTCGTCCTCGAGCACGGGGCCCTATGAGCGGCGGCGAGGGCGAGGGGATCCAGCCCGGCCCCCGCCCCGGCCCCTGGTACGAGGACGAGGCCTTCTGGACCGCCTACGCCCCCCTCATGTTCGACGAGAAGCGCTGGGCCGAGGTGCCCGCCGTCGTCGACGCCATCGAAGCCCTCGCCTCGCCCCCGAAGGGCGGCCGGGTCCTCGACGCCGCCTGCGGCCCGGGCCGCCACAGCCTCGAGCTGGCCGCCCGCGGCTACCGCGTGACCGGGGTCGACCTGACGGCGGCCTACCTCGAGGCGGCGAGGGAGAGCGCGGCGGCCTTCGGGCTGGAGATCGAGCTGGTGCGCGCCGACCTGCGCGGCTTCTCGCGCCCGGCGGCCTTCGACCTCGCCATCAACCTCTACACGAGCTTCGGCTACTTCGAGGAGGCGGCCGACGACCTCGCCCTGCTCCGCGGCATCCGCGCCTCCCTCAAGCCCGGCGGGGCCCTCGTCCTCGAGACCCAGGGCAAGGAGACCGCGGCCCGCGACTTCGTCGAGGGGGAGTGGTTCGAGCGGGGCGGCATGACCATCATGACCGAGTACGAGGTCGTGGGGGCCTGGGAGGGCCTGCGCAACCGCTGGATCGTCCTCCGCGGCGAGGGGGGAAGGCTCGAGAAGCTCGACCGGAGCTTCGTCATCCGCCTCTACTCGGGCGCCGAGCTCCGGGCGCTCCTCCTCGAGGCCGGCTTCTCCCGGGCCGAGCTCTACGGCGGCCTGCGGGGCGAGCCCTACGACCAGAAGGCGGAGAGCCTCGTGGCCCTGGCCCGCGCCTGAGGGCCCGCGGGAGCCGAGGCCGGCCAACGCGTCGGGCTCCGCACCTTGCTTTCCCGGCCGGACGTAGTACAATACTACGGAGAAGCAAGGACTTAGGCCGAGGGGAGCGAGATGGGCACGGAAAGAATCGGACTCAAGCTGGCCGACGGGAAGTTCTACCCCGTCCTCGCCGACGGCGCCGCCGCGCGCAAGCGTCTCGTCCTCACGACCGTCCAGGACGGCCAGAAGAGCGTCCAGATCGACCTCTACCGCGGCTCGAGCCCCCTCGCGGAGAGCTCGGGCTACATAGGCAGCCTCGTCATCGAGGGCATCCCGGCCATGGCTAAGGGCGAGCCCGACATCCGCATGGAGATCGGCCTCGGGGCCGACGAGACCCTCACCGCCTTCGCCGAGGAGGCCTCCACCGGCGCGAGCCAGAGCCTCGAGGTCTCGCTCAGGAACCTCTCCGACGAGGAGAAGTACGACATCCCCGACTTCAAGTTCGCCGGCGGCTCGGCCCCGCCCTCCTTCAGCGACGAGGACTTCGCCAACACCGACGAGCTCCCCGCCGACCAGGAGCGCCTCCTCGCCCGGGACGAGGAGGTGGACCAGGCCATAGCCGAGGAGAAGCGGAAGCGCCGCCCCCTGGTCATAGCCCTCGCCGCCTGCATCGGCCTCGCCCTCGTCCTCGGCTGCGCCTACCTCGTCTACCTCCTCGCCTTCGCACCC
>Ga0116155_10001920_pt1 | contig 14572 bp, 10 predicted proteins | sample AD_UKC032_MetaG_FD_89890 | JGI IMG/M metagenome (GOLD analysis project Ga0116155, IMG submission 89890) | Active sludge microbial communities of municipal wastewater-treating anaerobic digesters from USA - AD_UKC032_MetaG | ecosystem: Engineered > Bioreactor > Anaerobic > Digestate | place: USA...
CAACTTCCTGGACTGCCCTGCAATAGCTTCAATCCGATGATTTCACCAAGAACTTACATAAATCAAATAGCAACATTTCCAGGATGGTAACCGGTTGTATCCGTTGCGCAAAGATGGAACCGGAAGGCATTTACAGGCTTACCCGGACCGATCCCATTTTACTTTCCTAAGGTATAATCTTAAATGTGAACCATGAAATTCCGGGCAAAAATTCAGGAATTAAAAATTTGTGAATACGCTGACACTTCATATTTATCTGAAGAATAGGATTGCAGGCCACGCAGGTGCTGCTGCCGGGACCTTCGGGACGGGAGCCCCGGCCCCGGATAGGAACGGGAGGAATAAACCAAATGATTGACGGGATACACCGGATTGGGACAAGCGAGTGGGAGGTGCCTGTCGGGTTTATTCCCCATATGCGGGTCCCGGGCAGGTTTTTCCTTTCGGAATCGCTTGGCCGGCTGCTTGAACCCGGGGCTGTTCAGCAGCTTGCGAATGTTGCAACCCTTCCGGGCATTATCCGGTATTCCCTTGCCATGCCGGATATCCACTGGGGGTATGGGTTTCCTATCGGAGGGGTAGCGGCATTCTCGCTGGAAGAAGGGATCATCTCCCCGGGAGGTGTCGGGTTCGATATCAACTGCGGGGTAAGATTGTTCACAACCCCGCTTGGGTTTCAGGATATCTCCGGCCGGCGCGACCTGATCGACAAGCTCTTCAGCGCGGTTCCCACGGGTGTTGGTGCAAAAAGCTCCCTGAAAGTATCTTCAAAGTCGCTTGATGATATGATGACAAAGGGCGCACAATGGGCGGTCGGGCACGGCTATGGCCTGCCGGGGGACCTGGTACGGTGCGAAGACAAGGGGTGCATGGCACAGGCAGACAGCAGCCACGTCTCGGCCAAGGCAAAACAAAGGGGAGTACCCCAGGGTGGGACCCTTGGTTCGGGGAATCATTTCCTTGAAATGCAGGTTGTCCGCGAGATCTATGATCCGGAAGCTGCACACGTATTCGGCCTTGCTCATGGACAGGTCTGCTGCATGATCCACTGCGGTTCCCGAGGTCTTGGCCACCAGGTCTGCACTGATCACCTGAAAATCCTTGAACTGGCGACAAAAAAATACCATATCACCCTTCCCGATCGGCAACTTGCCTGCGCCCCCATCCTCTCACCGGAAGGGAAAGCATATTTCAGTGCAATGGCTGCATCGGCAAACTATGCATGGGCCAACCGGCAGCTCATCACCCACGCAGCACGGACGGTCCTGTCGGGCATGTTTGAGATAGAGTATGAGGAGATGCCGCTGATATACGATGTCGCCCATAATGTAGCAAAAATTGAAGAGCATGCTGTTGACAAAAAACGCATGGATGTCTGCGTGCACCGCAAGGGTGCCACGCGCGCATTCGGACCCGGTACCCCGGATCTTCCCCCCGAACTTGCACGGATCGGCCAGCCTGTCATCATACCTGGGAGCATGGGGACCTCCTCATTTGTACTTTGCGGGACCCCAATCGCCATGGAAAAGACCTTCGGGAGCACCTGCCATGGGGCGGGTCGCATCATGAGCCGGTCGCAGGCAAAGAAGAGCCTGAGTGGAAAGGAAGTCGCTGCTGCTCTGCTTAAAGAGGGCATCATTGTCCGGGCACCTAATGAAAATGCCATCTCCGATGAAGCACCGGATGTCTATAAACCAAGTGGTGAGGTCGTGAACGTTGTCCATGAAACGGGCATATCAAGGCTCGTTGCACGGCTCTCTCCCGTCGGGGTGATCAAGGGGTGAGCTGCCGTGCCGGGTTCGTCTGGGCAACGCCGCAGCATTTTAACCGCTTCATCGAGGACTGCGGGATCAGCTGCGAACCTGTCACTCCCCACATGCTTGCCGCCCCGTTTTACCGGCCTGTGCTCAACTGCCTGATCATCCCGACAGGATTTGCCAACCCGGCTTATTCGAACCTCCTGCCAGCGCTCCGCGCTTCTTCCCCGCGTATCCGGCGCTTTGTTGAGAACGGGGGCTCCCTGCTCGTATTCGGTGCTGCCGCTGACAAGCCGGACGCATATGACTGGCTGCCGTTCCGTGTTATGTACCGGCACGACTGCCGCCCGCGGTGCATTGGATTTGCGGCAGGTTCAGGCACCCGCTCTATCATTGATGGTTACGATCCTGCGGCAATCGAGTGCGATGGGACATTTCCCGAATATGAGGGTGAAGGAACCGGCACCTGTGGATCCGCTGCCGTCGCCATTGAGAAGCGCGTAGGCCGGGGAAGGATCGTGGTCACGAGCATCCACGAGTACCCCTCCGGCAAGTTCCTGAAAGCCTTCTGCGCTGAGGGATCCGCAACGCAGTTCTGATGGGTTCTCATAAATCACCTCGCCATCTGCAGATACGAAAACAGCATTCGCCATAAGCCGTTCCTGTTCCGCAATAAACCACCAGGATCTTTTCGCTGTTTTTTAACGAGACAAAAATCCCAATGCTTTTTCAAGCTCCAAGTGCCCGCAGGTACGGCGCCATGTTAAGATAGTGCTGCTGTACCTGTTCGCCACAGTCCAGATTTTATCTGGGGGGAATGCAAAGATAGTCAAGTGCGCCATGTATGTAAGCTCCCCGCTTCAGGGCCCCTCGCGGGGCACGGAGGGACTGTTCCGTGTATGCTCATGGTTATTGATCCGCCGCGGGGGGCACCCCAACGTAGGACCCGGCGTTGATCGTAAATAATTGAGAACGTTAAAATTCCTGAGATCACATTTGTTCAATGCAAATTTTCAAAGGAAAAACTGTAAAAAAATTGTCATGAAAAATTACAACGAGACCACGGGCGCTCGCCTCTGCGCCAGGGTTCGCCCCTCGGAGCATGACTGTATCCGGAAATCGTATGAAAAAATTTCTCGGGGTTGGGGATCCAGGGAGCTTGCCCCCTTGGGCTCCCTTCCCCTTTGGAGGAGAGAGGGGATCACCCTGATATGTTCCCCTGAGCAAAGGGCAGACGATTTCCTCAAAGCATGATACTGGGTTTTTTAAAGAATCAGACCCTGGTTCTCGGTTTTTTTATTAAATCGCTGATAAAAACCTGCCATAGATCTTAAAGTCCCATGTCCTGTCCAAATATTCAGGGGATTACCTGGGGAAAGGATGATCCTGTGTGGTAACTTTATGCACCACCGCTTCATTACTACTAAGCAGCATGGATATCCCTGCCCTGAAAAATTACCGGTCCCCGTTGATTGTCCTGGCCCTTTTACTATTCATGGCGATTGCATTCGCTCTCCGGATCCTCCCTGCGATCATGACCCGTGACCTGGCGTTCTTCCCGGTGTATGACACCGACACCTGGTACAGCCTGCGGCAGGTTGAAGTGATGGTTCATCATTTTCCGCAGTACAACTGGTTTGACCCGATGACGGCATACCCCGGAGGAAAGCAGATCGACTGGGGACCGTTCTACCCGTTCCTTGCCACCCTCCTCTGCCTTCTCACCGGTGCTGTTACCCGGAGCGGAATCGTTTCAACTGCGGGCTATGTATCACCTATCCTTGCGGTCCTGATGGTCCCCATAGTATTCATACTCGGAAAAAAACTCCACAATGATAAAACCGGCCTTGTTGCGGCCGGTCTCTGTTCCGTAACCTCAATGGTGTATTTCTCTTTCACATCATACGGGATGGCCGATCACCATGCCGCGGAAGTGTTCTTCAGCACGCTCTTTTTCCTTCTTTATCTGTATGCCACAGCCTACGCAAGGATCCATCCCGTTGATATTAAAAATCCAAAAACCCTCCTGTATTTTTGCCTCATAGCGGGACTTGCCGGAATCGTCTGTTTTTTCGGGCTCATCACGTCCACCACGCTCCTTCTGACCCTTTTCGTTATCGCTGTATACACTCTCGTGCAGGCAATGGCGGATGTTTATAACGGGAAACGTTTTGGTTCTCTCTGTATCCAGAACATTGTCCTGCTGAGCGTGGCAGCGATCCTGCTCGTCCTGTTCGGGTTCAAGCGGACCGGGGCATCTATATCGGAATATTCCGTTGGCATCGTATACATCCACCTGGCACTGATGGCAGAAAGCATCATCCTCTGCGTCCTTGCGGGCTTGTGCCGGAATAAGCGGGCATGGTTTTTCGCCGGCCTTGCCGCACTAGGTGCGGGAGCATTCGTGCTCGCCGGGATCATCCCGGCAGTCCAATCGATCTCGCAACAGGCACAAAACCTGCTCTTTGGCTTCTCGGTATACACGGTGGGTGTACAGGAAACGCTCCCCTGGTCAGTTGCGAATGCATTCGATACACTCAACGTGGGTATCCTCCTTGTGGCTGGAGGTTTTCTGGTTCTCGGCTATTACCTGATAAAAAAACAGGAGCCGGAACTGATCTTCTTTGGGGTCTGGTCTTTACTGATGCTCCTCATTACCATCCAGCACCAGAGGTTCCTTTATTATTTCACGGTCAACATCGTTCTCCTCTCTGCACTCTGCATTACAGAACCCCTTCGATGGCAAAACAACCCGGTCAGCCGGTATGTATCATCCCTTTTTTCCGGAAGCAGAGAAGGGAGTCCTGCCGCCACATTCCCGGAAAAATCAACCGTTCGGGGAAAACCGGCAAATAAGAAAAAACCTGATCGTGTACCGGAACAGGTTCATTCAGCAAAGTCCTATCTTGCTGGTATCTGTATCATCGCTGTCTGTATTCTTGCCGTTGTTCATTTCGCGATTTCCATCCAGCAGGACTTCCAGTATGGGATGAGTTCCAGAGAGCGGGTGATTTCCGGGGACTGGACCGAATCCCTCCAGTGGCTGCAGGAACATACCTCCGATCCGGGCATTGATTATTTCGGGCAGTATGACAGGAACACGTATTCCCCTCCCGCTGAATCCTATGGTATCATGGCTGTGTGGGATGCCGGACACTGGATAACATTTTTTGCCCACCGTGTGCCGATCACCAACCCGTTCCAGGACAACCTCGGGGGCAGCCAGGGTACAGCTGCATTCTTCCTCGCCGACAATGAATCGGAAGCAACCGGCATCCTGGACGCATACGGGGGACGATATGTCATCACCGACTCCGTGATGGCGGTTGACCGGTTCACCAATCTCGTTCCCTGGGTGACCGGGTCGGTGGATATCTCGAGATATATCAAGTGGTTCCTGCTGCCGGATGCAAAGGACCGTTTACACTTAAAAAAGATCCATATGTATGACGATGGGTATTTCCAGACCATGGTAGTGAGGTTGCATAATTTCGATGGCTCGATGACTGAGCCGACAATATCAGAGTATACAAGCTATGTGATCAGGCTTCCGACAGCACTTGAATCTGCAGAGGCAACAGGATACTCAAGGGTGATCACAGGCAAGAAGACGGTCAGGGTATCAGCAATGGATAACACCACACCGCTCATTCCGGAGGGCCCGGAGTTGCTTCCCACTGCTTATGCTGCGCTCTATGCTGATATGCCGGATAAACCCCTGAAAAAAGTGCCGGCACTCCGGCATTACCGGCTGGTCCATGAATCGGAACAGAACACTTCAGCAATCCTGTTTCCCGAGTCCGATCCTGTCCGGCTGCCAGGAATAAAAATGGTAAAAATATTCGAATATGTCAGGGGTGCCCGCATCATCGGCAACGGGGTCATCGAATTACCCCTTGTCTCAAATACCGGCCGGGCATTTACATACAGGCAGGAGAGCATTGCCGGAGAATTTATTGTTCCTTATTCCACGGCCGGGAACCAGGATATTGTGCATGCAACCGGGCCTTATCACCTTGTCGGGACAACCAGATACTTCACGGTAACAGAAGATGAAGTTGCCGTCGGAAAGACAGTGACAGGTTCTCAATAATTTTTCTCTCTGCTGAAAACATCAGCAGATCTATGCTCTAGCAGTCGACAGGAGAATGGAAAGATACATACAATATCTCGAGAAGGCACAGTTCTCTCCGTGAAGGGGTATTTGTCATAGGGCAAAAGGAGGGTTTTTTAAGGGTAAACTACCAGTTTAGCACCCAAGAATCTCCTAACAATCCTCCATCCCTCTGCGCCAGCCCTGCCCCCATTAACCGAACTTTTGGCATGGAAAAAACTGTTAAATTTTATCATGCTCTACTAAAGGTGTTTGACATTAACATAATCGTGAATGGCCCACCATATATCGGAGAGGCCATGAGAAGGAGAACTAATTGATGTTTCAACCCCCCTTATCTTGGGGGGATGCCATACCTGAGGGAATCAGCGATTGATACCAGCTCTCCACCCAATCCACGCTTCTCTCCCAGTCATACGCCCCGGCAGAGGCAATGCAGGCGGGTTTCATCGCCAAGGACCTGCACAGGGCAATTCGGATTTTGTCCGCAATATCTTCAGCGGATAATGATGAGAGAAATCCTGTTTCTTCCGTAATCAGTTCTGCGATGGCATTGTCCGGATGGTCCACCGTGACCACCGGAAGGCCGCAGGCAAGTGCTTCCAAAGCGGCGATGCCAAACCCCTCCCGCGTGGAAGGAATGACGAAGACACGCGACACCTTCATCCGGGCGATGACCTCGTCGTGGGAGTCCAGGAACGGTTCTAAAATAACCCGGTCTTCGATCGCAAGGTCCCTGATGATTGTCCTTATCATTTCACGCTCCGGCCCGTCGCCCAGTACCAGCATTTTTAAGTTCGGGGATTCTGGCAGAATTGTTGCAAAAGCCCGCACCAGAACATCGACGTGCTTTTCTTTGATCAGGCGCCCTACAAAAATAATATCGAAGAATTCGGTGGACGGAGGAACCGATCTCAGGTGGCTTGTATTTACCCCGTTCGGGATAATACGTATTTGATCGCTCACTCCAAGATGATGGAGTTTTTTTGCCGTTGTTGTGGATACCGCTATTACATTGGGTGTAAGCCCTGCAACCAGGCGCTCGGTTGTTTTTCCAAAGATACCCATCCATCCCAAGTATTCATACCAATAGTCGCCCCAAACCTCATGCCAGGTAATGACGAGAGGCTTTTTTTTCATCGCTGATGCAATTTTTGCCGGAAATGTCGGGAAATAGGGAAACTGCTGGCAGTCGATGATATCGAACTCTTCCCGCACCAGGACCGTAATAAGACGGGTACTGAAGTTAATCGCTTCCCAAATTGTCCGCCTGCCTGCTGCATAGAGCGGTTGCGGAGGGCAGATACCATGCAGAGTTACCCCGTCCCTTTGGATGGAATCCGGACCCTCCCAGTATTTCATTCCGATGATATTCACATCGTGCCCATGGGCAGCAAGACGGATCGCAAGTTCATGGATGCGTTTTTCCACACCCCCTTTCACGAAGGGATAGACAACATCGTAGACAAAGGCGATCTTCATCCTGACTACCTATTCCTGGCCGAAATACTCATTCAACAGCATCATGCTCTGGAACACGGCGAAGAAGAGGATCTGCACACCGGTGATAATTAACACAAGTGATATTATTGCGGTAGATATCTCAGAGAGGCCCCCGAAACTTACCGAAACCCATTGGATGAGAATATTGAGACCCAACACGACTCCCCCCAGCAATACCAGAGACCCCAGGATGAGAAGTTTTTCAAGGTTATGATAGTTCATGATGATTTCGATGATGCCGGCCTTTTTTTCATAGCCGTGAATGATGGAGTATGTCTTCATCTCAAATCCTGTAAGTACAACCTGAAGCCCCCCCATGATCAGGATTGCCCCGAGGATGAAGGAATGGAGATGGGAAGATTCGATATTTCCCTGGATATAAAAAAACGCCATCAGCAGAAAACCGAGAACAGAAAAAATAAAACCGGGAACTGCAATGAATGGCAGGGGTTTCATCAGCAGAACAAACCGGATATGTCGCCATCCATCTGCAAAGCTGTGCAGTTTTGACGGAGTTATTCGCGGGTAATACGAAACCGGTACTTCCTCGATGCGCAGGTTTTCCTTTGAGGCCATAACCAGCATTTCAGAGGCAAATTCCATGCCACCGGTATTCAGATGAAGGCGATCGAGAGCTGTACGGGTGATTGCCCGGAATCCGCTGTGGGAATCAGAAAAACGGGTATGAAAAATATAATTCAGGAGCCAGTTCAGGACAGGATTGCCGATATACCGATGTAGCGGTGTCATCGATCCCGGGTGGAGGGTCCCTTTCATTCTGGAGCCGATGACGAGATCTGCACCTGCCCTCAAAGGATCAACCAGCCGCATGAGTTCTGAAAAATCGTAGGTATTGTCGGCATCACCCATAACAATAAAAGTACCCCTGGCGGCAGCAAACCCGCACAGGTACGCGTTCCCGTAGCCTTTTTTTCCCGGCCGGACAACCCGTCCTCCCAGGGACAACGCAATCTCACCGGTCCGGTCGTTTGAAGAATCAGCAATAAGGATCTCGCCTGAGATCAAATTATCGGTAAAAACTTTCTGGATTTTTTCGATGCATGCACCGATGGTACGTTCTTCATCGAGAGCAGGAAGGATTACCGATACTTCAACCTTCTTGGCAGTATCTGTTATGAGGGTCATTTTGTCTTAAGCACTGCTTCATTTAAGCTCTTAAAGGTAGTAGATTTAGTGGTTCAGAAACTCTTCCGCAGACAGTGTCCGGTTTCGACTTCGAGAAAGTTGGTCTTCACTATTATTGCAGGGCATCTTCAGGATCCGAGCAGATGAGTATTTTTTTTGCAAAGATCCCGAAAATCTGATATCATAAAAATTGATATGAAATTCCCGAAAAGATACTCCTGATGCGATCGAAAGATTCAGCAATGAAACAATGATGATCACATGGTCCGGTATTAGGGAAGATACACTGCTGTTGGGGGAGGGTTCTACTACCTCGGGCGGGCTGAGGATGGGTGGGGACCAACGATATTATATTACCGTATCGCGGGCTTTGAGCAGTGTGATATTTATAACATGCACAAGAAAACTCCTTTCGTTATCAATACGGGAAGATCAGTATACGGTAAAAGGCAGATCCAGATGAAAAAAATACTCATTACCGGGGCTAGTGGTTTTGTTGCAGGACATTTTATCAGATTCCTCGCCTCTCATCCCCCTAAATTCGAAATTCACGGCATCAGCCGTACCCGGCCATCGTGGGATTTTTTTCCCGGATCCACGCCATTAAACGAGACATTTTCCTTTCACCAGGCAGACCTGATGGATATGCCGCGTATCACATCACTTATCAATAAGATCCAGCCAGACTATATCCTCCATCTCGCGGCACAGAGTTCGGTTGCAGAGAGCTGGAAAACCCCGGTTGCTTCCTTCATGAACAATACGAATATATTCCTCAATATCCTCGACACAATCCGGCTCAATGATAATGCTGCACGAGTCCTTTCAGTCGGTTCTTCCGAGCAATATGGCATAGTGTCGGAAAACGATCTCCCGTTGAAAGAGGACAGCCCCCTGCGTCCCGCCAACCCCTATGCGGTTGCTCGGGTAGCACAGGAACAGCTGGCAACAATCTATGCCGATGGTTATGGACTGGATATCTGCTGCACCCGGTCCTTTAACCACTGCGGTCCCGGCCAGAGCGACCGTTTTGTAGTCAGCGGAATTGTAAAACAATTTGTCCGTATTTCCCGGGGCTTACAGGATCCCGTCATTCATATCGGAAATGGTTCGATTGTCAGGGATTTTGTGGATGTAAGGGATGTAATTATTGCATACAACATCCTCATGACAAAGGGAAAACGGGGGGGCGTGTATAATATCTGTAGTGGTACGGGGCGGGCAATTCGCGAGATTGTTATGGAACTATCGCGGATTCTTGAAATTCCTGTTGATATCCGACAGGAGCTTTCCCAGATCCGGCCTATCGACAACCCAAGGATAATAGGCAGTAACGAAAAGATGCACAAGGAGTTCGGCTGGCAGCCAACAGTGGGATTTGAACAGACATTACGTTCCATGTATGATTGCTGGGATCAACGCATGCTCCATGATTTTAAGCACTAAAAATATCATGTAGGGGATACCCAGAAATCCTGACAGTTAACCAGTCTCTTAGCAAAGAAACAATTCAGATGAGGGTATAAGTGCGATGTTGATTTCTTGGGGGAGTCCATGAGAATTGCCATTTTTCACGATTATTTCGGGGCAATCGGAGGAGGCGAGCGTGTTGTTCTCACCATGGCAAAGATCCTGGATGCAGATATTATCACAACGGATACTGAGGCAGCACGGAAAATTGATCCATCAGTAAGGGTCATCAGTCTGGGTAAAACTATTCATTTCCCTCCGTTAAAACAGATCTCTGCATCCCTGTTATTCTGGGCATGCGATTTCTCCGATTCCTATGATTTTTTTATCTTTACCGGCAACTGGAGTCCTGCAGCGGCACGCCGTCACCATCCAAACCTCTGGTATTGCTACACACCGGTCAGGGCATTTTACGATCTCTACGATGTATTTCTCGGACGACAGGATATCGTAACGCGTCAGTTATTCCGGTGCTGGGTCTTTTTCCACCGCTGGTTTGACCAGCGATGTATCAGAAACGTTGATCGTATCATCGCAATTTCGGACAATGTCTCGTCCCGCATCCGTCGTTTTCATAACCGGGGTTCTGTGGTTATTTATCCCCCGGTTGAAACCTCACAGTTCAGCATTTATGGGTACGGGGATTTCTGGCTCTCGGTCAATCGCCTGTACCCTGAGAAGCGTATCGAACTCCAGGTTGATGCCTTCCGCAGGGTGCCAAATCAAAACCTGGTCGTTGTCGGGGGTTATGCGAAAGGAGACCATGCATCGAGTTATGCAGAGGAATTGCTGCAGGATCTACCATCCAATGTAACCTTCCATGGTGAAGTGAGTGAAGAAGAGTTACGGGATTTATATGCCCGTTGCAGGGGGCTTATCTGTACGGCACTGGACGAGGATTACGGTCTCACCCCACTCGAAGCAATGGCAAGCGGGAAACCGGTTGTTGCCGTAAATGAAGGGGGGTTCCGGGAAACTGTCACTCCTGAAACAGGAGTACTTGTCCCCGCGGATGCTGATGCGCTAATCTCTGCTTTACAAACCATAGGAAAAGATCCTTCGGTTTATAAAAATGCCTGCCTCGCTAGAGCAAAAGAGTTTGATAGTGTACGATTCAGTCAGTTACTTAAAGCCGCTGTGTTTGACATAAAGAAGTCTGCCGGGGATTGAATTGATTGAATATCATCCATAAGGTGAGAACTTCGTTACCGGCATAATGATTGAGGGTGAAATGACGCACCTTTCAGGAAAGAAAGATTGAATGCAAAGGACATTCAATCCTGTGAAAAGATCCATACCAACCAGAAAATTAAGAGCATACGGACATGAATTTCAGCCTGATCATCGAACTGACAAAACGGGATTTCATCGAGCGCTACTCCGGATCTGCCCTCGGTTTTGTCTGGTCGTTTATCTACCCGCTGATCAACATCCTGATCTACATGATCGTTTTTGGAACCCTGATGGGCGCACGGCTGCCAGGGACGGATACTGTCTGGGGGTATGGCGTTTACCTCATAGCCGGTCTCATTCCGTGGACCGCGTTTGCGAATACCGTAACACGATCCTCAACGGTTTTTCTCGATAAAAAGCATATTATTTCCAAGATCCGCGTAGATCTTGCCACCCTTCCCATTTTCATTGTGCTGTCGGAAACTATCACGTTCTGTGTAACATTCATGATCTTTTTAGGGATACTTTCTCTAACCGGTTATCTCTTCACCCCCCTGCTCCTGCTGATTCCGTTGGTATACATTGTCCAGCAGGTCTTCGCGTATGCACTCGGGTTCTTCCTTGGCATGCTTGTGGTTTTTTTCCGTGATCTCAAAGAAGTCGTCAGCATCTTGTTCCAGGTCTGGTTCTGGTTTACCCCTATTGTCTACGTCTACCAAATCCTTCCCCAGCTTGCCCAGGACATGCTGATTTGGAATCCCATGCTTTCCGTGGTTTCTGCATATCATGATATTTTCGTGTACCAGAAGATCCCTTCGTTCTTCTTTCTCACGCATGTTCTGGTTGCCGGTATTGTTTTGATCATTCTGGATTGCCTGATCTACAAAAAACTGGAGAAGGATATCCGGGATTTCATCTGATCTGATGTTTGAGGATGAACGGGTCAGGAAACCGGACGCCCTCGATATTTTTAATTTCTGTTATAACCTACACCTAAGTACTCATTCATGATAAAAATCGAAGGGATCTCAAAAAAATTCAGACTTTATCATTCACCAGCTGACCGCCTCCGGGAGATCCTGTTTCATACATCCTATCATAAGGATTTTACCGCACTCGAAAACATCTCCTTTGAAGTGCGTAATGGAGAAACTCTTGGCATTATCGGGCAGAACGGTGCCGGGAAATCCACGCTTTTAAAAATTCTATCCGGTATCGTGATCCCGGACGCCGGCACTATCCATATTGACGGGAAAGTTACCGGTCTGCTCGAACTGGGAACCGGGTTCAACACCGAGATGACCGGTCTTGAAAATATATACATGAACGGGACACTTATCGGTATGACCCACGATGAGATCGACCGAAAAAAGGAGGCCATCATCGATTTTTCCGAGCTGGGGGATTTTATCAACGAACCAATCAAGACCTATTCATCCGGTATGGTCATGCGGCTCGCCTTCTCGATCGCAATCCATGCAGACCCGACATGTTTTCTGGTAGATGAAGCACTGTCAGTCGGGGATGCCTATTTCCAGCAAAAGTGCATGCGGAAGATACAGGAGTTCCGGGCAGCCGGGGGGTCGATCGTGTTTGTATCGCACGATATGAATGCGGTGAAGACGTTATGCGATATGGCGATTATGATCGATCATGGAAAGATGATCGATTATGGCGAGCCGAAGGATGTGGTGGATTTTTATCAGAATATGGTTTTAAAAAAGATGCACCAGGGGGATGTACCTGCAGAGATCAGTAAGGTAGAAAAATCGTCGAATGTGAAAAATTCAAGTATCTCTACCGGCGAAGTCGAGCTAGTTTTATTCAAGATCTTTAATGATAAGGATGAGGAAATTTTGTATATGGATAGTGAACATCCCATTAAGATTATCTTCGAAGTCAAAGCTCACAAGGACTTAGATGACCCACATTATGGCCTGATGATACGAAATAATCTGGGATTGTCCGTTTTTGAGACGAATACATACTGTATGAACCTGAAACCAGAAAAAATAGCTGAGGGTAAGATCGCGAGAATTGAGTGGGTAATGAATTTTCCGTTATATCCTGGGACGTATTCATTTTCAGTCGGTATTGCAAACAGAGGTTTTGATATTGGATCATTTGAAGAATACCTTCTCTTAAGTCACGATGTCGATATAATCAAGGTCCTGTTAAATTCACAATCAATCAGATATTCGGGGATTTTTAATATGAAACCTGCTGTCCATTGTTTTATCAAATAAGTCGAAAAAATATCCAAACCGATGATGGTGATCTCTTTAATGGATCTTAACGATGAAAATGAAAAAATTGGCAAAGGCGATTCAGAAAGATGTATCGAAATACCCTGGGCACTCTCAAAATATTCAGGAGAACAAACTGTTCTCGATATAGGATATGCAAATGCTGAAGACCGCTACATCCAGAAACTGCTTCTACTCAAAATACCTTTCCTCCATGGACTGGATATTTGCGAAAAATCTATTGATGGGATCATATCACATATTGGCGATATCCGAACAACTGAGTTTGAGGATAATTTTTTTGACTTGGTTTTTTGCATCTCCACAATCGAACATATCGGCCGGAATAATTCTGTTTACATAGGAGATTCTTCTGAAGAAAAGGATAATGGTGATTTTGATGCACTCAGAGAAATTCATCGCATCACAAAAAATGAAGGTAGAATTCTCATTACCGTTCCATTTGGAAAATTTTTCAATTATGGATGGTTTATTCAATACGATGAGAATCGGCTAAAAAAATTATTATATTCCAGTCCTTTCAAGATTGTGGAAATGGATTTTTTCAGATATGATAATGGTTGGCAGAAATGTGAAATGTCAGATTTACGCGATACATTATATAAAGATAATGGCGCTCCAGCTGCCGCTGGACTGGTATGTGTATTACTTGAAAAAACGGTTAAAAGACCATTAAGTATTCAAAAAGAAACAGCGAATGAGTTGGACAGGACGATGAACAATAATACAAAAGAGATCCGCGATGACGAGATCAATGTAGAAGAGATTATGGCAAACATTCGGGAGAATATGCGACGTAGCCAGCCAGCGGGAGAATCATCGCCTTATATGGATTCATGCATTGAACCTACATTAACAAAGGTTACTACAAATACATCGAATGAATCATTCCAACGGGCTCTCAATGGTATCAATTCTACCTGGGACATCCATAACAATAATTATTTCATCAGTTCACACCGCCCCTATCTTGGAAAACTGCTCGTGAAAGGGCGCCAGGTGGTTCATGGGGAGGTTCGTCGCTATACCGACCCAATGATCTCTCGACAGACCGAATTTAATGCCAGCATGGTTCATATTCTCAACCAAACCTCACAAAAATTTGCGGAACTGGACCTTCAAATTTCACAACAAGATGAGAA
>Ga0116155_10001924_pt1 | contig 14540 bp, 15 predicted proteins | sample AD_UKC032_MetaG_FD_89890 | JGI IMG/M metagenome (GOLD analysis project Ga0116155, IMG submission 89890) | Active sludge microbial communities of municipal wastewater-treating anaerobic digesters from USA - AD_UKC032_MetaG | ecosystem: Engineered > Bioreactor > Anaerobic > Digestate | place: USA...
CTCTCCGATGGGAGCAGGCATGGTGCAAGGGGATCGAACATGGGAAGAAAATGAGGTTTTCACCAAGAGCCCAAAAAAACGGTCGCAGAGTGCCGGATTCCTATAAATATCTCTGTGAAATTAAAAAAAAAGATTACAGCTGGTTTTGCCCCTCAGCCGGAGCAGTGCCGTCCATGGGTTTCTGGAGGATCTGGACGTCAGCGATATTGTGCTGGCGCAGCGAGAGCTTCTTGGCCTTGAAGATGTTCTTGCCATCCTTGCCAATCGCGATACCACGGTCTTCGTCACGGACATCAATGGTGGCGGTCTGCAGATCGCCTTCTCCTTCAAACTGGATGGAGGTGACCTGTGCAGGTAAAAAACAATTCTTTAAGAACTGTTCCACGTTGCTGTTATATTCCACGACCTCAATCTTCTTGCCCATGACTTCAGAGGCTTTCTTGATGGAGGCCCCCTTCTTGCCAATGGCAAGTCCCATATCACCGGGGTTGATCACAAAGATGAGCCGGCCGTTACGATCATCAACAACGCAGTCTCGGCTTCCCGCACCGGTCAGGCTCTCGAACTGGGAGATCAGGCGCATACAGTCTTCAGTCAGTTTCACTTCGACCATAGCATACCCCCGCTTTACGCCCTCTTGAGGGAGAGGATGTCCGATTCACCCGGGGTTACAATAGCGAGCGTACTCACCATGAACGGCTTACCGCAGGCCTTGCCAAGCGCCACGCTGGAACCCTCGAATGTATGGATAAAGAGGTTTTCGTAACTCGAAAGTTTGGATTTGAATCTGGCCGGGCAGTTCCCTGCAACGACGATCATCTGGGCTTTTCCCTCTTTGATACATTTTTCTGTGTTGTTCTGGCCAAGAATGACATTTCCGGTCTTGATAGCTCTTCTGAGTGAAGCATTAAAATCCATGTACAATTCCTCTGGTTTTTTTTTAAGATTATCAGTTGTCGTGTTGTCTGACTGCGACCAGTTTTACATCGCCGGTACCAAGCTGGATGGGCTGGCCGACGATAACGTTCTCAGTCACACCGCTCAGTTCATCAACTTCATTTGCCACGGCTGCATCGAGCAGGTGATTAACCGTCACTTCGAATGCTGCGCGGGAAAGAACGCTCTCTTTCTCCCCGGCAATACCGTGACGGCCGATCTGCTTGACTTCGCCTTCCATGCACATCATATCAGAGACGAGCATCAGGTGGCGGACATCCACGAGGATACCCTGCTCATTGAGCGTGGATACTGCTTCGTGGATAATCGCATTCCTTGCTGCCTCAACACCGAGCACGGATGCGATTTCGCTGATATTGTTTGTGCGGGTACGGGTTGTATCCACACCGGCAACATCAAAGACATCCTTAAGGTTGGATCCTTCAGTATAAAGTATATACTCTCCGGTCTCCTTCCTGACGACGACACGGAGGATATCGTCGATGCCCTGCACGATCACGTTTCTCACGTGCTCGGCCAGCTGGAAGAGGTTCTGGTAACTCTCCTTGTCCTTTGGGATGAAGATGATCGCTGCATTTGCCTCGTCAATCTCGTGTTCGAAGTCCCGGTAATGGCGGCGGTCGCGGATCTTCTTGGGGGCTGTTTCCATGATCGCCATGGGGGAGATCTTCCGCTTGTCGCAGACCTTGGTGTTGATATGGACAACAACCTGCATGTTCTCCATGTCGGTCGTGATATCCCCGAACTCATGGAGCGGGGCAGCCTCAATCTGCCAGCTGACCTCGCGGGCCTTGTCACGGTCATTGCCGTACTCCGGCTCAAGAAAGACCGTCATCGTAGGTGTGCTGGGCTCCTTTCTTGCGTCCATGATCTCGATAAGGCGCGGCAGACCAAGGGTAACGTTGATCTCCGCAACACCCGCGTAGTGGAATGTTCGCATGGTCATCTGTGTACCGGGCTCTCCGATGGACTGGGCAGCGATCACACCGACTGCCTCGCAAGCTTCAATCCTTGTGGACTTGTATTCATTGAGCACCCGTTCAAGGATCTGTTTGAACTGGGTATCGGTGACCTCTTTTTCTGAAAGGAATTTGCGTATCTGGTCCTTGGTCTTCTGCGGGAGATCTGCCGCCTCAACTTTCTTGTCGTACTTGTCTGCAAGAGGCATCAATCAGACCTCCTCTTTTAAAATACTCTCGACAATACCTTTGACATCCACGGGATCGCCAAACGCACTCTTGGTCGGATCGGTATTGTCTTCACCATACTGGAACTGGATGATTTTGCCTCCGGTGGACCGGACCGTGCCGTCATATGCTACCTTGAGGTCCTGCAGGGCATTGATCATCCTGCGCTGGAGGTACCCGCTCTGGGAAGTACGGACTGCCGTGTCAACAAGCCCTTCACGACCACCGATTGCATGGAAGAAAAACTCGGTCGGGTTCAGGCCGCCCTTGTAGCTGTGCTGGATGAACCCATGAGCATCGGAGCCGCGGTCGCCTTTGCGGAAGTGTGGGAGCGTACGGTCATCATATCCACGGATGATCCGCTCACCACGAACGGACTGCTGGCCGATACATCCGGCCATCTGGGTCAGGTTCAGCATGGATCCACGTGCACCGGAAACAGCCATCACAACGGCGCTGTTCCCGAGACCAAGGTGACGGCCGGCAATCTGACCGGTCTGGTCACGGGCTTTCCCGAGCACCTGCATGATCTGCATCTCGAGCGTCTCCTCAACGGTTCGCCCGGGCATGGGTTCAAGCTGCCCGTCCTCATAAATCTTGATGCGGCGCGTGACATCGAGCGCCGCATTCTTTAAGACCTCATCGATCTGGCCGTACTCGGTCCTGGACAGGTCCTCATCATCGATACCGAACGAGAAACCGTCAAACATGATCGCACGGATCGAGAGCTTGGTCAAATCATCGATGAAAGCTGCTGCACGCCTCATGCCCTGCTGCCGGATAACGCGGTTAACAATCTGGCCATCGAATGCACCGATAGCCTTCTTGTCGATGGTACCGCTCTCCAGTTTTCCGTCAATGATCCTGACATAGGCGTCCCGATCACAAAGCTCCTTTTTACAGAGATCACAGTTCTGGCAGGAGCTGGCCTTGAAGACCATGTTGAGTTCGGGAAGTATCTGGGAGAATACCTGCTTGTTGCTCCAGTATTCCACGCCACCTTCCTTCTTGCCCGGGGGAGGCATGTGCTCGATACGGGAGTACCGGAGGAGGTAGAGTACCTCTTCTTTCGTGAACCAGCGGGTGTCATGCGTGAGCATGAAAATTCCCGAAACATGGTCATGGATACCGCCGATGATGGGACCACCGAAGCGGGGAGACAGGATATTCTCATGTACGGAGAGGAGGATAGTGGCTTCAGCCCGCGCTTCTTCGGTCTGCGGCACATGCATGTTCATCTCGTCACCATCGAAGTCAGCGTTGTAGGGGGGGCAGACTGCCGGGTTCAGCCGGAAAGTCCTGCCTTCCATCACCTTGACGCGATGGGCCATGATACTCATCCGGTGCAGCGACGGTTGCCGGTTGAAGAGCACGACATCGCCATCGCGGAGCTGGCGTTCAACAGTCCAGCCGGGCTCGATCATGTCAGCAACCGTGTCAAGGTTATCTGCACCAAGGCGAAGCCTCCTGTTATCGGGCCGGATCACGTAGTTTGCACCGCAGGGTGCATTTACGTTCGGGCGGACCGGGCCGGTGCGGGCGATCTGTTTGAGCTCTTCGATGTTGTAGGCTGTAACCCGTATCGGGATTGTCATCTCGTTTGCTACCGCACGGGGAACCCCGACCTGCGATACAGATAGGTTCGGATCGGGGGATATGACGGTACGGCTCGAGAAATTGACCCGTTTACCGGAGAGGGACCCGCGGAACCGCCCGTCCTTGCCCTTGAGACGTTGGGAAAGAGTCTTGAGCGGCCGTCCGCTGCGGTGGCGGGCGGGGGGACAGCCGGCCACTTCATTATCGAGGTAGGTGGTGACGTGGTACTGCAGAAGTTCCCAGAGATCCTCGATGATCAGCTGGGGAGCCCCGGCGTCCTGGTTCTCCTTGAACCGCTGGTTGATACGGATAATATCAACAAGCTTATGGGTCAGATCATCTTCCGACCGCTGCCCATTCTCGAGGATGATGGATGGGCGCATCGTTACCGGCGGGACAGGAAGGACGGTGAGGATCGTCCATTCGGGGCGGGCAACATCCGGGTTGATGCCGAGGGGGATAAGGTCTTCATTTGGGATCTTCTCCATCCGTGCGCGGATATCGGCAGGGGTGAGTTTATGCTCAACCTTCTTCCCGTCCTCGATTACCACTTCGGAGAAGGTGGTTGGTTTCTCGAAGTTGATCTTGAGCTGCTGTTCACCACAGTGAGGGCAGACCCGCTCCTTCTTGACATCCTTTTCCGAGAGCAGGTCACCGGTCTGGTCATCTTCTGTTCCGACAACCTTCTCGATCTCCTCGGGACTCAGCAGCACCCGGCCGCAGGCACGGCAGGTGACCCGCAGGAGTTTCCGGATAAGGCGTGTGTACCCGACATGGATGACAGGTTTTGCAAGCTCAATATGGCCGAAGTGACCGGGGCACTCGCTCGCTTTCTGGTCACAGGTCTTGCACCGGAGACCGGGATCGATGACCCCGAGGTTTAAGTCCATGAGCCCCTGAGGGTACGGGAACCCGTCATCATCATAGGTGTCAGCCCATATGATTTTTCTGACGCTCATCTCACGGATCTCTTTGGGGGATAATAATCCGAACTCAATCTGTCCGATTCGTTTTGGGGATGGCATGTTACACCACGTCCTGTAATCTCAGCCGGGGCGCTATACCCATGCTCTTCATCTCGTCCAGCAGGAGCTTGAACGCATAACTCATTTCCACGGAATAGATATCTGTCTCATTGCCACAGGCAAGACAGCGGGTCATGTTTCGTTTGCGGTCGAGCATCGCAACCATACCGCAGTGGGCGCAGACGTATTCATTCACCTTGTCCGATTCATCGAGCAGACGTTCCTTGAGGGCCATGGCAGCGCCGTGGCCGATCATGACATCCCGCTCCATTTCACCGAACCGTAGTCCACCCTCACGGGCCCGCCCTTCAGTCGGCTGGCGCGTCAGGACCTGCACCGGGCCGCGGGAGCGGGCGTGCATCTTGGACGACACCATGTGGTAGAGCTTCTGGTAGTAGATAACGCCGATATAAACATCGGCCTTGAAGACCTTTCCGGTGATACCGTCATACATGACCTCCCTTCCATTGTGTGAGAAGCCGAGTTTCTTTAAGGAGGCGCGGATATCCGCCTCGCTTTCACCGCCGAAAGCTGTGCCGTTGATGCGCCTGCCTTCGAGGGATCCGACCTTGCCCCCGATCATCTCGAGCATGTGCCCGATGGTCATCCGGCTCGGGATGGCGTGGGGGTTGATGACAAGATCGGGTGAGAGGCCACTCTCGGTGAAGGGCATGTCTTCCTGTTGGGAGATAAGACCAACAACTCCTTTCTGCCCGTGGCGGGAAGCAAACTTATCGCCAACTTCCGGGACACGAAGGTCACGGGTCCGGACCTTGACAAGGCGCGAGCTGTTCTCCCCTTCGGTTATGATGACCGTGTCGACGATACCGTGCTCGTTGCTGCGCATGGTGACAGAGGTGTCGCGGCGCTTCTCGACCGCGATGAGTTCGCCGGTGGGTTCTTCGAGGAACCGGGGAGGCGAAGTCTTCCCTATCAGGACGTCTTTTTCTGCAACAACGGTCTCGGGGTTGATGACCCCGTCCTCATCAAGGTTCTTGTAGGACTCGGCTCCATGGGCGCCGGCAACGTCCTCTTCCGGGACCTCGATGCGATCGATCTGGCCGCCGGGGTAGCGGCGTTCCTCTCCTTCATAGGTCCTGAAGAAGTGGGAACGGCCAAGGCCGCGCTCGATGGAGGCCTTGTTGAAGATGAGCGCATCTTCAATATTGTAGCCCTCGTACGAAAGGATGGCAACCACGAAGTTCTGCCCTGCAGGACGGTCATCCGAGCCGATCAGTTCCGAGGTCTGGGTGTGAGTGAGAGGTTTCTGCACGTAATGGAGCAGGTGGCCACGGGTGTCCGGGCGGAGCTTCATGTTCGCCGCACCGAAGCCGAGCGCCTGCTTGACCATTCCCGCACCCATTGTCACACGCGGGCTGGCATTATGTTCGGGGAACGGTACATGGGCTGCACCAATACCGAGAATCAGGGAGGGATCGATCTCAAGGTGGGTATGAGCGGGGGTCAGTTTCGAGAAGTCCATGGCAATGAGGAGATCTTCTTCCTCTTCGGCATCGACGAATTCTATCAGGCCTCGCTGGACAAAGGAGGAAATCTCAACTTCCTTCTTCTCAAGCCGTGCGAGGTCCTCTTCTGTTATAAGCGGCTCACCGTTCTTCAGGACAATAAGCGGGCGGCGGGCACGACCCCGGTCGGTCAGAATGACAACATCGCCATTGTATTCCTTGTGCGAGACATTCACTTCCGCGGGAATCGTTCCCTGCCTGCGCATGGAGCGGATGGTCGTCACCAGCGCTTTCGGGTCATCGACAAGGCCTATGAGCGCCCCATCAACAAAGACCCGCGACTTCTTGCTCATGATTCACCCCGTATCTGCTCGACACCGAGACTGTGCAAAATCCGCAGGACCTCTTCCTCGTCGTCGACTCCCTTGCTGATCTCCACCATCTGGGCGAAGTTTTTCACGAGACCACAATTTGGTCCTTCAGGTGTCTCGCTCGGGCAGATCCGGCCCCACTGGGTCGGGTGCAGGTCACGGGCCTCGAAGTGGGGCTGGGACCGGGAGAGAGGTGAGATCACGCGGCGGAGGTGCGAGAGTACGGCCATGTGGTCGACGCGGTCGAGGAGCTGGGAGACACCCGTCCTCCCGCCAACCCAGTTGCCGGTGGCAAGCGGGTGGAGGAGGCGCTCCGTCAGTACGTCGGCACGGACCGCGGTTGCAATCGAGAGGTCCCGGTGACGCATGCTGGCCCGCTCGAGCTGGTACTTGATATCCCTTGTAAGCCGGTTCAAAGAAATTCGGAAGAGATCCTCCATCAGGTCACCGGCAAGTTTCAGACGCTTGTTTGAATAATGGTCCTTATCATCGATCCTGCGCTTGTTCAGGACAAGATCGAAACAGGCCTCTGCCATGCGGCCGAGGAAATGAGCTTTTGCCAGCCTTACCGAAAGTACTGCTTCCAGGTAACCCTCTTCTCCTTCCTTGAGATTAGCCGGCATGGCGTAATTGAGGTGGGGCAGAAGGTAGTTGTCGAGCACAAACTCCGCTCTCTTCCGCTGGTAGTCCTTGGTCTGGTTGGGTGCCAGCTTTTTACCGACATACATGACACCGCCGTCAACCGAGTCGCACTCGCTCTCCTCAAGATTCTGCATCATGAACGTCAGGATATCTTCATCAGCAGAGACCGCGTTTACGACTTCCTGGTCATTGGTCATGCCCAGTGCCCGCATCAGGTCCACGAATTTCAGGTGGCCGGCAACGGACGGGAAAGATACCTCGAGGAGATTCTTCTTGTTTCGCTCAACAACAACCAGTGCCCGGTAACCGCGGAACTGGGAGAACACCTTGGCAACATAGATCCGCTCGTTATAGCGTTCAGTGAACTCGGTCATGATCTTGTTGGACGCAAGGTCCTCAAGAGTCATCAGCACCCGCTCGGTCCCGTTGACAATGAAATATCCTCCCGCATCAAACGCATCTTCCCCATGGAGGATCCGCTGCCCGTCATCCATGCCGTAAAGGTTGCAGGAGAGCGAACCGACCATGATGGGGAGCTGCCCGATCGTGGTGATAATCGGATCCTGCCGGTCCTCGCCATGAACGAGAGTCAGGCCGAGCTGGATCGGCGCAGCATACGTCAGGTTCCGCAGCCGTGCCTCGGACGGATATAACTCTCCCTGCGATCCGTCAGCTTCCCGGACCAGAGGTCTTTTGACCTCGATTGTCCCGAGTTCTACCCAGACTGGATCGTTGTTCTTGCCCCGGTTCTCGATATCAGTCTCGATAACCCGCTGCTCATTGACCACTTTCTGGAGATTGTGTTTTAAGAAATAGTTGAAGGAGTCAAGCTGGTGGCGCGCAACATGCTCCCGTGAAAAATATGCCCTCGATAAAATACTTCTGTCAATCAGACTGACCAACCCCGGAAATTACTTCTTTGGTCTCTTGACCACGAGACGATATGCCTCGGCCCTGCCAGCAGTGTGACTCGCCCGAATAATTCGTATCACGTCATCGGCGTTTGCGCCGATCTCTTTTACCGCTGGATCGTCATGATAGATTTTTGGTAATTGTTCGGTAGTAATGTTGTAGCGTGAGAGAAGTTGAGAAACTTCTTCATCGCTCATGATTTTATGATCGGGCACCATCACGTGCTCCAACACATTAAGTTTGGTGCTCAATGAAAACCCCCCTCCCAAATGAACAGACTTCCTCTCAGATGCATCACCGCAAAAAATCCACGTTCTCTCGTGGCAACGGGCCCGGAGGGATTTGAACCCCCGACCACCTGGTTAAAAGCCAGGCGCTCTACCGAACTGAGCTACGAACCCCGGAATAAATAAGGATGTACAGCATTATAACAACGCCAGAAAACTATTTAAACATTCTTATTGAATCCGTCATAAGGCAGGGTTTCTGAACACATGTCGCTGAGGTATCGTTCCCGTTGATCCCACTGAACCATCTGCCGTCGGGATGGGCCTTTCCTTCTCAATTGAGTTGGATGCTGGTTCATCCGCGGGAATATGCTGATCGTGGACCTCCGTTCAGGTGGAAAAAAACACCAAGATTTTTCATCTGATTCGATATTCTTTCAGTACCCAGAATTATCTTGGGTATAGTAGCAATCTAGCCACTAATTTTTTGCTCGAATGTCGCCCCCCCCTCGCGCCAGCCCGCCCCCAAGGGGGCTCAATCGCGCATGTGATTCCTCATACTTCCCCAAACGTCGATTTGTGGATACCCGGATAATCGCAACTGGGGCGCCATAGCGGCGGGGCGATGCCCCTGGAGCGTCATCATTGTCTCAATGCGCCTGGGAATACTTTTTTTTATCAAAATCTAGGAGCTCCATCTCAGGCAGATTTCACGTCATGATTTCGATTTTGGGTTGGTGGTAAAGATGAGACTCTACCCTTATCTTTATAGTCTTCCCATGATCATTGACTGCATCCTTTGCCTGAAGAATCTCATTTCTTGACGGCACAATGGCGCCCGAAGACGCGGTTTGCCTTCAGGCGATGATCAGATTCGCCGGTACCGGGACGAAATCACGGATATTTGCTCATGCGGTTCTCCTGGGATTTCTCAGGTATGATCTTAGTGGCCAGGGCATGAGAACCTGGAAAAACCCATGATTTTTTTGGAGGGTTTTTTTAAAGCGTTTCCCAATCGTCCACGAACCCCACATGGTGTACATGACGAAAAAGATCTAATGTTGTCATACCTGCGCGGTATCTGGTCTTCATGTCAGGACGGCCAACTTTTCCGGATCTTTGACTCCTCGGAAGCACCAGGGGACAAACGACAACAGAAGAGCGTCAGCTGTGATCAGAACAGAAGCTGCCACTCTCGCATCTCCTCAAAGCGAGACCGATTATTTTCTGTCGGGAACATACCTATGGATATATTCCGTATGCAGCACCCTTCGTGGCCTTGAGGGGGCTCGGGCGTAACAGGATACCTTGGGAATGGGTGGTTTCAGGAATTGCTACCCATTATCTCATCCTTGATCTGCTGGAGCCGCTGTTCCTGAAACTTGATGTTCGTCTCCATACTTTTTATTGCACGGGCGATCTCTTCGCTGACGCGCACTTTTGAGTCATTAAAATTATAGGTTGTCTCGAGTATCTTCATGAGGCGGCGGTTCACGTCCACGCTCTTACTCAGGCGGGCATATTCGGTGATGGTCTCCGCGTCGAACCCGGATTTCTTGGCGAGGTCCATATCCGATTTTATGGACTGGCGGCGGTTGAGTACATGCTCGATGGAATCGTACAGTTCGCGGTGGGTGATAGGTTTTAAGACATAATCCTCAATAAAGATCCCGTATTCCTGCGCCTCTGCCGGGGTCAGCTGCTTTGCGGTAAGCATCAAAACCGGGATATCCTTGGTTGAAGCGTTCTCCTTGATACGTTCGAGCGTCTCCCAGCCATCCATGGGTTCCATCATGATATCCAGGAGAATGAGATCAGGAGTCACGGTCTTGAGGATCTCCAGACATTCGTTCCCGCCATATGCAGCAACGGTACGGTACCCTCCGCGTTCGAGCATGGTTACAAATACATCGACAATAAACGGGCTGTCATCAACGACTAATATGGTATACATCACATGGCCTCCCCGATCTTTTGCGCATTGGCGAGCATCTCCGCATGTACTTTTACTGGATCCGCTTTATTGGTTAAAATTGCTGCAATAAGAAAATTTTCACCGGCTCCCGTAATGAGGATGGTGATGTCCTGCGCCCGGATTGTGACAGACATAAGAGGTCTGCTCTTTATAATGCTCCGCATGGATTCTGCGGATGCAAGGATCGTAGCGGAAAGCGCACCAAACCACGGCTCATTCAGTTCCCGATCAAAATATTTTCCAGAAATGATCCCGTCCCGGGACACAAGGGCACATGCTGCAACCCCTTCAATAGAAACAATCTTGTCAATAAACAGAGAAAATTTCTCTTTCAACATGGTTTTTACTCCCGCTGCAATACCCCGTGTAATTGATAATATCTGATTAAACCATAAATACGTATTGCTTTTTCATTTCAATAAATAATAAGGTTCTGCGGAAAGTTGGCGCCTTTAGAGAAACAGATACCATTTCCTGACCCTGTCAAAAGAGAGGGTGTGTTTGAGTGGTATCCAGTCATGGTTCTTCTCCACACCAGCAGGGAACCAGAGCGATCTGCCGGCCTCTATTCAGATGACAGCGCAGGAAAAAACCACCGTCTCCAGCTGCCCTCTTCAATAATCAATAAATACCTTTCCCCCCAACCAATGGAAATAGGAGTTCTGATGTTCCAGGCATTTACAATCACTTCTGGAAAAGGCGGTGTGGGAAAAACAACCCTCGCGGTCAACCTCGGAATATCACTTGCTCTTCTCAACCGTGAAACCTACATCCTCGACGCCGATATCGGTATGGCCAATATGGCCCTGATTCTGGGCATGGATGAAGTTCCGGTGACGCTCCACGAAGTGTTGGGAGGAAAAGCTGATATCGAGGACGCGATTTATGAAGGACCGGGCGGGGTCAAAGTCGTACCCAGCGGGATCTCGCTGCAGGGATTCCAGCAAGCCGACCCTGACAAGCTCAGGGACGTCATGCACAAGCTTGTAGGCCGGTGCGAGTTTCTCCTTATCGATGCACCAAGCGGGATATCGAAGGAGGGCGTGGTCCCTCTCTCGGTTGCAGATCAGGTCATCTTGGTCGTGAACCCGGAACTTGCCTCAATGGCCGATGCCCTGAAAACCAAGATTCTCTGCGAAGTGATGGGCGGAAAAGTATACGGAGCCATCCTGAACCGTGCAGGACAGGAGCACACGGAACTCCGTTCCCAAAGCGTCGAGGACGTTCTTGGGGTCGGGGTCATTGACGTGGTGCCTGAGGATGCCAATGTACGGAGGGCGGCAGCCTATAAGACACCCTGTGTTTTGAAATACCCGGGAACAGACGCATCCCGGGCATTCAAGCGGATTGCGGCCCATATGTCAGATGTGGAATACGAAGATGATCTAAGCGAGCCCAAACAGGAAGGTTTCGTTGACCGGCTCGCACGCGCAGTATTCAAGTAAACTATTCCCGGGATGAACATGGCATACGAAGAATACATGATGATATTTTTTGGCGGTGTCATCGTTGTCCAGCAGTTCATCATCTATCTGATGTATGTGCGGATACGGCAGCTGCTGGATGAGATAGATTCCATAGAAAGCAAGATCATGATCACGGACACGGAACTTGAGAACCTGATTTCGAGGGTCGAGGAGTTCAAACGCGGCAACCTCTGATACCGTACTGCCCGATTCATCCCTTTTTTTTGTTTACCCTAATTCCAGCGCCAGCATACAACAAGTTACATAAATGATATCATCCAATAGTAGGAGGACGGGGCCATAGGGTAGCCTGGCCATCCTAGGAGACTGGGGGTCTTCTGACCTGAGTTCAAATCTCAGTGGCCCCATCCTTTTTCTGATTGTTATGCTAATCCGTAGTGTACGATATGAAACTCACAGAGACCTGCATCGATTGTCTCCTCTCCCGCGTTGTCTTTGAGTGCAACCTGAGCTCCGCGGGACCGGCCCGTACGGAAGAGACGGTTGCCACCTGCCGGGACCTTCTTGAATCCATGAGGGGGTCTTCATTGCTCCACCCTCAGATTGCGAGCATGGTGCACCGGAAAGCCTGTGCCATGATCGGTAATCCTGACCCGTTCCGGCTCCTGAAGGATGAAGGAAATGAACTGGCAACGGATGTCTGCCGGGAGGTGAGGGGCAGCCTTGTCTCATTCCACGATCTCGTTCTCGCCAGTGTCATCGGGAATACTTTCGATTATGCCGTGAAAGACCACGATGTTACCAGGAATTTTTCCCGGTTTTTCAACGAGGAGTATAAAAAAGGGCTGGATGTCGATGACACAGACCGCATCCTCGATCTCTGTGACCGTGTCGTGTTCCTGACGGATAACTGCGGGGAGATCGTTTTCGATCGCCTCCTGGCAGGTTTTTTAAAAGCCCGCGGATCCCATGTCACGGTTGCGGTGAGGGATGCCCCTATCCTGAACGATGCGACCATGGAGGATGCCATCGCACTCGGGTTTGACAAGGTCGCTGACTGTCTGACGACAACCGGTGGCGGTGCGGAGATCGGGCTTGACATAACAAAGATGCCCGCTGACCTGGCAAAGGCAATCAGAGCGTGCACCATCATCATCTCGAAAGGCATGGCGAACTATGAATCCTTAAGCGAGTATGACAACCTTCCCCCGGTTGCATACCTGATGTGCGTGAAGTGCGAGATGATCGCGGAAGATTGTGGGATAGCACGGGGGTCTAAGATCGCGATGCTGCGGAAGCAGGACTAGTTCTCTTCCCTGCATGCAATGAATCGCCATCAGTAGCTCCATGAAAATAAGGGTATGGTGCCATGGTAACTGCCAACTCATTCAGGAATTCCCAGGAGAAAATGGTTCCAGGGTATTGTTCCGGATTTCAGATTAAAAAAAATGTTCATGACAATAGAAAAAAAACTGACGTTCCAGTGGCTTTGCCCCGCCCCTACGACGCCCCGATTGCGATGACATTGTAGTACCAGGATCAGGCATCCCGGTACTACAGAAGAATCGCAGGTGCGATTGAACCCCCAACGAGGAGAGTGCTGGCGTAATGGGGACATCCATCAGAGAAAGAAATGAGTTGTTGAAACGTGACTGTCCCCAAAAAAATTTCTGTTTTTCTCCACAGAAAACCTCTTTTTCGCAGGATAAGATTCCCATCTTTCTGGAATTAAAGAGTCTCCCCGGGGTCAGGACACCGTGCGAAAACAGGGTTCATCCCCGGGGGACACCACGGTCACGGGATCTAAGAAATTCAGAGCATCAGGGCGTTCTTGCATGATTTCTGCTGTTTCCGATTTTCCCTGCCTCCCCAAAGGCCGGTACCTGAAAAACGTCAGGAACAAATGGAGCGGATGCAATAGTAGAACAAACTCCGCAACAAAGAACCCTGAACAACAGGTAGACCGGTGCGCAGTACTGCTGAAAAAAGCCGGTTTTTCTCCTCCGCACCAGAACATTACCATAGAATTTTAAGAGTGCACACAAAAAACATGTGATCATGGTACTTCCTGATTTGGCTCTGTCCTTTGGATGGCTGCTGATTATTGGTGGTGCAATCCTGCTGCTGCTCGAAGTGCACAGCCCGGGTTTCTTTGCAACTGTTCCTGCAACGGTGATGATCTTCCTTGGCATCCTCCAGGTTGCGGGAGTGGATATCTCAAACCCATGGATGGGCGGCCTTCTTGGCGTCATCGTTGCCATCTGTGCAGCGGGCTTCACGGTCTGGATGTACAGTAGGATAACTCCCGATGAAAGTCCGACAACAATCAGCCGCGATTCCCTTGTGGGAAAGGAAGGGCAGGTGAAGACCATTGTTGATGCATCCACTATTTCCGGCAAGGTTGTCATCGGTTCGACAGAATGGAGCGCCCATTCGACCGGTGCTACAATCGTGCCCGGGAAAAAAGTAAGGGTTGTCAGTTCAGAAGGAGTTCATATCGTTGTTGAGGAGGTAGCCTGACATGGCATTTATTGAGACCCTGATTGTTATTTTTCTGATTCTTGTTATTGTTGCCATTTTTGCAAAAGGTGTGGTCATCATCCAGCCGTACGAGCAGGGCCTGCAGATCCGTCTCGGACAGTATGTCGGCAGGATGAATCCCGGGTTCCGCTGGATCGTCCCGTTCGTTTCCGAGGTGATCAAGCTCGACCTCCGTACGCAGGTTATGGAAGTCCCCAGCCAGGAAGTGATCACC
>Ga0116155_10001958_pt1 | contig 14436 bp, 15 predicted proteins | sample AD_UKC032_MetaG_FD_89890 | JGI IMG/M metagenome (GOLD analysis project Ga0116155, IMG submission 89890) | Active sludge microbial communities of municipal wastewater-treating anaerobic digesters from USA - AD_UKC032_MetaG | ecosystem: Engineered > Bioreactor > Anaerobic > Digestate | place: USA...
GAACGCACCAGCCGACAACATGTGAACCTCATCGACTATATAAACACTGTATTTGCCAATTTGGGGTGGAATACGCACCTGATCGATCAGTGAACGTATATCATCAACGCTATTATTCGAAGCAGCATCAAGTTCGTGAATATTATACGAGCGTTGTTCGTTGAACGAAACACACGATTCACATGTATTGCACGCTTCGTGTTCGTCGGTAAGGTTCTCGCAATTAATTGTTTTTGCGAAAATTCGGGCACAAGTGGTTTTGCCAACACCTCTGGGTCCGCAAAACAAATAGGCATGTGCCAGATGATTACTTTTAATCGCACTTTTTAGTGTCTTGGTGAGCGCATCCTGTCCAACAACCGATTGAAAAGTAGATGGACGGTATTTTCGGGCAGAAACTATGAAATTTTCCATAAATAAAATCAGAAATTACTTTGTTATGCAAAGATAATCATATAAATCAATAATTTATAGAATCATTTTATTAAATTGATAAATAAAAGAATATCAATGGGTTAAGTGATTTTTTTATGCTTTCAATATTTATGTAAAAAAATGAACTTTTATTCAATTTATGTTCAATAAAAAATTCTTACCTTTGTCGGGATTTAATTACCTGATCACAAACAATTTTCCGAAACTAATTTTTATAGTTATGTCATTTATTAAAAGTACATTAAGATTACTGAGCCATATTTTTATAAATAAATATGTGCTTGTATTTACTGTATCTTTTTTATATATGTTGTTTCTCGACGATCATAATTTACTCAGCAGATGGAAAATGGATTCCAAAATAATTGAGTTAAATAAGGAATATCAATATTATGAAGACGAAATTAAGGATAACAAATTAAAATTAGATGAATTGCAAAACAGTGATGAATATCTCGAAAAATTTGCCCGCGAAAAATATTTAATGAAAAAAGCAGATGAAGAAATTTTTATAATTAAATGAAAATGACAAAGCAAACTTCGCAAATTTTATTTTTTACGGGTGGAATACTCACAATTTTAGGTTCAGTAGCACAATTGTTCGATTTTAAATCGGCACCCTGGGTTTTTTCGGCAGGATCAATTTTGTTGATTTATGTACATTTAATGAATTATTTGGGTCAAAAGAAAGCCGATTTAAGACAACAACGATTAACACGAATCGGATTTACATCCAGCCTTTTGTTGCTCCTTGGCGGTTATTTTATGTTTACAGGCTCTAATTTATGGGTGATTGCTGTACTGATTTATGCTCTTTCCTCGCTATATCTCAGTTTTAGAACTGAATAACTTTTCTAAAGGAATAAAGAAATAAGAGCAAAGAATATAGACCGGGTTACAAAATCAAAAGTGTGCATTTTTTCTTAAGCCCTAATTTTGAGCATGTGTTTGAAATAACACAAGTTATAACTCTCTCATTTGTATTAATTATTAATTATTAATAAATGTACTACTTGCTTCACCTTTAGAGGGTTTGGGGCTGATAGTTAATAAATATTCGGTAATGTTTCAATCACATATAGGTGAAATTGCAGCGTTGTTGGTTTCGCTTTGCTGGACAATGAGTGCCCTTTTTTTTGAAAAAGCAGGCGCAAAAATCGGTTCTTTATCGGTCAATTTTATACGATTGTTTTTAGGGATTATTTTTTTAGGAATAACCACATTGTTCCTCAAAGGGATATTCTTTCCGACGGATGCAACTCTTTATCAATGGTTTTGGCTTGGATTATCCGGAGTTATCGGATTCTATCTTGGCGATCTTTTCTTATTTAAGTCGTACATGATTATTGGTTCGCGCACGGCGGCATTAATCATGAGTTTGTCGCCCATGCTTACTTCGGTTATCAGTTGGTATTTCCTCGACGAAAAACTCACGGGAATGAACATAGTGGCCATTTTAATCAGCATGTCGGGAATTATAATTGCCATTTCGAATAAAAAAATGAGATTAAATGTGTCGGCTAAAGGTCTGCTTTTCGCTTTTGGCGGTGCATTAGGTCAATCGATAGGGCTTATACTCAGCAAAAAAGGCATGGGCGATTACGACCCGATTGCTGCCACACAAATCAGGGCTTTGTTCGGTTTACTGAGTTTTGGAATAATGATAAGTGTTTTAGGGAGGTGGAGTAAAATAGCGGTAGCAGTAAAAAACACCAGTAGCATGAAAGCAGTGACCATTGGTTCATTTTTTGGTCCGTTTATAGGCGTAGCATTGTCATTATTTGCTATTCAACATACAAAAACAGGTATTGCTTCCACTTTAATGGCGTTGGTTCCGGTATTTATTATATGGCCATCAGCCATGATGTTTAACGAAAAAATCAAGCCACAACATATTATCGGAGCTATTGTTAGTATCATTGGTGTAAGTTTGTTTTTTCTTTAATGCGCAAATAAGTTATTGAAGAATTGTAATCAGATTCCAAAAAGTTTTGTACATTTGTAATCCGAAACAATAAACAGGAAAGCTGCCAGAGTGGTCGAATGGGCCGGTCTCGAAAACCGGTGAGCGGGTAACTGCTCCGTGAGTTCGAATCTCACGCTTTCCGCAACCTTCCAAAAACAAAAAGGAGTAAATCATTAACCCGATTTACTCCTTTTTTGGTTTTTTATTTTATTCCAATGAAAAAAAAGTGTATTTATAAATTTTCTTCAATCAGATTAATTTTTTGTTCTATTAATTTCGATTCTTCCTTCAATGCTTCGATTTTCCGTTCCATATCTTTGATTAAACCTCCGCCTTTTTTAGAGTTGGAACTAAAGAATCCGATATTATTTTCGTAAGTCGCAATTTCTGATTTTAAATGTTCGTAAGCGCGTACTAATTTCTCGCGTTCGCGGTAAAGTTTATTTTCACCCTTCGATGTCATGTCTTTCAAATTGTTTTTAAAAGAGTCCAATCGGCGTTGCGATGCATCTACGTTTAGTTTTTCGAATTGTTTATCTATTGCGGTGCGGTATTCTTTGTAAATTTTATCTTTTTCTTTAAAAGGCACATGACCTAAGGTATTCCATTCGGCAATATACTCGCGTAATGTTAAAAGTGCTTCGGGTGTATTAACTTGTGAATCAATGGCTTCAATTTTTTCTATCAATTCCTTCTTTTTGGTCAGATTTTCAGCCTCTACATTTTTAAGTCCTGATGTGCTTTTGTTTTTTTGTTCGAAGAAATAATCGCAAGCTGTAATGAAACGCTTCCAAAGTTCATCGGAATATTTTTTTGCAACAGGTCCGGTTGTTTTCCATTCCTTTTGCATTTGAATCAGTTTATTCGACGATTCTTTCCAATCGGTGGTATTCTTTAATTCTTCAGCCTGCTCGCACAATGCTTTCTTTTTTTCATAATTCTGACTTAAAACATTTTTTGATGCTTTGTAGAATTCGGCTTTAGCTTCGAAAAATCCATCGCATGCTTTGCGATAGCGATCAAATAATTTCTGGTTTATTTTTCGGGGTGCAAATCCAATTGATCTCCATTCGTCCTGCCAGGCAATTACAGTAACAGTGGCATCGTCCCAGGCTTTGTAGTTATTCAGTTTACTATAATCAAAGCTTTCAATTTTTTCGCACAAAGCATTTTTTGCCTGTAAATTATTTTCTTCTAATTTGCGTATTTCATCAAAATAGGTCTGATGTTTTTTATTTATGATGGTCGAAGCTTCCTTAAATCTGTTCCAAATCTGATCACGTAATTCGCGTGATACCGGTCCTAATTCGTGCCATTCATCGTGCAATTTTTGTAATTGATGAAACGCCGAAATAATATCAGTTTCATTTTCAAGTTTTTCGGCAGCTTCAATGATGAGAGTTTTTGCTTCCAGGTTTTTTCTGAAGTCATACTCACGAAGTTCGTTATTTATTTTTAATAAATCCCAGAACGATTCCTGATAGACGTTAAATTGTTTCCAAAGTTCTGTGGTGGCAGTAGGAGGGACCTGACCGATGGTTTTCCACTTTTTTTGTAATTCCCTGAACTCGTTTATGTGAGTCGAAACATCATCGTTGCTTTCAACTAAACCTTTTAATTGAGCAATTATGTGTTGTTTTTGTATCAGATTATTTTCTTTTTCCTTTTCTAAAAGTGCTGTATGGCTTGCTTTTTTTATCCGGTACTCATTCAGAAGCGATTTAAATTCTTCTTCTTCTGCATCGTTTTGCGGAATATATTCTGCTTCTTCACCTTCAGCCTCAATTAATTGTCTTTTCAGCTCATCGTGTTCAGCTTTCACTTTTTTGTAAAAAACCTGCTTTATCGATTCCACTTCATTTTTAATTACTTCTACATCTTGTTCAATAAGCAGTTTTAACTGGCTGATTAAATCTTTTTTGTTAGATGTGCTAAGTTCAATATTCTTCAAATCAGTGGCTTCTGATTGATCGATAATTGTATTTTCAACTGTAGGTTGTACTTCGACAACTTCTGGTTGCACTTCGGCAACTGTTGGCTGTACTTCGACAACTTCAGGTTGTGCTTCTACAACTTCAGCTTGCACTTCGGCAACTGTAGGTTGTACTTCGACAACTGTTGATTCAGTTGAAACAATTTCTGTTTCCTTGTTTAAATCAAGTGGGTTCATTTTACAAAAAAATTTTTTTAGTTTTTGCTTTTTAAGAGCAAATTTTTTAGTTTATACGATATGCACAAAAAAGAATTACAAAAATAGTAATTATTTTTAGATATTTTAATTTTTTCTGTTATTTTGCAAACAAAATAATTAAAAAAACTAAATCAAAAGTTTTAAATCTCCTGTTTTCTGTTTGTAATATAAGTGTTGGCCTGTTGAGTCGGATTTATTTGAATGTCAATAATGTTGACATGTGTTGGTCGTGTCACAATAAATTCAAGCGTTTCGGCTATATCGTCGGCATTCAACGGAACAATTCCTTTATAAACTGCTTTCGCTTTTTCTTCATCATTGTGGTAGCGAACCAACGCAAATTCTGTTTCGACCATCCCCGGCGAAATGGAGCTGACTTTAATATTGTGTTTTACCAAATCAATTCGTAAACCCTTTGTAATGGCGTTTACAGCATGTTTTGTTGCGCAGTAAACACTTCCGTTGGGATAAACTTCGATGCCTGATATCGAAGAAATATTAACGATATGACCCGATTGACGTTCAATCATTCCCGGAACAATCAACTTGGTAATGTAAAGCAAGCCTTTGATGTTGGTGTCAATCATTCTTTCAAAATCATCTTCCAAACTTTCGTCAAATGGAGCCGCACCGGCTGCCAAGCCTGCATTATTTACCAAAACATCAATATTTCTGAAGTTTTCGGGAATCGATGCAATTGCATCCTTACAAGCTTCTTTATCGCGCACATCGAAACACAAGGGGATAACTTCGGTAGAATATTCAGCTTTCAAACGATCAGTTAATTCATCCAATCGTTCTTTACGCCGACCTGTAATGATGAGTCGGTAACCGAGTTTTGCCAATCGCAATGCAATTGCTTTCCCAAAACCGGAAGTTGTGCCTGTTATAAGTGCAGTTTTCATTTTTTTATTGCTGTTCTGAAAAATTGAAAATGGGAAAATAGAAAATTAGAAAATAGAAATTAAGAAATTAGTAATTAGAAAATTAGAAAACAAGAAATCGTAAATTGTAAATAATTAAATCGTAAATAATTCTATTTTTCGTATTTCAAATTATGCCCCATACGCAATTTTTTAGTTTGCATATAAAATTCGTTGTGTGGATTCGGTTCAATAATTAGCGGTACGTTTTCTACTATCGTCAGTCCGTACGCTTCGAGTCCGATACGTTTAACCGGATTATTGGTCATTAGTTTAATTTTTTTAACTCCTAATTCTCTCAAAATCTGAGCTCCAACTCCATAATCGCGTTCATCGGCATTAAAACCGAGATGTAAATTTGCATCTACGGTATCCAAACCTTCTTCCTGTAATTTATATGCTTTCATTTTATTCATCAATCCAATTCCTCTGCCTTCCTGATTCATATAAACAATAACTCCTCGTCCTTCTTTTTCAATCAATTCCATGGCTTTGTGTAGTTGCTCGCCACATTCGCAACGCATCGAACCAAAAATATCGCCTGTAATGCACGATGAATGTACACGAACCAGTATACTTTCTTCTTCACTCCATTCGCCTTTTATCAAGGCCACATGTTCCAATCCGTTTGATAATTGCTTGAAAGGTATCAGTTTAAAATCACCTAAATTAGTTGGGAGATTTACTTTTACGCCTTTTTCGACCAACGATTCAAATTTCAGACGGTAGGCAATCAAATCTTTTATCGATACCACTTTTAAATCGAATATTTTGGCAATTTCAAATAATTCGGGCAGTCGGGCCATCGAACCGTCATCGTTCATTATTTCGATAAGCGCAGCCGCAGGATACAAACCGGCCAAACGGGTAAAATCAATGGCTGCTTCGGTATGTCCGGCACGGCGAAGTACACCTTTAGAGCGTGCCCGCAAAGGAAATACATGTCCGGGACGACCAAAAGTATCCGGTTTCGAAGTAGGGTCGGCAAGAGCCAGAAAAGTAGCTGCACGATCTACGGCCGAAACACCGGTGGTGCAACCTTCTAATTTATCGATACTTACCGTGAAAGGCGTAGCATGAAACGATGTGTTTTTATCAACCTGCATTTCAAGTTCCAGTTCATCGCAGCGCTCTTCGGTAATTGGCGCACAAAGTACACCACGCCCATGTTTTGTCATAAAATTGACCATTTCAGGCGTAATTTTTTCAGCGGCACAGATAAAATCACCTTCATTTTCGCGATCTTCATCATCAACAACAATAATGAATTTGCCATCTTTAATATCCTGAATGGCCTGATCTATTGTATTTAATACTTGTTCCATCGTATTTAGTTTAATTGTATCTCTTCGTATTCATTTAATGTTTTACCATTTTTATGAATCAAAGCATTAAATTTGTGTTTTAAATTTTTCCACATTTTCACATATTCTTCTCCATTAAATAAAGTTGCATCAACTGCTGCTTTATAAGTCAGAAAAATACCAATGGGTAATAATACAGCCGAGCTCAGCCACATTCCTTCAAATGCAGTCCAGAGCCCTTCGCGTGACATTTTAAATCCGGTATTGTCGATTATATAATAGATAATGAACATGATAACCGAAATAACCACCGGAGCTCCCAAACCACCTTTGCGAATAATAGCGCCTAACGGAGCACCAATAAAGAAGAAAATCAGACAGGCAAACGACAACGTAAGTTTTTTGTGCCATTCAATTTTATGACGGGTTACATAAAAACTGGCATCGCCTAACATTATTTTATTGTATTGTACCTGTTCGCTCATTTCGCGGGCGCGTTGCACAGCCATGGATAATGCCTGTTGTTTTGCCGATTCATCAAGTTTCAGATAGAGCGAATCCTGATTATACTCCGAAATTTTAATATTCGAACTAACGTCAAGTGATCGGTTTGGAGCCATTTCTCGCCCAAAATACTTATGTTCAACCACATCCCGGGCTAGTTCGTTGCTTTTTGCCTGTAAAATTATATTGACCGAATCGATTGATTGCGCGAGTTGTTTGAAATTTTTACTTACATACTGATCATCCAGAATCGAATCGTCGAGTCTCGAAAAATCAGAATCAAAATCAAGCAACATTTCTTTTATTTTAAAAGTTTCGCGCCTGTATGGTATGCTTGTCGGTGAACTGTTTAATTTTTGAGTTTTAAGATTTTCAAAAGTTTCACCATCGTAAAGTGTGAGTAACAAGTACTTTTTATCTTCTGTCAGATTAACTCTTCCCGAATCGGCTACCATGACCGACGAATTCTCAAAACCTTCCGAAAAATTGTAAATCATCAAATCTTTCAACAAATGGTTTTCTTTTTCTCTAACATACAGATTATAACCATCAATGCCGTTGTAAAATTCTCCGGAGGGTATGTCGAGTTCAGGCGATTTTTGTTTTAACGAAAAAATTAAAGTCCAGAGTTTTTTTTGCGAAATAGGCAGCACAATATTCGAAAAGTAAAATGCGCCTATGCTTATAAAGAAGATAAGAATAACCAATGGACGGATAATTCTGAAAAGTGAAATGCCGGCCGATTTCATGGCTGTGAGTTCAAAATTCTCACCCAAGTTACCGAAAGTCATCAACGATGCCAGCAAAATAGCCAATGGTAAAGCCATGGGAACCAACGAAAAAATGGCATATACGAAGAATTCGATCAAAACCGAAACGCCAATTCCTTTCCCAACTAATTCAGCAAAATGCTTCCACAAAAACTGCATCAATAAGATAAACAGACAGATGAGGAAAGTCATCAGCAGCAAAACTGCAAAGCGTTTGAATAAGTATAAGTCGATTTTTTTAAACATGTACTCAGGAAAAATGAGCAACAAAATTACACCAAAAAATTTAAATATCAATTGACTCTTTTGCCAAATAAAATTAAATTATTACAATCCAACCAGTTGCATTAAAAAGAAAAAGCTACTCAGTGTACGGGTAGCTTGTATTCATGAAAAATTTGTTGTAAATCAATTGTTTTTAATTGAATTACATGCCTGTTTTGCGTTTAAGCGTTTCCACCAAATGATTCCATAGAAATTTTGTGTCTTCAATATCAGAAGTTTCAGCAAAATCGGTTACTAAAAGTGAATTATCCCCTGTAATAGCGTTACTTACTATCCTCATTTCGAAATAGATATCTGTTCCTTCATCCTCTTTCCACTGAAATCGAATATTTGAATTTTGCTTAATATTTAATAGTGTTGCTGTCTGATCGTTTTTATCCCACATAAATGTATATTCGTTTCCAACAACAGTTACACCTTCGGCAAACCATTCCGAAAGTCCAAGCGGTGTGCTTATTGAATTCCACAAAACAGGTAATGATCCTTGTTTGAACGTATATTCAACTTCTATTTTTTTCTTGCCCATTTACGTTAAATATTTTTAAAATTATACTCTGTAATTTTTTCGCAAGATAATCAAATTTTTCTAAATAATAGCTTTTTATGTAATAAAAAATGCATTATTTTTTATCAACAATTATCTTCAGACTACTCTTTTCGAAGCACAATGGCAACATTTGTTTCACATTATCAATAATATAAATTTGTTCGGTGCCATACAAAATTGTTACAATATCTTTATCGAAACGGGATTCAGATTCCAACAAAACTTGTCGGCAGGCTCCGCATGGAGTTATGGGAAGTTCCATGAAATTTCCATTTGTAAATGCTGCTATGGCAAGTGTTTTTACCGGAGTATCAGGATATTGCGCATTTGCAAAAAACATGGCCACCCGTTCGGCACAAAGTCCTGACGGATAGGCTGAGTTTTCCTGATTGCTGGCTGCAAATATCTCACCGTTTTCGAGCTGAATAGCCGCACCCACATGAAAACCAGAGTAAGGTGCATAGGCTTTTTCGACTTGTTTTTTTGCTAAGTCAACTAATTTTTTATACTCTTCGCTCAACTCGTCGAAAATACATTGGGTTATTTTTGTTTCAATTATTTTTTGTTGCATGTTTTTGGTATTAATGTCTGATTATTAGTAAAGTATTTGGTTTTGAAATCGAAAATTGCAAATTCATTCAACACAAATATATAAAATTATATTTTCATAATCTGTTTTTTTGCAAATAAGTTCTATTTTTGCAATAAATAAATTAATTGTTGCTCAATGAATATCAGAATAAAATTACTTTTTAGTGTGTTAATTGTATTGTCATTCAGTATGTTAACTAATGCGCAAACACTTAGCAAAAATTACAAAACTTATATTGACAAATATTGTCAGTTGGCCATAAAACAACAAGCGGAACACGGAATTCCCGCAAGCATAATTCTTGCGCAGGGATTGCTTGAATCATCAGCCGGCGAAAGTTGGCTGGCCATAAATTCGAATAATCATTTTGGAATCAAATGTGCTGAATGGCAAGGCGATAAGGTTTATAAAGATGATGACACAGTAAACGAATGTTTCAGAAAATACGATAATGTGATCGATTCGTACGAGGATCATTCATTATTTATTAAAAACCGCAGATGGTATGGTTCGTTATTTGAATTGGCCAAAACAGACTACATAGGTTGGGCGCACGGATTAAAAAAAGCGGGTTATGCCACTGATCCAACTTATGCGTACAAGTTGATTTCGATCATCGAAAATTACAATCTTCATCAATATGATCTGATTCAGAAAAAAGCAGATATTATTACTTCTAAAAACAAAATAACTGCTACTCCCGAAATAAAATCAATGGGAACAATTACCGCATTTACAAATCATAAAGTTCAGAAAAACAACAAAGTACGTTATGTAATTGCCGCCATCAATGATACTTACGGCAGCATAGCCGATGAGTTTAATATTGATGAAAACAGATTGAGAGATTTCAACGATGCGGTACCTTTTGCAACATTAACTGCGGGCTCAAAAGTATACCTTCAAACAAAAAAAAGAATGGCCTCCAGAAAGTTCCCTATGCACGAAGTGAAAGAAGGTGAATCGATGCACAGCATTTCGCAGGATTACGGTATATTACTCGAATCATTGTATAATTTAAATGAAATGCCTTATACACAGGGTGCTAAGGTGGCTCAAATTTTGAAATTAAGAAGATAAAATGCGAAAAAAAAATACGGAGCTGCTGCGCGATGTTATCGGACAGGTTTTAAAAACGAATCATTTGGATAAAAAGTTGTACGAGAAACGGTTAATTGATGCATGGCCGATAATTTTAGGCAATAATATTGTACAATATACTACCGAACTTGTTATTGTAAGAAAAGTATTGTATGTGGCACTTTCGTCGTCTGTTTTGCGCCACGATTTATTCCTGTCGCGCGAAGAAATTAAAAAATCATTGAACCGACATGTTGGTACTGAAGTAATTACAGATATTATTTTCAGGTAGAGACGCAATGCTTTGTGTCTTTATTTTTTTGGTGAAGAAAATAGAAATTAAGAAATTAAGAAAATAGAAAGTAGAAATTAAGAAGATCCATGATGAATTTACGCGAACAACTTAAAAATCCCGATTCGCTTGGATATATCGATATCATTATTCAAAATACACTCGAAATAGAAGGAGGTTTTGAAGAATTATTTTCATTGTTTTTTGATGAAGAAAAGGATGTTGCATGGCGTGCCGGTTGGGCATGCGATAAAATAAGCAGAAAACATCCCGAATTGTTTACCAACACAATGAGGCAGAAAATTGTAGCTGCAATACCTCACGAAAAACACAATGGTACGCTCAGAGCTCTCCTTTCGCTGATGAATAATTTTGAAATACCTGAAAATATTTCGGTTGAATTAATTAATAAACTGTTCGATTGGATGATCTCTTCCAAGTCGGATGTTTCGCACCAGGTGCTTTCAATGAAGATTTTGGGTAAATTCTGTGATCTGGAGCCGGGATTAATACCCGAATTGCTGGCTTATCTCGAAAATGTTAATTCGCAAGATTATACACCCGGATTTAATTCTGTGAAAAAGAAAATGATTAACCATCTGAAAAATAAGAGTTTGAAAATTTGATTCATATCTTTTATTTGAAAATTGCACATTTTCTCAATTTAAGTGCTATTTTTGTACCGTAATTTTTCACATTCTGTGATAGAACTGTGGATTTAAACTTACTTTAATTTCAAAAAAAAAACAGTTATGACTTTAAAGAAAAACATTCTGGCATTACGTCAAAAAAAGGCCATTGTAGAAAAAGGTGGAGGCGACAAAGCCATTGAAAAACAAGTTGCAATGGGTAAGATGACTGCCCGTGAGCGTATCCTTGGATTGTTAGATGCAAATTCATTTTACGAATATGATTTATTCGTAGAACATGAAGAAACAAATTTCGGGATGGAAAACAAAGTGTTGGCAGGCGATGGTGTAATTACCGGAACAGGAAACATCAATGGAGCACCCGTATGTATTTATGCTCAGGATTTTACAGTTATGGGAGGTTCATTAGGACTAAAACATGCCCGTAAAATTACCAAAATTATGGATCATGCCATGAAAATGAAAGTACCTTGTATTGGAATCAACGATTCAGGAGGTGCACGTATTCAGGAAGGTATCGGTGCATTAGCCGGTTATGGTGAAATTTTCTACCGCAATACCATGGCATCAGGCGTTATTCCTCAAATTTCAGTAATTCTGGGCCCTTGTGCCGGTGGTGCTGTTTATTCACCTGCACTCACCGATTTCGTTTTTGTGGTGGAAAATATCTCAAAAATGTTCATTACAGGACCCAATGTAATTGAATCGGTACTGGGTGAAAAAATATCGCAGGAAGACCTTGGCGGTGCGCGTGTACATGCCGAAATAACAGGTAATGCACATTTTTATGCACTCACCGAAAAAGAATGTCTGAACCAGATTAAAGAACTCGTATCTTTGATTCCGCATAGCAATCAGGTTAAAGCGGTGAAGGTTAAACCAATGAAACCGAGTTCCAGAAAGAACATAGAAAAAATTATCCCATCCGATCCCAAACAACCTTATGATGTACGCGATGTAATTTTTGCACTCGCCGATGATTCTAAATTTCTTGAAGTTCAGGAACTTTGGGCACCCAATATCGTTATTGGTTTTGGACGTATGAATGGTGACACCGTAGGTTTTGTAGCTAACCAACCCATGTACCTTGCCGGTGTTCTCGATTGCGATGCATCGGATAAAGCGGCCCGTTTCATCCGATTCTGCGATGCGTTTAACATACCAATAATAACTCTCGAAGACATGCCGGGTTATTTACCGGGTGTGGATCAGGAACATGCAGGTGTAATACGTCATGGAGCTAAAATGCTTTATGCATATTCCGAAGCTACTGTACCTAAAATCACCGTTATTTTGCGTAAAGCGTATGGTGGAGGTTATATTGCGATGAATTCGCGTCACCTGGGAGCTGACTTTATGTTTGCATGGCCGGGCGCCGAAATTGCTGTTATGGGACCTGAAGGAGCTGCGAATATCATTTTCCGCAAAGAAATTATGGAAGCTGAAGATGAAGATGCAATGCGTCAACAGAAAGTAAAAGAGTACATTGAGAAATTTGCAAATCCATTTGTGGCAGCTGCCAAAGGGTATATCGATGCTGTTATTGAACCGAGTGAAACGCGTGAATTGTTATTGCATTCGCTTGGTGTTTCGCAACATAAAGACGATTATCGTCCGGCAAAAAAACACGGAATTCCTCCGTTTTGATGCTGATGTAGCGTAATGTTCTAAATTTGAAATACAAGCAAAAATGAAGAAAGAAACCCCTGAATATGTGCAATTTGCCGTTACAGCACGTAAATATAAAACACTTCTGACAAAAAAATATCTGAATCGCAAGGTATGGGTTGACCCGAATCCTTTTGAAATTCAGTCCTTTATACCCGGAACAATCGTCCAGATTCCTATCAAAGAAGGACATGTTGTCAAGGAAGGAGAACTTATTTTAATTGTGGAAGCAATGAAAATGCGAAACCGGATTTTAATGCCTTTTACTGCACGAATTAAAAAAATAAATGTGGTGTTGGGCGAGAGAGTTCCAAAAGATACTTTAATGATAGAGTTAGAACCCGTGGATAGTAAAAAGAAATAAACAACATAAAGCGACTGCATCTTAAGTCACTTTGTGTAAAATATACATCTTAAATTGCTGATTATAAGCCTGACAAGTTACATAAACTTGCCAGGCTTTTCTATTGACATTATAGTGGAAACATTTTTTCAGTTAATAATTTACTGAATTCTAATTCGAAATTGGGAGTAAAAACATTTTTACCTATATTAGATGTAATTTCTTCGATACTCCAGAATCTGCCTTCCGATATTTCTGTCGGATTAGGAAATATTTCTCCATCGTAAATGGTGAAATGACTGTTAACAAGTTCAGCCTCTTTGTCCGAAACAAATTTGTATCGAATCATAAATATCGGTTCAAAATCAACCATTCCGAGTTCTTCACGTACTTCCCTACGTAACGCAATTTCTACTGTTTCGCCGTAATCCACATGTCCACCAACCGATGTATCCCACTTTCCGGGTTGAATGTCCTTAGTCATAACCCTTTTTTGTAAGTAAAGCTCCTTTTTCGAATTGAAAACATGCAGATGTACAACAGGATGCAGCAGAAAACTACCTGAATGACATTCCTTTCGGGTCGATTTGCCGATCACATGGCCGTCGTTATCAACTAATGGGAAATATTCTTCCATGTGTACTAAATTATTAATATTAAGTAAGTTGGTTGGATTGAATTTATAATCAATTAGAGAATCATATACTTTGCAAAGATAAAAACTTATTTATTATTTGAAAGAAAGATGAAAGATGAAAGTGAGTAAAATTGGATTTAAAATAATGTCAATCAACTACTTTCAATTTCTTGTTTTTTATGAAATAAAATAATCACCATGTGGAGTCTTAACTGGTGATTGGTATATATATTATTATATTTTTGACAA